>SDBV01007867.1_pt1 | contig 14473 bp, 14 predicted proteins | sample 2277081 | NCBI WGS metagenome assembly SDBV01 (sample SAMN10402039, study PRJNA504765) | marine sediment metagenome | isolation source: marine sediment core GS10_PC15, 223 cmbsf | place: Arctic Ocean: Southern Knipovich Ridge | collected 2010
TCGTTTGAATTTAGATCACTCAAAAAATGAATTTAGTCTATTAAAGTTGAAAAATACGATTATTGAATCTTACATTTATAAATTTAAAGGGAAATCAAGTCGAAAAAATTTTGGAATTATAGTAGGATTACTCTTGAAAGAAGATGAGGATCCTGATAAATTCAGAGTACCATTAAAAAATAGTGCGATAGCAATAGAATCAGGTGATTTTCTTGAAACTTCTTCTGATATTTTTGAAAAAAGGTTAGAAGAATTATACAAAAAATTTTTAGAATCCTTAACAGACGTTTTAGATGCAAATGCTTTAAAAGAAAATATCATCGAAAGAACAAAAGAGATGTTAAGCGGAGGCAAAAGAGAAAGGAAAATAGCTCAGGAATTGCTACAAAAAATTGAGGATAATCTTCATATTAAAATATCTGATTTCTATAGAGCTGCTGAAGAAGAGCTAAAAACCTTGGATTATGAAAAAGCTGGAAAACTTTTTAAAAAAGCTGCTGATGTAGCTGAAGAACTCTTAGAAGAAGAATTAGCTAGAACATTAAGAGAAAGAGCAAAATTATCTATAAATATTCCTGATTTGACGAAAAAACGCGAAGATATTTTAAAAGAAGCAAAAAACGCATTAAAAAAAGAAGATATCCATACCGCTTATATTAAATATAAGAAAGCAAGCGAAATTTCAAAAGAATTGATGCAACCATATAAAGATGAGGAATACGCTCTTAAATCAAAAGCTTTACAAGATTTTTATCTAGCTGATCAAAAATTTAAGAAAATAAAATAATTTTTACGATTCTCTAACTTTAAAATAAGATGAACAATATTGTAGCTCTATTCAGTGATTTTGGTCCCAAAGGACAACATTACGTAGCAAGTATGAAAGGAGTTATACTAAAAATAGCAGGACCAAATATTAAAATTATTGATATATCTCATAACATATCTCCATTCTCCATTGTGGAAGCGTCATATTTAATTAGGAATACTTATAAACATTTTCCCGAGAATACAATATTCATTATTGTGGTTGATCCAGGAGTCGGAAGCAAAAGAGAGATTTTAATTATCAAGACTAAATCTAAACATTATTTTATTGGGCCAAATAATGGAATATTTTCTCAAATTCTTAAATTGAAGAATATTATCGAGTGTATTAACGTGAAAAACACCAAATATTTTAATAATCCAGTTTCTAGCACATTTCACGGGCGCGATATAATGGCACCCGTAGGAGCTTATATTACCAAAGGCATTTCACTAAAGGAATTTGGGAACAGATTCGATATTAAAGATATAATTGAGCACCGAATTAAATATAAAATAAATCTTCAAAATAAAAAAGTCGAGTGTGTTATACAATATATAGATTCTTATGGAAATGGAGTGACCAATATACCTATTCGAAATAATTTTATCAAAAATACATCACTTTTTTTTAAAGAGGATTCCATTATTAACATTGAATTTAACGATGTAGTATATGAAGGCAAATTTGTTTCTCACTTTGAAAGTGTTCCGATAAATTCCTTGATATTTCTTAAAGGTTCAACTGGTTATCTAGAACTTTCTAAAAACCAAGGAAATGTGGCTAAGGATTTAAGTTTTAAAGTGGGAGATATTATTACAATTAGTTTATGAATGAAAACGAGTTAGTTATGAAAGAAGAAATTTTGGCATGCATCAAAGATGAGCATATTAAATTTCTACAATCAGGACAAATCTCAAAATATGTATTCCCTATGCCTAGAAAAGAAGCTCATCAAAAAAAAATTATCCATTTAACCGTACGCTTCTTTGTAATGACAATAAATCCAGAAAATGAAGTATTATATCTTGTCCAAAAAAGAGGAAAAAATAAAGATACTTCTCCAAGTTACTATACTGATTCCGCATCTGGGCATGTTATATATAAAAAGAAACTAAATCTAAACAATATTAAAGAAAATGCATTAAGAGAACTCGAAGAAGAATTTGGAATCCCTCCTAAAGCTATTCAAAATTTAATTTTTCATGATTTAGGAATAGAAAAAGATAGTTTAACTACTGAAATAGTTTATATTTTTTTTGGTTTTGTAGAGTATAATGTAAAATTACAACCCGATTCTAAAGAATTAGAAATAGAAGGAAGTAGATTTTATTCTAAAATGGAATTAGAGAAATTATTTGAGGAAGAACAATCAGTAGATTATTCCAAAAAAGTTTGGGAAAAATTAATGGAAAAAGATATTAAAATTCTCTTTAGAACTCAAAATGATATGAATGAAACTGAACAAGATATTGCTCTTTTTATTGGTAGATACCAACCACTACACCATGGCCACATATATGTATTGAGAAGAATATTAGAATTATGTGGTGTATTAAAGATTGGAATTGGGAGTTCACAGTTATCAAATCACAAAAATGATCCTTTTACATGTGAAGAAAGAACGAATTTTTTGAATGCTGCTTTTAGGAAAAGAAAAATTCCACGAAATAAATACGAAATACACGAAATTCCAGATATTTTCGATGCAAAAAAGTGGGTTGATCATGTAATTTCTATTGTTGGAGAATTTAATATAGTATATGCTAATAGTGGTTGGGTAAGACAACTGTTTCAAAATAGAGGTATTAAAGTTGGTAAAAAAATAGAGATTTTTAAAAATAAATTCAATGGTACAAATATAAGAAACTTAATTATTAAAAACAAAATGTGGACCAACCTCGTGCCTAATGAAGTTGTAGAATTAATGAGAGAGTTTAATGGAATAGAAAGAATAAAATCCTTAAGCAAAAATAGTTAAAATTCTTGGTAAAGGATAAATAATTGACAGCTTTATTTTAAATAATCAATTTTAGGATTGTCAATCGGTTTCTGGTAGAAAATTAATTTTTTCTTATCCAATTTTGCGCTAATACCTTTTTCTTTAATCGTTTCAAAAATATTAAACTTTATATCTTCATCTTTAAAGTCTAATTCAGGATTTTTATATTTTACATAATCTATGATATCAGATAAGAAAACTGTGGTTGATATCATTGAAAACAGTTCCAAGGCTTTTTCGATTTTATCAACCAATAGTGGAGTCAAATCGATTTTTTTTTTAATTTTTAAGATTTTCTTATGAAGTTTAATAGCTTCCTCATTCTCAGGATCAAAACTTAAGGCTCTATTTATAGAGTCTATCCCTCTGATATGTGATCTTGCGACTAAAAATGTATTAGCTAAATCTATCCATAATTTGCTATCTTTAATATCTTTTTCAATCAATGTATTATATAACTTTAGAACATTTGTATAGGGTAAATGATAAAGCCAATCAATCTCTAAAGATTTTGTGTATGCTTCTATTGCTTGGTCATATTCTTCCCTTTTGTAATAAACAAAGCCTAAATTATTCCATGCGATGCGATTGTTGGAATCTAATTTCAACGCTTTTGAATAAGCTTCTATGGATGCGTCAAACTTTTCTAAATGACGATATGCGCGACCCAAATCAATCCAATTAGCCACAACTAGGGAATCACTTTTTAATGCCCTTTCAAAAAGAATTACAACATTTTCATAATCTTTTTTTTCAAAGTAGATATTTGAAAGATTTACTAGAGGGATATCATAACTTGGGTCTATTTCCAAAGATTTTTTATACATTTCCACTGCTTCATCAATATTACCTTTGCATTCAAGAGCATAACCAATGTTATTTACGCTCGTTTTGTTTTCAGGTTCAATCTCCAAGACTTTGTCATAAAAATCAATTGCTTTATCATATTCCTCTAAATGTCTGTATGATAAACCAATATTTATCAAAGCATCTACATTTTCGGGGTCATTACTTAATGCGCGTTTATATCTTTCAATAGCCTCATTGAATTTCCCTTTATCAAATAATATATGCCCTTTTTCAATCCAATCTTTACTTTTATGAGACATTTTACACAAATTTTCTTCTTCTTATGATGAATAAAAGAAAGGATCTTATTTCTTTTTTTTTTTTATCCATAAATTTTTATAAAATATGTTAAATTTCATAAAGATATTAAACCAAGTTCATTATTTTTTGTTGACTAATGAGCAATACTGACATTTTAAATATTGATGGTTCATTTGGGGAAGGAGGAGGTTCCATACTTCGCTTAAGTGCCGGATATTCTGTTTTATTTAATCAACCAGTAAAAATCGAAAATATTCGAGCAAATCGACCAAAGCCTGGCTTAAGATTACAACATTTATTAGGTCTTAGAACTCTTGCTGAATTAACCAATAGTTCTTTAAGTGAGTGTGATATAGGAACAAAAGAGATAACTTTAAAACCAAAAAATGAAATTAAAACTAATCTTCATATTAATATAAGCACTGCGGCAAGCATCGGTTTATTACTTCAACCAATTCAGATTGCTTGTCTTGGATTTAGAAAACCAGTAAGAATTGAAATCTCTCTGAGAGGAGGTGGCACTTACGGTAAATGGGCACCATCTTTAGACTACCTCAAACATGTTACTTATAACATCTTTAAGAGATCGGGATTAAATATAGAAATTGAAATAGAGAAACATGGAATGTATCCGAAAGGAGGGGCAATAGTGAAATGCTTCATTTCCCCTCCTAAACAGAGTTTAAAATCGATTAACATAACAGAATTAGGAAATATACACTTAATTCAAGGTCTAATAATCATAACTAATCAATTAAGACGAAACAGAGATAATATTGGAGAAAGAATTAGAAAATCAATCAAACAACAACTTAAAAGAAATTTTAAAGTAGATACTGATATTAAATATTTATGGGTGAATTCAGTTAGTCCAGGAGTTGGTCTTTCTTTATGGGCAAAATCAGATACAGGAGCAATAATTTCTACAGGGACAGTTTTAGGAGAAAAAAGAATAAGTTCCGAAAAACTTGGTTTAATGGCAGCAAATGAGTTACTAAAATATATAAATAAAGATATTCCAGTTGATAATTACTTAAGCGACCAATTAATACCCTTAATGGCCTTTATCAATAAGCCCTCAAAAATAAAAGTCCTAGAAATAACAAGACATACAAAAACTAACCTTAATTTAATTAAAAAATTCATTAAGAAAGATTATGTTATTAATAAGAATAAAAATAATTTTATCATAGAATATCAATAATTTTTTCAGTTTAATTTTTCAATTATAAATTAAAAGAAATTTTATAAGATTTTATTATTATATGATATTTATAAAAAATTCTAAAAATTACTCGAAAAAAAATGTCAGAGACTACTCAAAGATGCCCAAGATGCGGTAATGAAAATTCTAGTGACAGTTTTAGTTGCACTTTCTGTGGTAAACGGCTCAGAATTGAGAAAATCGAAAATATTAAAATATTCGGAATTAATTTTTTCAGAAGGATCGATCGTGATTGGACTAATCCCTATCCCTGGTATATGAGAATTTTTTACCTTTTTCGCGATCCTAGCGAAGCCTTCTGGGATATTAATCATAAAAGGAATTCCTCTCCTGGTTATCTTATACTATTAATTAACTCTCTGCTTTGGGGTCTTATGGGATTAGCATTTTTTTCGCATTTTAGAATAACATCTTATAATGGAAAAGAAATTGAACCATTCTCAATGTGGATATTTTGGTACGGCTTGAGTATGTTTTTAATTTTTCTTATATTTGGATTTGTGTTTCAAATAGTTTTTTATTTTTTATTAATATTTTTTTTTACTAAAGGAGCCAATTACGCTGTCGATTTTTCTGAAAGGTTGGAATCTCGCTTTGGTACTATGGATGAGAAAAAGGTAAAGTTTAAAGAAGCTGAAATGAGTCCATTTAGCATCTATAAAGGTGGTACATTATTACAAAAACAACAAGCTCATAAATATAAGATGCTCTTATGCGCATTTGCTCCTTTTTTATTAATTAATACCGCTAAAATTTTTATAATTTTAATAGCCTTCCCAACAGTGAATATTGATATTAACGATGATGAATTTGATGTAAGTATTTTCAATAAAATGTTTAGCTCTCCAGTTTGGGCAGTTCTAGATGTCATGGACGCACTAACAATCGCAATATGGGTACCTATCTTAATGACCTTAGCTATAAGGGAATTATCAAATTCATCAACATTCCGTGTATTAATTTCATCGCTGATTATAGGAATTTCCGTATCGATCTTTTTCTACTTCTTAAGACCAACCTTATTTGGTTAAATTTATTAACTCAAAAACTAACTTTTACTTAATTAAACTTTTTTTTTTCTCATAGTATCCTTAAAAATGGCGGAAAATAAGAAAAAGATTTCAGAAATCGAATCTGAATTATATGCTTTATGTAATTCGATAACAAATTTATATAAAAAATATCAAGAAGGGACAATAAACGATAATTTCTTCCTCAAAGCACTAAGGAATGCTAGAAATGGTTTATTAAAGATTAACATTTATTTTAAAGAAAAGAATATATCACTCCCAAAGGTTCTAAACGATATGAACTTTACAAAAGAATATAATAACGCTATTAGAACAATTGATAATATATTTATAATGAATCCTCATGAAGAAAAGTACGGAATTCCAAATAATAATCATCCTAATTTTTCAAAAACAATAAAATCTTCTTTACTAGAATTGCCCGGGATCACTTCTGAAATAACATCCTCGTTTATTACTTTGATGGATGCATTAAAGTTAAATGGAATTAGTAGTAGTGAATTAATTACAACATTATTTGATGAATTAAAACAAAATCTTAATAATTTTCCGGGTCTAGAAGATATAAAGCTCAAAATAAAGAAACTTCGTAATTATGTTTTAAACAATATTAATAATCTTATTGAAAATAAAATTTTTCGGGAAAAAGTTGAAGACCATTTATACAGGGTTTTTAATGTGTTTAAATCTAAAATAAATCTAAAAATTGCGGAAAAATAAAAAAGTTAATATTTCATCTTTAATTTTAAAAACTATTATAATATTTAATAAATCTTCGTCAAAAAAGATATTAAGGTAATTTCATGCCACGACCAGGCTTAAGATCTAGAGCCCAAGCAAGAAAGAAGTTAAAAACTCCTGGTGGAGTAAATGTTACTCATTATTCAAGAAGAAAACCTAAAAAAAGCCATTGTGCGATATGTAAAAAACCAATAACTTCTATTCCAAGACTTAGACCTGCTAAAATGAAAAAGTCTAAAAAATCTGATAGAAGGGCCAAAAGACTAGAAAGTGGACGTTATTGTGGCAATTGCCTTCAAACATTAATAAAAGAAAAAGTTTGGAGCCAGTAGAATTCCTACAATTTTAATTTAATTCTCAAATTTTCTAATTATCTTATAAAAAATTAGTTTATGAAATTTTAATTATTAAAATTTTTATAGTAATAATGATTTTAACAATTTCAGGGCTACATGGAACAGGAAAAAGTACTATAGGCAAACTAATTGCTGAAAACCTTGGAATTAGATATTATTCAACGGGAATGGCATTTCGAGATCTGGCTAAAGATATGAATATGACTCTAGAAGAATTCACGAAATATGTTGAAAATCATTCTGGGATTGATAATAAATTAGATGAAAAAGTAATAGAAATAGCAAAAAAAGGCAATGTTATCATAGATAGTCAATTAAGTGGATACCTCTTAGAGAAAGAAAATATAGCCAATTTTAGAATCCTACTTTCTTGTCCTCTGGAAACACGAGTTAAAAGAATGGCTGAAAGAGATAATGTATCATATGATGATAAATTAAAAGAAACGATCTTACGAGAAGATTCAGAGCTTAAAAGGTTTAGAAAATTGTATAATATAGATTTAAGTGATAAAGAAGCTATAAAAAAGATCTATAATTTAATTGTAGATGTCAAAAACTTATCAATAGAAGAAGTTATAGAAAAAATCATAGCTAAAATTAGGTCAAAAAATTTAAATTAATCCAATTTTACAATTGAATCAGAAGTATTAAAATAAAATTATATAAATTATCTCGAAATTTTAATTATGATTATAACAATTTCAGGGCTTCATGGAACAGGAAAAACCACAATTGGAAAAAAAATTGCTGATTCACTTGGAATTAGGTTTTTTTCGACAGGTCAAGCGTTTCGAGACCTAGCTAAACATATGAATATGACGATGGAAGAATTTGGCAAATTTGTTGGTGAAAATCCCGAAACAGACAAAAAATTGGATGATAAAATTATTGAAATTACTAAAAAAGGTGATATAATTACAAGCAGCCTATTAAGTGGATACCTTCTCGCTGATATAGCAGACTTTAAGATACTTCTAACTTGCCCATATGAAACGCGCCTCAAAAGAATGGCAGAAAGGGACAACGTATCTTACGATGAAAAATTAAAGGAGATAGAAATTAGAGAAAAATCTGAATCAGAACGATTTATAATGATGTACAATATTGATATTAACGATACTGAAAAAACAAAAGAAATATTTGATATAATTATAGATACCGATAAAAATTCCATTCAACAATCAGTAGAAAAAGCTCTCTCAGCAATTAAAAAAATATAAACTAATATTAATTTTCAAAAATTACATCATATTAATTCATAGGGGCATGAATCAAAACATTAAATTGTCTAAGAAATGCTTATTTTAATATTTTAATAATTCTAAGTTGAATGTGAATCTCAATAAATTAAATTTACAGCATTGTAAATAATAAAATATACGAACCAAAGTATAGTGAAATAAAAAGAACCCCTGCTTTCTTATCTACTTTCTGGCGGACTCCCACAACTGTAATAACTATAATAGAAATGCAAATTGTATAAAGAATTGTAGGAAGGGCAAGCTCTGGGGTAACTTTTTGCGGAAAAAGTAATTGTCCTATTGCAATGGATATAGTCGAGTCCACAATGCAACTACCAACGATGTCACCAATCGCAAGATCATACTGCTTTTTCTTGACTGCATTTACATCTACCGCCAGCTCGGGAAGAGAAGTGCCTATTCCGAGAATAAAAAAGGCTATAATATATTCATGAACACCCAAACCAGCTGAGAGGGAGATAACCGATTGAATAATTACATAAGAGCTAATAGCTACACCAATAAAGACTAATACGGCTAAAGTTAAATGGTACTTTTTGCTTCTAAACTTTTCAGTTAACTGCATCATGTCTACTTTTTCTAAGAGATCGCTTTTAGTGACATTATAAATTACCATTAAATAAACTATAAAGCTACCGATCATAAATAACGCGTCAAGCCGGGTAAAATATCCTTTTTCGACAACAGTAAATATTAAAATAAGGGATAGAATTTCACAACCCCCTATTATTAGCATTTGTTTTCTCTTTATCTTGATTGTAGTACCACAAAGAATTGGTAGAAGTCCAAAAACTAATGTTAATTGAGCCAAATCCGATCCTACAGAATCTCCAACATCTATATCTCCGTGACCCAATGAACATGAAATTATAGAATTAACAATTTCAGGGATATCAGTACCTATTGATACTAATGAAATACCAATTACTAAATTTGAAACACCTAACGCAGATGCTAGAATTAGTGCATTTTTAACAGCTACATTAGCGCAATATATAATTGCAGCTATCCCACCAATAAGCAAAAATATTGTTAACCCTAACTCATTCATTTTTTTAAAATACCTCGAAAATTATTAATTATTAATTCTTCACGATAAAAATAACCAATTCTAATTACTGATAGCGCTAGATTAATTTTTAAATGAAATATCTAACTAATTAGGAATTATTCTTTTGTCTCTCTTGAAAAAGAGATGTTTGATAGATTAGAAACAATTAAAGCCTATCATGGAATAAAGAATCTTACTGAAATTGTTAGATTTCTAATAACTAAAGAATATAGAAAAATAAAGAATTCTGAATAATTTTATTTATACTTCTTTTCAAATCCTTTTAAAAAAATCTCTATTGTTATTTATTTCTTTATTTTTTCCAAAAATAGTAAAAATTTTATTTTTGTAATTATTTTTTAATTTACAATAAATTGTTTATCTTTACTGAAATAAATTCAGTAATCATAAATTATCTAAAATTAATTTGGTGACAAATTATAAGTGCATACGATATAGGAAGATTATGTGTAAAAACCATGGGACGAGAAGCAGGAAATCACGGAGTAATCGTAGATATCATCGATAAAAATTATCTGCTAATTGATGGATTAAAAGTACGCAGAAGAAGGGTAAATTATAACCATATTGAAATTTTGCCAGAAACAATAGATATACAGAAAGGTGCTTCGCATGAAGATGTGGAAGCTGCTATAAAAAAATCAAAATTAACAGAAAAAATGAATTCAATTGTCCAAATCTCTACAAAATGATTTATATACATATTAAAATCAATTTTATAATAATTTTTAAATTTTAATTATTTTTTTGTTTTTTAGCAACGGTAATCTAGCTCGGTAAAAAAAAAAAAAAAAAAAATTGCCGCAGATGCTAGCTTGGAGGTTGAGTAATTAATTCTACCAGAAAGCTAGTGTGCTCTGCACTCGGGGGTTCGAAATTCTCCGTTTTTTACGAAGAACGAAAATCCCTCCCGTTGCGCTTTTATACTATTAAAAAAGTGATGTTTTTACCTTAGAACTCCATGAATATCCGCATCTACGGCAATTAAATTCATACCAGTAATCCGCATATCCTCCACCAGTATATTCTGATTTAGATTCATAATTAGTTTCGTAACTCCCACAATTAGGACAAGCAGCTGGCAATTCATCTCCATTATGAGCCAATAATACCCCTCAAAAAATAATAAATTAACTTTAATATAATATTGAATTAACTTAAAATCTATAAATTAAAAAAAAAGTTCAGTATTGATTATTATACATCTGGAAATTGCGACCCACCAGCTTGTTGTCCACTAAACATCTGTTCCATCCCACCCGATGCTTGAGTTTGAAGCTTAGCTATTCTCTGAAGTAGAGTATTTATTCCTAGTGAGCAAACAAAATAAAAAGCTGTAAAATTTAACCAATATGTACCAGTTTTTGGCCATTTTGGCCAAACCTTGGACTTCCCCATTCCAATAAAAAAGTCTAAATATCCATAAAAGTCAGGATTCATTGGGGTTGCAGCAATGGGACTACTTCCATAAATACCCCTTAAAATTGCAAATATAATTATCATGGGTAAAAAGGTGATAAGAGTTGGTTTCATTCTCTGCATCGACATCCCTTGTTGAGTCTTCTTTAACATAATGTCTTTGCGTTCCCAACGCTTTCGCTGTTTATAGTATCGCTCAACGTCAGTTTCCGCCAATTCTATGATCCTCTTTTTCTCCTCTTGATGTGCCTTTATTTGTTTCTGTTTTCTTTCAAGCTCTGCAGTATCTACTAAAAGTTTTGTTAGAAGTACACTTATAATCGCAACAATCGTGGATAATAAAATAATAAATAACATACTATTGGGAGATCCGGTAATCCAACTTTCTAACTCTTGAGCAAAAATTAAAAAAACCATAATATTTACCTTTAAAAATTTGAGATTTACAATATTTTTATCTTAATAATATTTACTTAAGCTTAATAATTTTTCATAAAAATTTTCTATATTTGAAGATCGTTTCTAACACACCTCATAATACTTTAAATTTCTGACCGTACAGGAGCAATAAGCTTGACTTGTGCATCTGGATATGCTTTGTACCCGTATACTTCATCCTCGTTGTCATAATAGAAAAGTAATTCAAATGTTTTTTTCTCTAATTTGGCGATCTTACCTAAAATCGATTTCCAATTCTCGATCATATCGGCTTTTCGAACATATCCATCTTTAAAGGTTAGAAATCCCTCTTCAATTTCTAAGTCTTTATTGTGGTTCTTTAAATATTCTCTCTCATTGGGGTCTAAAATCTCAAATAGTTTTTCCTTTGAATTTATTAGTTCCAATCGTTCAAAAGGCAATATTATTCTAATATACTCAAACACCTTCTTATTTCACCAATTTTATTGTAATATAAATTAAAAAATAGAAATAGGTTAAATAATAAACGTGAGTAGAAAATTAGTATAATTTATTATGTATTTTCTATTGTAATGCCGCTTAAAATAAGTGTCCGTAAAGCATCGAACCGGAAACATATCAATCTCTTGTCTAATCACCCTAATCAAGTCCCAAGAAGCCCCGCATGCTTGGGTACTGTTCTGCCGCGACCTCTTTTGAGATTGTCTCTGCATATTGGTGAATAATTCCAATGGCGATCAAAAGACCTGTCCCACTTGTGAGTGCCCCAAGGCTGTCCGCCATAAAGCTCAATGAAGCTATAATAATTCCGTTAAGTATTATCAAAGTGGGGATGTAACGTTTGAGGACCTTTTCAATTATTCTTGCATTGGTCCGGAATCCGGGAATCATCATCCCCGAATCTACTATTTGCTGCGCTATATCACGAGGCTTGAGGCCACTTACCTCGACCCAAATCTTCCCTAAAGAAATGCATAAAAATATGAATATAATTAAATAAATTACAGCGCGCAACGGGTCGGCGATTAATGCTTCAAGTCCTAGTGGGGGTGAAAGAATATATATAAGACCGGACGTGGGAACTAAATAACCGCCCTTACCTTCGCCTGAGCTTCGAGTCTCGAATGTTCCTATTAAATTAAGCCAAAAATCGTAACCTTGGCCCCGCATTCCTGACGCTGGGCCTGCTATTATTTGACCAAAAAATAATATGTTGGCATAAAGGGCGTTAACTAAAATTACAGGAATATTGGAAACATAAAGCAATTTCATCGGATATTTGCCTTTAAAACCTCGATAGCCCTGATACTGCAACGGAATCTCTACCCGTGTCCCCTCAAACCAGACAACAATAACAAATATAATTATTGTAGTAATTACACCTAGCAGTGACGGCAGCTGGCCTCGTATCCATAAATCATCCAGATTAGTATCGGGGTCGTCGTCGAATAGCACATAGAATAATGCAATAATTATTCCTCTTGGTATACGGCCTTCTCCTGGAGCTTCAATAAAACTAAAGCTATTCCAAAATATTTGACCTGCTACGCCTGCAGCGATAAATAATGAAACTCCACTACCAAGACCCCATCCCTTTTGAAGCAATTCATCCAATAATATAATAACAACACCTGCAAATAATAACTGAAGAAAAATATAGATTATACTTTGTAATCCAAGTTCTTGTGGTTGACCAAAAGCCCCTCCTATTATATAAGCAATAGTATTAAACATAGTAAGAAAAATAGCTAAAACTTTCTGAGTTCCGCTAAACATTGATCTGTCATAAGGATCCTTCATGTCTATATTAATCATATTGGAGCCAAGCAATAGTTGCATAATAAGTCCGGATGTAACTATTGGTCCGATCCCTAATTCTGTTAGCGTTCCTCGTTGGCTTGCTAAGATAACTCGAAGCCAGTAAAAGTAATCAGTCGATTCTTGAAGTTCGACGCCATATAATGGTATGTTGGACATGACAATATAAATTACAAGTACTACCGCTGTCCAAATAAACTTTTCTTTAAAAGCAACTTCTCTTTGTGGATTTTTGATTTCAGGCATAACCCTTACAAAAGGGGTAAAAAACTTTATGAAAGCTCCAGCCATAATTGCTCAGTCCTTATTATATTACAATTTTAAAAGTTATAAAGATTAAATTAATGAATTTTAAAAAAAGTTTTTGATTTAGATACAATATTAAATTGTTTTATAAGCAATTTTTAAAAAAGTTAAAGGGTAACTTATTATAATACGATATTTTAATAAATTTTTAATAAATCTAAATATTTGAATTATAATGCAAATTACAGATGTTAAGACTTATGTGCTACAGCTCGACTTTAAAGTAAGAATAGGTTCAATGCCTCCGTTGAAAGCTACTGGATTATATGTTAATATCAAAACAGACGAAGATATTGATGGATGGGCATTATCCCATTGGAATCTGAGCAATGTAGCTCATAAAAAGTTTATAGATGAAGCAATACGTCGTTTGTTATTAAAGAAGGACCCATTTATGGTCGAAGAAATTTATAATAACATTTATCATGGCAGCAATCGGATAATGATGGGAATCCCTCAAGCGACTAGTGCGATTCAAGTAGCCTTATGGGATATTATTGGAAAGGCTACAAGACAGCCAATTTACAAACTTTTAGGAGGTATGAAAAGAAAAGTTAGAGCTTATGCTTCAATGCCTCGAGCTTACAAACCTAAAGCAGCAGTGGGGGCTGTAAAGGCTACAATTGATCTTGGTGGGTTTAACGCTGTTAAACTGAGAATTGGAAAAAGCTTAAAAAATGACGAGGCAATTATTAAAGAAGTCAGAGACACATATCCAGATATCGATATAATGGTTGATGTAAATTCAGGGTATACTATTGTAAATGATGCGTTGAAAGCAGCAAAAATTTGTGATAAATATAATGTCACATGGTTAGAAGAACCTTTACCTTCTGATAATTTAAACGGCTTGGCGAAATTAAGGAGCAAATCTCCTGTTGAAATAGCTGGTGGAGAAAATGA
>SDBV01007868.1_pt1 | contig 14470 bp, 11 predicted proteins | sample 2277081 | NCBI WGS metagenome assembly SDBV01 (sample SAMN10402039, study PRJNA504765) | marine sediment metagenome | isolation source: marine sediment core GS10_PC15, 223 cmbsf | place: Arctic Ocean: Southern Knipovich Ridge | collected 2010
TATCTGTAATTAGGCAATGTAGTTACAATTTATAGGCCTTAATTGAACATCGAGTGCATTCCGGCGCAGCTTGCTGCGCCGGAGTATTCAAAAACTTCCTTATAACAACTTAGTTGTCCAATTCTTCAAAGGTCTCTATTTATAGCTCACCGGGTTACTCGTACTTAAGGTCCGGGTCGCCGGACTCAACCCGAAGCTGGTGCAGGCGCTCGGCCATGTATTTTACAGTTTCCTCGTGTTCCGGTTTCCCGTAGAGGTTGTGCTCTTCCAGCGGGTCGTTCTTAAGGTCGTAGAGCTCGAACTCATGTTTGGGGAAATCGTAGTAGTGGATATACTTCCAGCGCTTGTTGCGCACACCCTTGTTAGGTTTTACATAGTGCCAGTCCGGGTAGGCGTAGTACTCGTATAGAAAATCCTCGCGCCAGTCGGTTACTTTCTCACCCCCCAGCAGAGGCAGCAGGCTGACGCCATCGACCGCCTTTGGCACGGGCATGCCCATGTACTCCATCAGCGTGGGCGCAAAATCAATATTCAGCGCAAACTCGTCCACTATCGTCCCCTGCTTGATCATCCTCGGGTAGCGGACAACAAGCGGAATCCTTAAGGATGGCTCGTACATCAGCCGCTTGTCGAAAAAGCCGAACTCACCGAGGAAATAGCCGTTGTCCGAGGTAAATACCACCACCGTGTCATCGGCTATCCCCAACTCGTCCAGCAGGTCCAGGACCCGGCCCACGTTCTCGTCCACACCTTTGAGCACTCTGTGGTAGTCACGCATGAACTTGTTCCAGTCCTGCACGTAGGAGGTCTCACCCTGGCCCCCTATTTTCATGTCCGCCTCGGCCACGGCCCTGGGCTTGCCCTCGTAGTCCGTGTCGAATGTAGGCGGCTTGGGGTATTCAATATCGTTGTAGAGGTTCTCGTGGCGCTTGGCGGGTATGCAGTGCTGGTGCGGAGTCTTGAACCAGTGGCACATGGCGAACGGCTTGCTGCCAGCATGCGCCTTGCGGATAAAGTCCAAGGTGTGGTCGGTGAGGACATCCTCCACCCAACCCTCGTATTGCTTCTCCGGCCCGTCATTTTCCTGGATCATCGGGTCGGTGTACTGGCCCTGGCCGCGGAAACCGAAATAATAGTCGAAATCCCGGTCGCGCCCGAAATTTTTATTGTGCCACTTGCCCACAAAGGCGTTGGTGTAGCCGTATTTTTTGGTCTCCTCCAGCCAGGTGACCTCGCTGAGCGGGAACGTGCCCTCATTGAGCCGCACTCCGGTGTTGTGGGAGTACTTGCCCGTAAGGCAGGTGGCACGGCTGGGTCCGCAGAGGGAATTTGTGACGAAACAATTGTTGAAATACGCACCCTCGTGGCCGATCCGGTCCATATTGGGAGTCTGGAAATAGGGGTTGCCCGCGATACTCATCCCATCCCAACGCTGGTCGTCGGTCATGAAGAAGATCACATTAGGCTGTTTCCGGGCCGGCGGCTGAGCCTTGTGTATTTGCGCCTTCAGATTGGTGGCTGCGCTCAGCGCGCCCAGGGCCAGGCCACCTGCCTTGGCGAACTCGCGTCTGGAGATATTTTTCATCCGTCCTCCGGTATACGTTTAGCGTTGATTTTTGTGTTTTGCGTCTTGATTGAGCGCGTAGCCCCCATCCGGACTTCGCGGGATTCGTATTGGCAAATTGATTTGATCGGGGTAAATATTATACCATCATTGCATTGAATTTTAACGTCGAAAACGATCAATAGCAAATATTCTCTCAAGCCAACTCTGCAAAATTACCAGCCCGCAAATTGATCGGGACAACAGGTTAACGTGGCCGGATTTGACGATGTTGCTCTCAGGGGCCGCGGTTCAGACAATGCTCCGCCGCCTCACTTGTAACGCAACGCCCACACCCTGATCCTCTGGCCCGTGGCCGACCGGGATTTCTCAAAATGGAGAAACACGTTACGCACCGGGTCGTACTGGGTGAGGTAGTTCATGCCGTAAAGCTCGGGAGAATCAATATCCAGCCGCTCCCAACGCCTGCCTTGCGAGTGGTAGATAAATGTGACCGCTTTCCCGCCGGGGTTATGGTACTGGTTATCGTGGTCGTTGGCGATATAGAGCATCACGCCGTTTTTTGAATCGAATGCGATCGCCGCCCCGTTGGCCGGCATGGCCCGCCCTCCCCCCCGAGTCTCCACTGTGTGCCATTCACTCGTTTCCGGTGTCCAGGCATATAGCGTGTCGCTGCCGGTGTTGCGGCCCAGCAGAAGGGCCTGACCGGCATGGGTATCATATGCCATGCTCAGGTGCCAGCCGCCCACTGTGCCGCGCCCGAAGCGGCTCCAACGGCAGGTGGCCCGGTCAAACAGCCAGGTGGAGCTCCCATCGGTGGCGATAAGCTGGTTGCGCTCCGGGTCCAGGACCATCGCCCTGGCAAACAACTTCGGCGGATCGTAATTGAAGCGATACCACACCCTTGTATCCGGATCGTACTCCCAGTGGGAGCTTCTCAGTGATTTTATCCACTCCCCCGCGAACATCGGAAAGCGCTCCCGCGCTCTGAAACTGACATGCGCCGGATGGCTGATCACCACGATCCGTCCAACCGCGGGGTCCCACTCCACGCAATCGAACGTGTGCATTGCCCACGGGCGGCCCGTGGTGGTTACCGTTTGACTGTCGGGAAGAATCCGGTAAGTGCTTTTGGGGTCCTGCTCATAATCCCTGCTCCAGTGCAGGGTTTCCAGGTTAAGCCTCCAGAGGGAGTTGGACTCTCCATGTTCGAGTTCGGTGGGAGCGTGCGTGTCCGAGCCGAAGAAATAAACCTCTGAGCGCTCAGGAGCAATCGTGGCCCCACCGTGGAATACCTTGGGCGCGGCCTGGCCTGAAGTGGGAATATCGACCCATACTCCACTGGGCATGGCCGCCCAGTCAAACTGAGAAGCATATCCCACACTTGCAGCCATAAAAATTCCCCAGGCAATCAGCAGGATCGATAAGACGTGTTTGCGAATCATTGTCGCCTCTCTGTTACTGTTTTATATTATCTTATCGAGATTCTTGTTTGCAGCAGAAGGTATCGGAACCGCCGGACTTAATTAATCTACAACGGAGATTCTTCATGAGCGAGTTTATAGATAACAGCGCCAACAGAATTGAAACGCTGAAGAAGATTATCAAACGCCTGCACCAGGGCGCCGATCCGGACGAGGTGCGCCAACAGTTGACAGAGATAATCAAACAGACCGACAGCAGCGAAATAGCCGCCATGGAGCAGTCCTTGATAGCGGAGGGCATGCCTGTTGAGGAAATCCAATCGATGTGCGACCTTCACAGCGAGGTGCTCCGCGACCTGCTGGTAGAGTCGGTTAGCCCGGGAACCGTAGAGGGCCATCCCCTGGACACGATGCGAAAAGAGAACGATGCCCTGGGCGAGGTGGTGACAAAAATGCGCGCTACCCTGCAAGAGATTAACGGCCTTGATGACAACGCTGTGCCCGACAGTCAACTGACGGCTCTCAGGGCGGCGTTCAACGAATTGATGGACGTGGAGAAACACTACAGGCGTAAGGAAAACCTGCTGTTCAGTTTCCTGGAAAAGCACGGTGTTAGCGGGCCAAGCAAGGTGATGTGGGGCAAGGACGACGAGGTGCGGGACCTGCTCAAGGCGCTGGGAGAGGTTCTGGAGCAAAGCGATGCCGTGGCCGGAGACTGGAAGGTTGTGGCGGAAACAGTGGCGGAGCCTGCGCTGGCCGCTATTGAGGAGATGATTTTCAAGGAATCCGAGATCCTGTTCCCGATGGCGCTTAGCACCCTGACCGCCGACGATTGGGGAGAAATCTGGACCCAAAGCCCGGACTACGGCTGGTGCCTGGTGGAACCGTCCGGCAAGTACGCCCCCCCGCAGGCCGGTAAACCGGCCCACGAGGCCTCACTGGGCAAGAACGACGCTATCAGGTTCGGCACCGGAGCGCTCACGTTCCAGCAGATTGACGCAATGCTCAAAGCCCTGCCGGTTGACGTTACTTTTGTCGACAACGACGACCGGGTGGCATTTTTCAGCGAGGGCGGTTCCAGGGTATTCGCGCGCAGTAAGGCAATTATCGGACGCAAGGTGCAGCATTGCCATCCACCCAAGAGCGTGGATACAGTGGAAAGGATCATCGCCGATTTCCGCGCCGGACGGCAGAATGTGGCCGGATTCTGGATTCAGAACCAGGATATGTTTGTCCACATCCGCTACTTTGCCATGCACGATGAGCAGGGTGAGTACCTGGGCACGCTGGAAGTAACACAGGATATCGCGCCGCTCCGCCAGTTGGAAGGCGAGCAGAGGCTGCTGAACTATAACGATTGATCACCGGGGGGAATGTGATGCCGGAGACTAACGAGATAAACCCGCAGACAAAAGTGGCCGATCTACTGAAAAACTTTCCCGAACTGGAAAGTGTGCTGATAGATATCGCGCCCGTGTTCAAGAAGATCCAGAATCCCCTGCTGCGTAAAACCGTGGCCAAAATAGCCACTCTGGAGAAAGCGGCCGAGATGGCCGGAATACCGGTTGTCCAGTTCGTGGGCAGACTTCGCCGCGAGGCCGGGCTGCCCGAAATGGCGAGCGTTAATAGCGGGCAGGATACAGCTTCCCGGGAAAGCGGGCAGGAACCATCGTGGGTAGGCCAGTGCACGGTCAAACAGACAATCGATGCGGATAAGATGCTGGAAAGCGGAACTCATCCGCTGAACCTGGTTGTCAGCAGCGTAAAAGAGCTGGAAGAGGGAGAATCCATCCTGCTGACAAGCTCATTCCCGCCCATACCTCTGTCCGACGCCATTAAAAAGCAGGGGCACTCCGCTTATATCCGGGTAAATGCGGGCGGGTCATATGAAACATATTTCAAATAATTTTCAGTAGCACCCGCTACCTGGGAATCAGGCAATATAACTGGTGTCGCCAGCACCGGAAGCAGAGTGAATCCTTGATTTATTAACAGACAGCCAATTAGCGGGCAATATGCGTAATGTTGACAGATCGGCCCGTTATTGGCCCCCACTTGACCTTCGCGCTAAACGGCGTAATATTTGCAGCGCATTCAATGCAGTAACTTGACTCCAAAAACTTTCATAAACCACTTGTATTTTTGCCGCCGCACCAATAGGCGCGGCGAGGGAAAACTTCATGTCACGCAAGGCACTCCTTATCGGATCAGAAGGCAACATCGGCCAGCCGCTGGTAAATTATCTCCGCAAAAAAGGGTACGAAACTCTTGAGTTGGATATCCGTTCTGGCTGGCGGGACAACTATATGATGGCCGATATTAACCATCCATTAGACCTGCTGCCGGCATTCGACTGGGGCCCGGACGTGGTGTTTATACTATCTGCCGTTGTGAGCCGCGTTACCTGTGAGCAGGCAGCCGGTCTGGCCGTGCATACGAATCTGTCGGGGATCAACAACGTCCTTCAGTTATGCAAGAGAGTGGACGCGATGGCTGTTTATTTCTCCACTTCCGAAGTCTACGGCCCTGAGTGCGAGACGATGGATGAAACAATCTCTGACCCCCAACCCAACAACCGTTATGGTTTGACCAAGTTGCTCGGAGAAAAACTGGTGGAGTACGAAGTGCGCCAGTACGGCCTGCGCGCTGTTTCGCTGAGGCCATTTATGGTTTACGACGAAGAGGAGACCCTCGGCGACCATCGCTCCGCCATGATCCGGTTCGCATCCGACCTATACCGCGGCAGGCCGATTAATGTCCACAAAGGCAGCTACCGTGGCTGGATGCATGTCAGCGATGCTGTCCGGGCGCTTGAATGCGCCGGTAACCTCAAGGAATACTCGGTTATCAACATCGGCCATCCCGATATTCATCCTGTCGCGGAGCTTGCTGAGATGATACGGGAGGAACTTGGTGCGAGTAAAGAACTGGTCCGGACCAACGAAATTCCCGAACGAATGACCCTGATTAAAAAACCATCGCTAAAAAGACAGGAAGAAATCCTGGGGATCAGGCCCGAGGTATCCCTGGCCGAAGGTGTCAAGAGAGTCTGCGACCGCATTCGTGAGCGAGTAGTGCGGTAAGGATAAACCTCTTAGCTTCGATTCAATACGTCGAGTCATCAATGTGTGGAGAAGTCAGCTTGGAAAAGCCGCTGGACAGTTAGAGCTAACCAGCGGCTTTTTGCGTTCAGCAGCCGGAGGATTGAAGTAACAGGCCCCGGATGAGTAACGCAAGCACCCTGAGTTGCTGCCGCGGACCGATGACGAACCGGGACCGGAATTATATGCGAAAATTAAATGTCTTAGTCCTGCACGCGGAAAATTTTGAACAAAGTACCCTTTCATATCGGGTGGGCTGGCCGCAGCAGTTTAAAATCAATCCGTCATTTAACGCCAGGGTAATTAATATTTCGGCCCTGGGACGGGTCGGGTATCATTGGTTGTCATTGCTGCTAAAAAGCGGTATCGCCCGCTATGATGCAATCATCCTGCTGCATTCTGTCTTTTCAAACTCCTGTTTACTCTCCCCCGCACAGATAGAACTCCTGGCTAACCTGAGGCCGCTCAAGGTTTTCTTTATCGGCAACGAATACAAGCTGATGCCGGAAAAAATGGAGCTTTGCAAGCGCATCAATGCAGATCTCCTGATTAGCCAGTGTAATGCGGAACAGGTACTGGAGCTTTACCGAGGTGAACTGGGCTGCCGGGTTGAATGCATTCCCAATACCGGAGTGGATTTCAACATATTCCATCCAGCACTGCCGGATGAGGACCGGAGGATAGATATTGGGTACAGAAGTTTCCAATCGCCGCCGTATCTCGGTCATGACGAGCGGAAACTGATCAGCGATCTTTTCCTCAGCCGGGCCAGCCGCCACGGACTCTCACTGGATATTTCCCTGGACCCGGCCGACAGGCTTGGGCTCGAAGATTGGGCGCGCTTTCTCAATAATTGCAAAGCTCAGATCGGGACAGAGGCGGGCGGGGACTTTTTCGACTTGCAAGACAAGATCAGGAATGCTGTAAACGAGTACTTACAAAAACATCCGGAGGCGGGTTTCGCGGAAATACAGAGAACGTTCTTTGCCGGGCAGCAGGACGCGGTACCAATACGTATTATCAGTGGGCGCAACATTGAAGCCGCCGCAACCAAAACCGCGCAAATACTATTGGAGGGCCGGTACAACGGCTATTTCCAACCCGATGTACACTATATTCCGCTTAAAAAAGACTTTTCCAATTTCGACGAGGCAGTGGCCAAATTCAAGGACCCGGGCTACCGTGGGAAAATTGCCGAAAACGCGTATGATCTGGCAAGAAACGAATTTACCTACGATGCTCTGCTGGCCAGGCTACACCGGATGCTACGCGAGATGACCTGATACAAGTCCAGTTACGGCTTCCATGATACCCGCTTTAACCCGCCATTCATGCTTTTGCATTCTTCAGTAAAAACGGATGAGAATTCTCCGTAGGTCCAGTGGGCTCACTGTATCTTATTGCACTGCATAGCTCAATCGATGGTTGCGCCTCTGCCAGGCCGAAACCTCTACCCGCAAGAATCTCCTGGTAACTGGCTTCATGCAAGTCCTTGAAGCCGGGAGAGAACTCGATCTCGCGACCGTCTATCGACATCAGCCTGTATGATTTGTTCCCTTCACTATCAGGCCCATCGGGAAGGTCCCTGCCGTCCACGGAGAGAAACCACTTAACTCTGGCCCGCTCCAGTTCCAGAAATCCGCTTATCTTGTGCTGGTCTTCGTAATGAACCTCGCATCCCTGGACAGCACCGAACAGCCAGATCAGCAGATCAAACATGTGAATGCCAATGTTTGTGGCCACTCCGCCGGATTTCTCCCGCTGGCCTTTCCACGAATATTGATACCACAGACCGCGCGGGGTGATGTAGGTAAGCTCAACATTGTGCTTGCCGCCCGGTTGAGCCTGATGCAGTTCCTGGCGCAGATTGATCAGGTCAGGATGAAGGCGCAGCTGAAAAATCGTAAATACCTTACTGCCGAATTCCTGTTCCAGATCCATCAAAGCACTACAATTCCAGGGATTCAAAACCACCGGCTTCTCGCAGATTGCCTGGGCCCCGATCCGTAGCGCGAATCGGATGTGCGCATCGTGGAGATGGTTCGGAGAACAGATGCTCACGTAGTCAATTTTATTGTCCGGCGTCTGGCGTCGCTGCCTTTCGATGTGGCGGTCAAAGCGCTCGAACTCGGTAAAAAAGCTCACGTCGTCAAAATAACCGTCCAGTACACCCACGCTGTCGTGAGGGTCTACCGCGGCCACCAGCCTGTTGCCGGTCTGCTTGATCGCCTGCAAATGTTTGGGGGCGATATAACCGGCGACACCGATAATCGCAAAATTTTTCTGCATCCCGCTACCCACTGGAAAAATAATAATTGACCGGCCTGCACATTATCGATTGCTTTTCGCTTTGAGCACACTCCAGATTTCTCCCCACTGCATGCTGAGCGACTCAATCGTCAAGCCTGCTTCCGAAATCTCTGATTTAAACTGAACCGATGTGTATTCCACAAAATGAGTTGGATCAAGCCTGTGCTCAATCCCCAGTTCCTGCTTCAATGGAACCCGCCAATCCCTCTCAAAAGACGGCACACGGATTAAAAACGTGTGAGCGTTTGTTTTTTCGATCAACCGCTTAAGCAGTTCCACCCGGTTCGGGAAATGCTCCAGCACGTTGGAAAGGATCACGACGTCAAAACTTTCGCCCGGATCAAATTCATTAGCATCGCCCTGTACGGACTTAACTCTCGGATGAGAGTGCTGGCTGCGGGCCTGATCCACGTTATCCTGGTCCATTTCCAGCCCTGTCACTTCCAGGCCATCGACATTTTCAGCCAGCTTCAGATCCAACAGGCCGTTTCCTGAGCCGATATCGAGCACTTTTTGGCCAGGCTGAAGGTTGCTTATAAAAAACTCATAGTACTTGAGGTGCTTGTGCTTGGTATGAACTCCCCCTCCGTACTGTTTGGCGGCTGGCCCCTGCATTTCGTAGAGCCGGCTGTCCAGACCGAGCAGCACTCGCAACCTGTCAGGCTTATCAAGCCCCGGAAGGCTGTACCTGACCAGCAGTTCCAGCAGGTCGGTCCGTCTGACAGCAGGCAGACGTGAGAGCAATAACCTGACAGGCAGACAAAGCAATTTCCACTGCATGCTAACGCGCATGGAGCAGTCTCCTGATCTGCGAGGATTCGATTTCCACAACTCGCTCCAGGCTGAATTTTCTCTCGACAGTTGCTCTGGCGCCGGCAGCAAGCTTAGCGCCCAGTTCACTGTCGCCCAGAACAGTCGACACAGCATCGGCGATACTCTCGGCATCCGTCTGGCAGAGATAGCCGGTTTCGCCGTGGATTATTTCCTGACCGATACCGTCAACATCCGTGCCGATACACGGCAGCGCGCAACTCATCGCCTCCAGCAGCGCCTTGGGGTGCCCCTCGTAGTGCGATGGCAGAACAAACGCCCTGGCGCTGTTGAGCACTTCCGGCAGCCTGGCTGTTGTTACCTGCCCGGCAAAATCGACTGCCAGGCCGTATTTGCCCACCAGTTCCACCAGTTGTTCGTTGCGGTTGCACGACCCGGCGAGCAGTGCGCGGACCTCGTTCCCGGACTTCTTGAGTAGCTGCATGGCGCGTAGCAGCTCCACCAGGTTTTTCTGCTCTGTTCCCCTGCCCACGAATACCAGATCGTAGTCTTTTGTCACCTCCGGCATCGGCCTGAAATGCTCAGTCTGGACATAATTGGGCACGATACTGACCAACTCTTCCTCAAGCCCATAGCGCTCCAGTACATACTCTTTTTGCCACGCCGAGGTCAGGAAAATCATATCCGCGGCGCGGAACGCCGTTCTTTCAAGCTGATGAGCCCGGGCCACCAGCAGCGGATCGTCTGTTTGCTTTTCCGTAAAGTAGCCATGTAAAAAACCGCAGCGTACTATTAAAGGCTTGCCGAACATACGTTTCAGCCAGACAGGAATCTGCGCCCCGCGCATCTGGTTGGTTTTGAAAACATCCGAACGCGCCAGCGTGGGGCCATGCCGCAAAGCCACCTCCAGCGCGGTCAACCCCTGGCGGGAGCGCCAGACGGACGGACAGACATTGAGATCAGGCAGACGGCCGGCCAATTCCCTGTCGCGATTGCCCCCGTAGCTGACCAGATTTACGGGCCCAAAATGCTCCGCCAGAGAGTGGTACACCGCCAGCTCGCGCTCAAGGTTGCCAGCACTGTCCCAGTCGGCCAGGCCAGTCCCGGCTGTAAAGAAAAGAGTAAGGCTCATCGCACGCCACCGTAACAAATATACATGCAAATCATCAATCGGATAACCCGGCTGAAATCATTTCCCAGCCTAGCGGCACCCGATCCTGGACAGGATACCATCGGTACTTATATCCGAGGGGACCGGCACCCTTACCACCTTACCGCCGTAGTCCCGGACAAGATTTGCGCCCACTATTTCGCGCTCCGAGTAGTTATCACCCTTCACCAGCACGTCCGGCTTTAGGCTCCTGAGCAATTCCAGCGGTGTATCCTGCTCGAACACGATAACGGCATCGACACAGGAGAGCGAGGCGATTACCCTGGCCCGCTGATTTTCCGGAATTATCGGACGATTCGGCCCCTTGCATTTTCGCACCGATCTGTCGCTGTTGAGGGCCACTATCAGGCGGTCGGCCTGTTCCCGCGCCCTGTCGAGAAGGATAACATGGCCGGCATGAAGCAGATCGAAACAGCCGTTGGAAAACGCCACTGTTTCACCCCGCGCCCGCCACTGTTCCACCCTTGCCCGCAAATCATCCAGTGAGCAAACTTTCTCTCCCATTTCCATTGCATCCACCGAGGCCAGCGCCGCCTGCAATTCGGCTTGTGTAACCGGTGTGGTGCCCACCTTGCCAATAACAATCCCGGCGGCCAGATTGGCCAGACGCAGGATATCGGCATGTTCTATCCCGGCCAGCAATCCGGCGGCCAGGCAGGCGGCCACCGTATCGCCCGCCCCGGAAACATCGTATACCTCGCGGGCCACCGCGGATTCAGTAATCACCTGGTCGCCCACGAGCGTGATTCCGTCCTCGCCACGGGTGAGCAGGATGTTTGCAACACCGATGTTCTCCCTCATCCGCTGGGCGGCCTCTATCAACTCCTGCTCGCTTGATGGCTCCACGGCCGCAGCCGCGCAAAACTCTTTAAGGTTCGGTGTAAGAAACGCCGCACCCGCGTAACGCGAGAAATCCAACCCCTTGGGATCGGCTATCACAGGTATCCCGCCGGCCACCGCCGCCTCGATAACCTGTCTGCATAACGCCCCATCCAGGGCACCCTTGGCGTAATCCGAGAGCACGATAGCATCCGGGCGGCTCCCGACAGCCCTCAGCAGGCTACCTGCAAGAACCTGTATCTGTCCGGTTGCCGTACGGCCTGTGTCCTCCTCGTCCAGCCGCACAATCTGCTGATGGTCACCAAACACTCTGGTTTTCACCGTAGTCGGGCCATCGCGGCGGCATACGGCTGAGCAATCCACTCCTTTATCTTCACACAATCCAATCAGTTCATCCGCCTCGGCATCGTTTCCGGCCCATCCGGCCAGCGCCACATCCGCCCCCAGTTCAACCAGGTTCAACGCCACATTGGCCGCTCCTCCTACCCTGGCGGATTTTTTTTCGATTCTCACAACCGGCACCGGGGCCTCTGGCGAGATACGCTCGACCCGTCCCCACAGATAGCGGTCCAGCATCAGGTCGCCGGCCACCAGCACTCTGCCGATATGGCCGTCGTGGTCAATCAAGTTCTGTATTTTAGCCGGATTATTGAACATGGTTTGATCCCGGTTCATTCAGCCTGCATGGGGGCCATCAGTTTTGTGCCCGTTAATATTACTCAGCATCCGCACACACTCCCGTATAAGGACAGGCGGGACTACTGGGGATCAGAGATTTTCGCAGCCCCTGAATCAAACTTGTCCTGTATCTCATCCACGGGAGGCTCTTCGAGACGGCCTTTTTCCGAGGACGCGGTTTCTCCGTTCAAATCCTGCATACGAACGTATTTCCAGTATACTCCCTGCTTTTCAAGCAACTGCTCGTGCGTTCCCTGCTCCACCAACCGGCCCTCTTCGAGCACCAGAATATTGTCGGCGTTTCTGATAGTCGACAACCGATGGGCCACAACCACCACGGTCCTGTTGCGACTGACTTCGTCGATCGCTTTCTGGACCTGACGTTCCGATCCGGTATCCAGTGCGCTTGTGGCCTCATCGAGCAGAAGAATCTGGGGCTCTATCAGAATGGCCCGTGCAATCGCCACCCGCTGGGCCTGGCCACCTGAGAGCCTGATCCCGCGGTCACCGAGTTGGGTCTGATATGCTTCTTTCATCCGCTTGATAAAGCTCTCGGCGTTCGCCAGCCTGACCGCGGATTCGACCTCCAGGAAGGTTGCCTCCGGCTTGCCGAATTTGATATTGGACAGCAGGGTATCGTTGAACAGGATCGTATTCTGGGTGACTATTCCTATTTTCGAGCGCCAGGAGCGCGCCTTGAAATCCTGGACAGGAACTCCATCGATCAGAATCCGTCCTGAGTTGACATCGTAGAGCCGCGAGATAAGCGCAATCAAAGTGGATTTGCCGGAGCCGGAGCCACCAACGATGGCGGTCATTTTACCCTGCGGAATCTTAAACGACACGTCCTTGAGGACTTCTTCCTCGGTCTCGTCGTAACCGAACCGCACGTGGTCGAATTCAATTTCTTTCTTCAGTCCATCGAATTGGATGTCACCCTCTGCCAGCACTTCCTTGTCCTGACTGTCGATAAACTCCTTGACCATCTGCACGGAGTGAGCGCTGGCGACTATCTGGGTTCGTTGAAGGTTGATCCGGCCCAGCGGCCCGCCCAGCCGCGAGAAAACCACAAGGAACAGCCCCAGCATCTCGAGCCAGTGCTCGGCCTCTACCTGCAGGATATAAGTCGATACGATAAGCAGTATGACAACTATCAGCACCAGCATGGTGGTGGCCAGCGGACTGATCGCGGCCTCCAGTAAACCTTTCTTATACGCTTTGTCCTGCACGTCATCCACCGCGGACTCGAACCTTTTCTCTACATCTTTTTCCCGGGCGAACACACGGATCAACACCATGCTGCTCAACACCTCGAACCCGGTATGGTTAAGTTTCACACCAGCCTGGTTGGCTTCCCGCCCCAGTCGCTTGGTAAGATTTGTCAAACTTCCCAGCGCCCAAACAGTTATCAGCGAGAAGAAAAATGTGACAAGAGTCATTTTTACAGAGATGGACAGCAGGATTGCAAAGCTTACAAGCACCAGAAAGGTATCGGGCACCATGGTGACAAACAGATAAACGACCTGGCTGGTATTCCCGGTAAAATTGTTAATAATCGTAAACAGGTTGGCTATCTTTTCTCTGTGTACATATTTCAGCCCGGCGCTCATCAGGCTTTCAAAACACTTCATCCGCAGGTGTTTGTCCACTTTGATCTTGAACTTATACCCCAACCTGCCACTGATATATTTCGCCACTGCCTTGCCTGTCTCAACAGCCAGCAGCAGGAGCGCGATTATCCTGATTTTGTCCAGCAGGTCGAACCGCTCCAGGTAATCGGCCACGAACCCGATCGGCAGCTGGTCGCTGATATGCGAGGTTGCCTCCGGACGGAAACTCTCCAGAATCGGCAGAAACAGGGCGATACTTGCAAGTTCGCCAAGAGCGGCTATGATACTCAGAGCAATAACCGCCGTCAGGCTGAGCGGATAACGCTTTAATAGCGCGAACAGGAAGAGCATCACTTCGCGCATCGAGATTTCTTCCCGCGTCTTTGCCTTTTCAGTATTGAAATTATAACCTTTCATCGATTCTTCCCCAAATACTGTTTCCGTTAATTGAAACCGGCACTATTGATCACAACTGCCGAAATAATAAGCTATTGAAGCCTGCCCGGCAAAACAGCTTTTACCGCTCCCTTGAGCATACCGAGCGCAAACGGTCCAAGATATTTTTTATCACCTTTGCACACACTTCTTGCGAAGCCGTTATTAGCATGTTTCCAATTTAACAGTCAAGATTCATACCATCAACTCAAGAATATATATTGGCAGGCAATGTACAAACATATTATTATCATTAATAACTAACATTTCAACTAACTTTCTTGAGGACTAAATGGGCCAGAAAATATCAATTAGAAAGTATCCTTATCCTTACAGAGCCGCTTTCAGTTTTTGCAATGACTGCGACCTGATGACTCCAGAGCGATATATATTTCTGAAGGATCTATTTATTAATTTTCCGCAATCATCTCAACGGGCTGCTAAAGGCCTGCCATACCAGGAATCTTTTTTCGTATTCAACCAGAATCCATACCACCCGGACCAACTGTGCTTTGAGACCCATACGGATCTATTGTCCTCAGACATCGAGCAAGGTTATACCAGCA
>SDBV01007870.1_pt1 | contig 14467 bp, 10 predicted proteins | sample 2277081 | NCBI WGS metagenome assembly SDBV01 (sample SAMN10402039, study PRJNA504765) | marine sediment metagenome | isolation source: marine sediment core GS10_PC15, 223 cmbsf | place: Arctic Ocean: Southern Knipovich Ridge | collected 2010
ACGCAATTCCCCGCTGCTGCAATACCTCGATCAACCCACCACCGCCTGTGCATAACCTGTTCGCTACCATGTTGCCAAATCACGAAAAACCAATTGACGGACCACCTCAGATATCTGCTTGCCTGAGAAAACGTTGGCGCTTGGTGCAGCCTGGCACTGCTTGCGGGTTTCCCATCTGCAACCGCCTCTTGGCAAGCAGTGCTGTTGCCTGAGTTAAACGCTTACAAAGAGTTCTGCAAGCAGTGGCACACGAGATTAGCCGATTCGCTTACAGTTTGAGTTTCAAAATCCAATGCTGCTGGTCTGTTGACGACCGCAAACAACCGGCGTTTGGGAACGACTACGGCTTGGGCGGCCCCACGCCGGTGACCAGCTTCTGGCCCTTCTTCAGTTCCCCGGAGATCAGCTCCGTCCACTTGTAATCGCTCAAGCCCGTCTCCACCCGGACCGCCTTGAGTAATTCGCCCTCCAGGATCCACACGTGCCGGCGAACGCGCCGGCGGTTGGCCTTCGCACGCTCCTTGGCAGGACGCTGTTCCTCCCTCAAGCTCTGCTCCTCATCCGCCTTTGCCTCTTCATCGGCTCCTCCCTCGAGCACCTTCTTGTCCTCCTTGCGAACCTGCTCCGGCTTGGGGTAAAAACGCAGGGCCGCGTTCGGGATCTTCAGCACGCCTTCCCGTTGGTCCACCTCGAAGGAGAGGTTGGCCGTCATCCCCGGCAGCAGCTTCAAATCCTCGTTTCCCTGCACCTCCACGATCACCGGGTAAGTAACCACGTTCTGAATGCTGGTCGGATTGAAGCGGATCTGGTAGATCTCCCCTTCAAACAGGTCGTCGGGATAAGCGTCCACGGTGAAATGCACCGGCCGGTCCTCTTCTTTCGCCTTGCGAATCATGCCGATATCTGCCTCGTCCACCGACGCGTAGACGTGAATCCTCTGGTCCAACTCGGGGGCCACCACAAACAACTCCGGCGTCTGGAACTGGGCAATCAGCGTCTGACCCTTCTCTATCTTGCAGTCAATGATGTATCCGTCGTCCGGGGAGGTGATTACGGTGTACGCGAGATTGGCTTTCGACTGCTCCAGGTTCTGTTGTGCCTGCTTCACACCCGCCCGGGCAACTGCCAGTTGGGCCTCCAGCGAAAGGCGGTTGGCCTCCACCTGGTCCCATTCCGTGTCGGAGATGAACTTCACCCGATCGATCTCCGTTTCGAAAATATCCTCCTCGATCCCCAGAGACATCAGCGCCGGATTCTCTTCGGCTCCCGCCTTTGCCAGCAATGCCTCGTACTTCTTTTCCATCTGAAGGAGCTTCTTTGCCCGCTGCTCTTCGTTCTGGGCCTGTTTCAGCAAGGCCGTCACGCGTCGCACTTCGGCGTCGCGGGTCTCCAGCGAGGCCTCGTCGCGCTTCACCGCCGCCTCATAAATCCGGGGATCGATCTGTGCCAGCTTCTGCTCGAATTTCACCTTGTCGGTGTGGTACACCAGCAACTCCACGATCGGGCCCGAGACCATGGCCCCCACCTGCACGCGGAGCACCGGCTGCACCGTCCCCGTGGCGTTCACCATCGACGCGATGTCTCCCCGCGTCACCGCCGCTTGCCGATAGTTCGGCTTGCTCCTGGCCTTCCACCACGCTCGCGCGCGAGGATAGCCCACCGCACCCACGATACCCAGGGCCACGATCGCAACGGTAGTCTTTACGGGAAACTTCATCACGTCTACCAACTCTCACACGACCAAGGTGACTGCCAGTGGAAAATGGGGACCGGTACCGTCGGCAACGCACAAAGGCACGGAAAAAGCAAAACCTCGACGGAGCCAGTCCCCATTTTCGGGCTCCCGCACCTACAGCTTGAGTAACGACTTCAGTCTATTCGCTACCCGACCGTATGTCGAGGCTGGAATTGTTGCCCCAGGCCCGAAACCACCCGAGAAACTGCGGAGAACGGGGGGCCGAATCCGGTTTCCGGCCGAGAAACCGCCCCCTCTTTCCCGCGACGCGTTGCGTCCCGGCTATTACCGTGCAGGCCGGCCGCAGTCTACTGCTTCCGCGTGACCACGAAGTCGGTCAGACCCTTCAGCGCGTCGCGTACTTCGCCGCGGGGCAACTCGTCGAGTTCCTCCGCGGCGAGTCCCCTGTACCAGAGGGCCTTGTCGCGGGCGTAGGAAATCGCGTCGGAACGCTCGAACCATGGCCGCAGCGCTTCGTGGCGGTGGTTGCCCGAACTGGACAGAATCTCGAGCAACTCAGCCCGGTCCCCTCCGCTGGCCCGGTGCAGCAAGCGGATCAGCGGCAGCGTCGGCTTCTGCTTCGTCAGATCCGTTCCCAGCGACTTGCCGGCGGTCGCCTCGTCGCCGACCACGTCCAGCAGATCGTCGGTGATCTGGAACGCCACGCCCAGGTACCGCCCGAAACGCGTCAGCATTCGGCACGTGCCCGGTTCCGCCCCTGCATAGTGCGATCCCAGCCGGCAGCAACAAGCCGTCAGAGCGGCCGTCTTGTTGGCGATGATCTCCAGGTAGTCTTGCTCCGACAAATCGTAGTTGCCGCGGCTCTCGATCTGCCGCAACTCCCCCTCGCACATCGTCTGCGCCGCCTGGCTGATCGCCCGGCACGCGAACGGGTCGTCCAGGCTGCTGGCCAGCCGGATCGAGCGCGTAAACAGGTAATCTCCAAGGAGAATGCTGGCCTCGTTGTCCCAACGCGCGTTGACCGTGTCCAAGTGCCGCCGGAGTGTCGCCTCGTCGAGCACGTCGTCGTGGATCAGGGTCGCCGTGTGGATAATCTCCACCATGGCGGCCAGCACCGGATGCTCCGGCCTCAAGCTCCCCGAAGCCTTGGCCGACAACAGCACAAGGGCGGGACGCAACCGCTTGCCGCCCAGCCGAAAGCCGTGCCTGGCCAGCCGATCTACGAACGCGTGCGTGCTGCAAAGCTCGGCCCGGAGTATCTCTTCGACCCGATCCAGTTCCTCGCGGACCGGTGCGTACAATGTACGCAGCCCCCGAGGAACTCTCGCCCGATACTCGGCCACGGGGTCCATTTCCTTGGCCACTTGTTCCATAAACTGCTTCCTGAGTTGAGCAACCGGCCGGGCCTTCCGGCGGTATGGGCCTACTTCACTTCCGGTGAGGGCGGTTCCGGTAAGGACGGCCTGACAAAATGCCCGCTGCGCCCTCCCGACTTCTCCTCCAACCGGACTTGCTCGATCACCATCGCCCGATCCACCGACTTGCACATGTCGTATATCGTCAAGGCCGCCGTGCTCACCGCCACCAGGGCCTCCATTTCCACACCCGTTCGGGCCGTGGCTCGGGCCTCCGCCCGGATGCCGATCACCGTACGATCGGGAAAATCGAACGAAACTTCCACCGAATCCAGCGGAACCGTGTGGCACAGCGGAATCACTTCGGACGTCCGTTTGGCCGACATGATCCCTGCCAGCCGGGCCACCTCCAGTACGTCGCCCTTGGACACCTTGCGGTTGCGAATCAGCGCCACCGTCTCGGCCAGCAGCCGAACCCGACCGCTGGCCCGCGCAATCCTAACCGTCACGTCCTTGCTTCCCACGTCCACCATGCGGCTGGCCCCTTGGGCGTCGAAATGGCTCAATTGACTCATGGCTGCCGGCTAAGCTGGGCGTGAAGCAAGAAAGCACCATAGCTAGATTTTAGTGCCCGCTACCCTCGTCCGTCGAGGGGTGGCGAAGACTCGTTTCCACTTTCATTGCCCCCGGGCCAATCTGCCACCGACGCGCAGCGTTGGTCGATGGGCACACTGGGCGGACTCTGCACGGAGGGGGCCAAAAAGGAAGATCCACCGTCGCCGGCGGGACGGCGAAGCTCGATCACCCTGGCCAACCATACCCCCTGCAGTGTGTACTCAGCCACCACCCGCTGCTGAGCCAGTGCCTCTGGGATCACATCCAAGTTGGCCCGGCGGTGGTAAATCACCGCATATCGACAAGCCGCTGTCGATTCCCGGTCGTTCGGGTCCCAGCCAACCAGCCACGTCTGGCGCCGGGCCAACGCCTGCGACGAGACGGTGACCGCCGCGGCCTGCCATGGGGCCAGGTGCGGTGCCAGAAGGATCGGCCGGCCATCAGACTCGGCGGCCGCGCGCTCCAGCAGACGCTCACTGACCGCATCGCCCCAGTACGACACCTCGAACCCCAGCCGCTCCGCGCCCGCCAGTCCGCCCACCAGCAGACTGTAGTGGCTCAATTGGCAGGGATGGTACAGGGCCACCCCCGTGCCCTGCAAAAGCAGCAAAAGTCCCAGTCCCAGCAGACGCAGCCGTCGCGACACCCCCGGCCGCGCGGGATGTTCCACCAACCACCTGGCACCCACACCAACCCAAAAGGCCCACAACGGGAAGGCCATCAGAAACAGCCGCACACCATCGTACACCGGCACCCCCGGCCATGAGAATAAGGCCAGGATCAACAGCCAAATGCCCGCCAGCAGCACCAAATGCGGCTCGGACTTCCAACGGCGACGCTTTACCCATATCCCCAGCAACCCCACTACGAACAGTCCCAACGGTAGGGCCACCACGAACATCACGCCCGGGTAGTGCCAAGGCGTGCTGTGATCGGCCCAGACTCGTCCGGCGTAGAACACCTGTACGGCCTGCCTCCCCGTACCACTGGACACGAATCGTCCGAGGTGCTCGATCGGTGCCAGCCACAGCCAGGGCCAGCCCACAAACAGTGTGACAATCCCCGCCCCGCCCCAGGCAACTACGCCCAGCCACGCCTTCCGGCGCAGTCGCCATATCAACCAGACCAAGACCGCCGGCAGCAGCAACAGCCCGTGCAGCCGCACCAGCATCGCCAGCCCCCAGACAATCCCTGCCAGGGCGAAGTGCCACCATCTCCCCCCCAATCTGCCGTGGGCACACTGAGCGGCTTCGGCCACCGCAAACGCCGCCGCCACGAAGAACAGGGCCGTCAACGTGTCCAACGCCGCCAGGTGCGCGTGGCCGAACAGCCGCGGAACCAGCACCACCGACGCCGCTGCAACCGTACCCGCCAGATGGCCTTCCAGACGTGTCGTCCACAGCCCCACCAACCACACCAGAAGCCCAAAGGCCACCGCCGGGGCGAAACGTGCCGCCACGATCGAAACCGCCGCCGGGTTGTCCGGTTGCGGATCGAACAAATGGTGGGTCCAGCCCAGGATCCAGTGACCCAAGGGGGCCTGGACCGGCGGCCCGCCGGGCGCCCACGGGAAGTTCCGCTGGATCTGCTCTCGGCCGAAGAAAGCCCCGCCCTGCTGACGCAAGGCCGTCACCAGCCGTTTGCCCGCGTCCACGTGGTACAGCTCATCGCACGTGATTCCCGGTCCGCCCGCACCGGGACCCAGCGTCGTCAGCGTCGCCAACGTGGCTGCTGCGGCGAGAAGCATCGGTCCGAGGTACTTTCGGGCGACGTCCAACGGCATGGCAGACCATTCTCCCTCCAATCCCGACTTCCAGCAACCCGCAAAAAACGAAAAAACGGGACAGGTCTAATTCTGAGGAACGACCCAAGAACAACTTCCAGAGAGTATTCATCACGCTCCGCGTGATGAGCCCAAAGGTAGCAGTTTCCTCCGCGTTGCGGGGCCCCATCACGCGGAGCGTGATGGCTACAACTGGCGGAAATCGGGAAATTGTTTTTCGCTCGGTCCTATGGCCGCCTTTGGCCGCAACCAAAGTAGGACCGATTGGCAACCCGTTCCACAAAGATGCACGCACGCATGAAAAGGCGGCACCCAGAGGACTCCGAAGAAGACCGCCGCAACAGCAGTCGGCGGAAGGTCGAGAAATGCGCCCGGACGCGCTCAAGAGAAAATTATCCGCCGCGGGGGTCTGACCGCGACGGGTTGGGTGGATCGGCGAATAGGTTTGCAGGCTATCAGAAGTCGCCTTCCCCGCGGGAAAGTGACCTCAAACGAGTTCCTTCTTTGCGCCGATTAGCGTGCGCAGCCGCTCGGCCAGCAGGGCGGCGTCGAACGGCTTCTTGAAGGTTTCGTTGATACTCGAGCGGTCGAAGCTGGTCGAGCTGCCGTCGTCCGGCAACAAGGCGATCAGAATCACATCCGCAAACTCGGTGTTGCGGCGGAGATTCTGGCAAATCTGCAGCGCTTCGGTACGTCCGATCGAGAAATCAACAATAATACAGTCCGGGTGGAAGCTCTCGGCCTGGATCCCGGCATCGAAACCACTGGCGGCTACTCCCACTTTGAACGAGCGTTCCAAGGGCAGTTCACGCTTGAGGTTTTCAATCAGGACCTGGTCCTGGGCCACGATCAGCACCTTGGCCATGGCCTCGTCTTCCAGGTCGCCCAGCGGCATTCCGTGTTCCTTGAGAAACCTAATCAGGTATTCCCGCGGAATCCGTCGATCTTGCGACCCCGGAATCCGGTACCCTTTTAGCCGGCCTGAGTCAAACCATTTACTAACGGTGCGCGGGGCCACCTTGCAGATCTTGGCGACCTGACCAGTTGTGAAGACCTTCATCACAGGCTCTCCGATATTATTCACGTTGGTTTCGGTTGTGTCCGGATGGGACGCGGAGTCCCCTCCGAGACTTCCTCACCCCTTGCCTGCGGGACGTCAATCGTCTGTCGTTCCCTCGGGCCGGCGATGGGGTCCACCGGCAGCCCGCAGGCATCTGGGTCGGGGCCTTCCGTAGTTCGCTTCTTTGGCTGTCGTTCAGCTCCTTCTGATCCGCGCCGTACAAATCACATCGGTCGCCGCGTTATCCGGAAGCCAGAGAAAATCCGCAAAATAGAGAAGGTACGTCCTAATCACCACATCGCGAATCCTGCCTATTCCCGGCAAAACCACTCGGCGAACTACAGGTGGAGGGGGGAGACACACGGACGGTCCGCCACGGAGAGTCGGCCGCGGACCGTCAAGGCAGTGCCTTAAAGGTAGGTTCCCCCCTACGACTCGTCCCAACTGCGGCAGAGTAAACGCTATAACCCCGCCGCGGAACAAGCCTTCCGCTGATTTACTTCGCCTCAGATCGGGGTTCGACTTTAGAAACTTTCTCAGGTTGTAACGACCAGTACGGTCGTACGGCTGCTGATGGAGCTGCCGGTCATGACGATTCTACCGGTGCAAGCGTCTCAAACCGTTGTGCCGCTTGGCGTTACAGCCGCCAGTCCAAAAAAACTCTGCCGGTACCCCCCGAGTGGAACCATCCGAGAAGAAAACCCGCCCCGAGCTTGCCGCAAAACAGTCCAGCAAGTCACCGCCAAGGCGAATCATCAAAGAATTCGGCCACTTAGCCCCAATTCCGTTGAATCAGGGCCAAACCTGGCCTCAACACAGTGGCACCGGCGTCTCGCCGGTGTGAGGGAACTCGCGGCAGCGCATCAACTTGCGCACCACCGGCGAGACGCCGGTGCCACTACCCTACCGCCAAATCACTCCCTACATTCAACGGTATTGCCTTCCGGGGCCACCGCGCGTCGACGCCGCAGATCACGGCTTCACCGGAGTCCCGTCCAGCCGTCGCAGCGTACCCCAGTGGAAGTCGAATGGTGGGTCATCCTCGATCGGAAACCGCGCCGCCAGCTTCTCGTCCACGTCGATGCCCAGCCCGGGCCGGTCGCTGACCGAGTAGAATCCGCGGTCTATCTTGGGACAGCCGGGAAACACGTCCCGCTCCGCCTGGTTGAAGTGCCGGGCCTCCTGGATTCCGAAGTTGGGCACCACCAGGTCCAAATGCACGTTCGCGGCGTGACCCACCGGCGACACGTCGCCCGGCCCGTGCCAGGCCGTTCGCACCGAAAAGAACTCGCAAAGTGCCGCAATCTTCCGCGCCATCGTCAGCCCGCCCACCTGCGAAATGTGGATCCGGATAAAGTCGATCAGCCGATCGCTGATCAGGCTCGTCCATTCGGCCGGATTGTTAAACAGCTCACCCATCGCGATCGGCGTGCTCGTCTGCCGGCGGAGGTGCTTGAAGTAGCCGATGTCTTCCGGGCTGAACGGGTCTTCCAGGAAAAACGGGTGATATGGCTCAAGGTCCTTGGCGAGCTGGATAGCCAGCACGGGGGGGACGCGCTCGTGTACGTCGTGCAGCAGCTCTACCTTGTCGCCCAGCTTGCTGCGAAGGTGCTCGAACAGCCGCGGCACCTGCCGAACGTACGGCTTCGGCTCCCAGACACGTGTACGCCGATTGGCCGGAAGATTGGCCTCACTCTCCTTGCCCCGCACACCATAGGCAGACACACCCGGAACCGAGACCTGGACCCGCACGTACCGATAACCCTGCCCCATGTAGGCCCGAACCTGCTGCTCCACCTGCTCGAAGCTGCCGCCGCCGGCGTGGCGATACGTATCCACGGCGTCGCGGCACTTCCCCCCCAGCAGTTGATACACCGGAAGCCCGGCGCGCTTGCCCAGGATGTCCCACAGCGCGATGTCCACGCCGCTCAGCGCGTTGCCCAGCACCGGCCCGTTGCGCCAGTACGAGCTCACAAACGACGACTGCCAAATCTCCTCGATCCGCAGCGGATCCTTGCCCAACAGAAACGGTTTCAGATAACGATCCACGGCCGTCTGCACCACGCGGGCCCGCTGCGTAAAGGTGGCACACCCCAGCCCGTACAGCCCCGGCTCGTTGGTCATCACCTTGACCACCACCAGCCGAATCCCGGCCGGCGCGGTCAGGATCGTTTTCACGTCGGTGATCTTCAGCGGGGAAAGCCTCCGGCGGTCCACCTCCGGCGGCGCCGCTTCCGCGGGAGAGTTCAACAACCCCCGGGCCAGCAGCGGCAGACCCGCCCCACCGGCGCCCAACGCGCAACGTCTCAACCATTTACGCCTGTCCATCGCCGCTCCCTCCCAGCCAAAGGACCTCAAAGTTGCGTCCAACACCACGCGTCTCAGTCTAGGCGGGACCCCTGGCAGAGTCAACGTTTTGAGCCGAAAAGCGAATAGAGTCTTGAGGTGTGACTTCTGCGCGCGGGGGTGGCTGGGGCAAAGCGAAGCGGTGCCCCAGAGCCTCACAACTGGGGCTTCACTTCGCTGCGGCCACCGGCCACCCGAGCCTGTTTCCCCGGGTTTCCTACAAATCTGGTCCGTCCCCCTGTCGGCAAATTCGCCGAAACTTCCCTCGGCCGGTGGCCCGGGCTATGATGGTGGCATTCCCCACGAAAGGATCCCTTGCCATGCGTCGAGCTTTTCACAGAATCCGCTTTGGGCTGATCTTCGGCACGCTTTGCCTGGCGGCCCACCAACTGCCGGCCGCCACGCCCCTGAAACCGTCCGAGCCCGATCGCACAGTACCGGACCGGGCGACGGTCCAGGGACTAAAGACCGTCGAAATCTCGAGCCCCGCCACACCGCCCCAGTGGGCCCTCTGGCAACGGAAGATCATCGACCGGCTCTACCCGGCCGCCGTCGAGTTCGTCGACCGCTACACCCGCGACGACGGCACGCTGATCTGGCGCGACGCCTGGCCCGGCATGGACGGCTCCGACGACGGCTACGAGAGCTTCTACAACTTCCCCCTCTACTATGCCTTGGGCGGCCCCGAGGAAATCCACGGCCTGTCGCGCAAGCTCTGGGACGCCGTCACCCGACAATTCACCCGCTACGGACAGGTCCACAACGAATTCGACGGCTACTACGACTGGATGCACCACGGCGAGAGCTACACCTATTTCTACTTCTTCGGCCTGGCCGATCCCACCGTGAAAAAATGTCGCCGGCGGGCCCGTGCGTTCGCGGGCCTCTACTTGAACGAAGACCCCCAAGCACCCAACTATGACCCCAAGCTAAAACTGATCCGCTCGCCGATCACCGGCAGCCGGGGGCCCCGATTCGTCAATTCCGCAGAGGACTGGGTTACCCACCGGCCGGTCCTGGCCGGTTACCCCCTGCCCTACGACGATATCCCCAACGTCACCCACAGCAGCGCCTGGATCGACGACGCCCGGTTCCCCTTCATCTTGCAGGCCATCAACCGGCGGATGATGCGCAGCGACGTGCCGTTGAACCTCACCGCCACCAGCCTGATCCTCAACGCCTACATGTACACCGCCGACGCGAAGTACAAAACCTGGATCGAGGAGTACGTGGGGGCCTGGATGCAGCGGACCCGCGACAACGGCGGCATCCTGCCCGACAACGTCGGCCCCAGCGGAAAGATCGGCGAGACCATGGACGGAAAGTGGTGGGGCGGCTACTACGGCTGGCGATGGCCGCACGGCCTGTTCAACCAGGTCGAGGGCACGCTGATCGGGGCCTCCAACGCCTATCTCGTAAGCGGCAACCCCAAGTATCTGGAGCTGCCCCGGTCGGTGCTCGACCTGGTCCAACGCGAGGCGCGCACCGAGAACGGCCGCGTACTGGTGCCCCACCGGCACGGCGACCAGGGATGGTACGACTACGGGCCGATCAACCCGGCACACCTCGTCTACCTCTGGCACATCTCCCAGGAAAAACGAGACTATCGCCGGATTGAAGAGCTGGCCCGAGTCTCTTCCTGGGACACGCTCACCTACAGCAAGGGCAAGGGCGATTGGGAGCACGCCGGCCCCTGGTTCGCCTTCATCGAAGGGCGAAACCCCGACTATCCCCTCCAGATACTCAAGGCCACCTACGCCGAGACCCTCCGGCGCCTTCAGATGATCCGCAACGATCAGACGCAACCCCACCAGCGTAACGTACACCACTGGCAGCAGCGCAACCCCGTCGTGCTGGAAGGCCTGGTGCAGTTGATGCTCGGCAGCCCCAACCATATCTATCACGGCGGGCTGCTGCACTGCCGCCTGTTCTACTTCGATCCGCTGCGCAAGCGTCCGGGGCTCCCGCCCGACGTGGCGGCCCTGGTCGACAAGGTCACCCCCCAGGGCGTCTCCGTCCACCTGGTCAATCTCCATCCCAGCCAGTCCCGGGAGGTGATCCTGCGGGCAGGCGCGTTCGGCGAGCACGAGTTCACCCAGGTCCGGCACGCAGACCAGACCACCGCAGTTCAGCGGGAGTTCTTTCAGGTCCGCCTGCGCCCCGGCGCCGCCGGCCGCCTCCAAATCGCCATGAAGCGCTTCGTCAACCGCCCCTCCTACGCCTTCCCGTGGCACGGCCGGTGAGTCAGATCGGTAGGGTGCGTGCTGGCACGCACGTGCAGTTCTCACCAGGGTGTGCCACTGCTTCGCAGAAGCAGTGTTTCTCAGGGGGCTTGCGGCCGACACTGCTTCTGCGAAGCAGTGCCACACTGTACAGCAACACTATTCTGGCGAGAAATGCGGGTCAGAGCAGCGCCCGGACTGTTGTGGCCCGGTCTCCTGACCGTGCCACTCGGGTCTCAGTCCGCCCGCGTACACTCGATCACCACCAGCACCACGAATCCAACAGCCCAGCGATTCATGGCTTGCTGCTCTGAAGCCGTGGTCCTTGTCAAGCAACCTTGCGTCTTCGCCACCAACCGACAGTGATGCCGAGGGCTCCGAGTAGTGACCAGACGATGAGGGAGGTGGGCTCGGGGATGGGGGGGCTGTCGGGCGTGTCGTACTCAACAAAGTAGGCCACATTCCAATAGTCTCTGCCGTCGCCCCAACCTCCTGGAATCGGGTTGTTACTCGACATATAGGCAAAGTCCGAGCCATCTGCACCAAAATTGGCAGGGAGTAGTGCATTGGCCCAGTACGTGTAGACAACCGGTTCGCCTGTGACCCAGACCCAACCGTCAACTTGTGGATTAGGTTGGTCGACTGACTCGTAACCGCCAAAGTCTTCGTTGTCGGTAAATCCAAACCAGACTGCTGAGTTTTCATCCTTTAAGGTCTGACTGTAGATATTGTTCCAGAGGAAGTCTTGTTCGCCTTGGCTGGTGATAGTCGCCAAGTGACCGCTCACGCCAAGGTAGGTTGACTCTTCCGCCAAGACCTTTGCGTCACGCCATAGAGGACGGCTTCCGACGCCTGGGTCAACGAGTTCATACCAGTGCCCGTTTCCTCCGTCTTCAACTTTCCACTGAACTGCTCCGTCGAGTCGTTGCTCACCCAACAGCACGACCAGGATACCCAGCACGGCGAATCCGAAAATCAACCGTTTCATGGCTTGCTCCTCTGAAGGAGTGGTCCTTGTCAAGCAACCTTCCGTCTTCGCCACCAGCCGATGGTGATGCCGAGGGCTCCGAGCAGGGACCAAATGATGAGGGAGGTGGGCTCGGGGATGGGGTTGGTGGGAGTGTCGTACTCAACAAAATACGCAAGAGTTACTCCCGCTTGGCCATCACCCCAACCGCCTGGAAGCGGGTTTCCGCTCGTCATATGGGCAAAGTCCTCGTCTCCTCCGTTGTCCGGCTGCGCTGCATTAGCCCAGTATGTGTACTCGACCGCTTCGCCTGTGACCCAGACCCACCCGTCAACTTGTGGCTCGTTCTGTCCGAAGGACTCGACACCGCCGTAGTCTTCGTTGTCGGTAAGCCCAAGAAAAACTGCTGAATTTTGATCCTTTAAGCTCTGACTGTAGATATTGTTCCAGAGGAAGTCTTGTTCGCCCTGGCTGGTGATGGTCGCCAAGTGCCCATTCATGCCGAGGTAGGTTGACTCCTCCGCCAAGACCTTTGCGTCACGCCACAGAGGACGGCTTCCGACGCCTGGGTCAACGAGTTCATACCAGTGCCCGTTTCCTCCGTCTTCAACTTTCCACTGAACTGCTCCGTCGAGTCGTTGCTCACCCAACGGCACGATCAGCACCACCAATCCAAGAATCAACCGTTTCATATCTTGCTCCCCTCGAAGTTGCGAGCGGTCCGTCACCCTGGAATAGGACCGAACACTAGGATACACACCCAGTCTGTCGTTGTCGAATTATGGGCGGTAGCGGGCATAGAGGGCAGAAACTAAGTGATTGCAACTCCCCGCCCGCCGCTTTCGCCAAGCATGGGCGAGAAGGCGCATCAAAGGATCCGCCGACATTACTGCCAAGGGCCCTCAACAAGAGAACGCCGAGGCGGTTGTGTTACGCTGCCCGTCAGGTCATCATCTACCGCAAGCCGCTGGCGAATGAGTCGCGGCTGCCGGTGGCCGTCGTAATGGCCGTGGCCACGGGCAAGATCGTTCGTACCGCGAGCGATGGGGCAGGCGGCGTAGGCATTGCCAAGAGATCGCCGGGTTTCCGACGATAGAATCTGAAGAGTGTCTGGCGACCCCCCTACTATGATTGATTGTGCCCTGCTGGTAAACATGGTACTAGTGAGCACGACAGTGAGTTCGAGGCTGAGCGTGTAATGCATGCCTGCGAGGGACACACTATGATCTACGCCTGCCCACATTGCGAAATGCCTGTTGAGTGCAGCGAGTTGACGGGTACCGTTCGTTGTCCGAAATGTCAGGGACGATTTGAACTGTCCCCAGCCCCACCACCCCCAGCCTCACCGCCAAGAGCCCCAACGGTTAGTCGGACCCCGGCGTTCGAAGCTTCGCTTCGCCGTTCCAAGAAGCGGACTAGCCTACGTTGGATCGGCCTGATCATCGGTGGTTTGCTCTTCCTCGCAATATCGGTTGTCGCTCTTTCTGTGATTGCTCCACGGTTTGGGGCAGTGACGGGCATCTCCAACCCATACAAGAAAGCGGTGCGGCAATATCTTAGCGACCATGTAGGCGGCGAGATCATTGAACTTGAGTGGGGCAAGGTTGAGGAACAGATCGGGATCCGGTTGACGCATCGTGTAGGCCGCTCCGAGATGGAGGCGCATTTCTTCTTCAGTCCGAATACTGGAGCCCGCTCGCAACGGCCCAGAGACTTTTTTTTACACCCCCTCCCAGATGCCTATTTTTCATATCGTGCATCCGACACTCATAAGGCAGCAGTAAGGGAATACCTTAGTTCCGAGAGGGAAGAGTTGGAATGGAGCAGAAGTGCTCCAATACCCTCGATCACTTTGAAGTATAAGATCGAGACACCGGCATTTGGGAAGTCCCAGGCAATTGTGGATAAGTTCTATTTCAAGCCTGGGAGTTATCAGATATTCGATTTTGAAACAGTTGGACCGTAATGCCCACCGCAGTCTCGAACTGTTTCTGAACGGCCGGGAGACGATAAGGGTGTCAGAATTGGCGTGCTGCCCAGTGGGGATCGGCTCTGGATGGATCGACAGGCAAGCCCTCCAGAGGCCACGCGAGTCCCGAGCATCCACGTTGCCAACCAGACTGCCTTTCCTCTTGTTCCTGGCAAGGGCTGCCAGCGGGCTCCCCGGATCGTCTCGAGTGTCAATCCGCCCGCGTACATTCGATCGTGATCCCGGCCAGCGGGCGGCTCGCGTCGTGTTGGTGCCAAGCCGCAAGCGGCTAAGAGCCTATCCGAGAACCTCTCGGCCCGAAATGGGGTGGCTGGGGTCGAGCGCAGCGAGCCCCCAGGAACACGCGGCTCTGTGGGGTCGCTGCGCTCCACCACAGCCACCCCGAAACCCGGTTCTCGGATAGGCTCTAAATCAACATCCCCGCGATCGCCGC
>SDBV01007871.1_pt1 | contig 14465 bp, 13 predicted proteins | sample 2277081 | NCBI WGS metagenome assembly SDBV01 (sample SAMN10402039, study PRJNA504765) | marine sediment metagenome | isolation source: marine sediment core GS10_PC15, 223 cmbsf | place: Arctic Ocean: Southern Knipovich Ridge | collected 2010
CCACGGTCTCTCTCGCGCCGTAGAGAACGGCAAAATCCTTGAGGTTGCCGACCCAGCGTTCGGGAATCGAAAGCTCCACAAGATGTTCGTCTCGCAGGATTTCGCCGCGGTTGACGGTTTGTCCCTCCTTGACACCCACAAACGAGACAGTCGCGTCCGAGCTCGACCGGCTGGCCAGGTACGTCCAATTGAAGATCGCCCCGGCAATACCCAAAGCAATCGCCACGCTCAAACCTTGAATACCTTTCATCGTTACCTCATTTCATGCTGAGTGATCATCAACAACCCACTTAGCCCGCCCCGGCCGTCTGGACCGAAACGAATATCAACGGAATCACCGGACGCGGCGAACTTGGTGTGCCAAGCCAAGTCGATCGCTTGCCAGTTTGCCACCGGCCGCCACCGCTGATCAGTAAACCAATCGCTGTAAAACTGCTTCCACTCGGCCACCTGGCCGGGACCGCCAAATGCAATGATCCCGACGCCTGACGCCGACAATGAAAGTGTTCGCTTGCTTCCGGGCGGCAGGGGAATATTGTTCAAAGCGGCGTGACTTCCAGACAAAGGAACATCCGGCTGGAACGTGCTTAGCGTCCACTGTTTGTCACCCGTCGGCACCGCCAGCCCCCAGACTACTACGCGATATTTAGCAAGATTCGGTTTCTCCGGCGGCGACGCGCTCGCCGTGGTTCGCGCCAGCCCCACCGCCATCGGAAACGCTTCGTTCAGTTCATATAGCTGCCACTTGCCAGGCTCTTGTTCCACGGGCGTGGAGTCGGCCAGAAACGCTAGGAATTTGTCTTCGCCGGTCGGCGTCTTGGCGGATGGGCCTTTTTCAAGAACTTCGCGGCATTGAGCCCGCAATTGTTCAACCGCCTTGTTCTTATCGCCCCTGATCGACCTACGGCCCAGCGACAAGGTATTGTCGCCGAACTGAAGGGTCTGCAGTTGCGAAGGGTCGCCCGTGCTAGCGGCAACAGCGGAACTCGGCGCTGCGTCGGCCGCCCACCAATTCAATACCTGCCGCCCGAAGCCCAAGCCGGCAACCAAAACGATCAGCGTCAGCAGGCTGTTGGTCGTCCAAGCCGAAATCCGTTTCGCCAACACTGCAAAGTCATGGGATTCGAGAGAGTCGGCTGACATGCTCATTCTCTATATCAGGTAATCCACTAGCGAAAACCGAACAATCACCACCGCCGCCAACGCGTTTGGCGCCAGAAACAACGGTGGCTGCAGGAGAGCGCGTTCTTCGTCCTTCAACGGACAAAAACACATCGGTGCAAAGACAGACGCAATGCGTCGAAACGCCAACACAGTCGTCCGCACCGGCCCTACGCGCCAGATCAACAAGATCAAAACCATACACGCGCCCAACACAAACGTCCAGAGCATGGCGGTGATTCCCTGCTCTGGTCCCAGAAACGCGCCCAGCATGGCCATTAACTTTACATCGCCGCCACCGATCTTGCACATCACGAAGCAGACCAGCATCACGAAGCCGCACGTCAACAGCCCCAGCAGGCTTTCCAGAAGGGGAATCCAACCGAGGCTCCGAAGCCGGTCTTCGCTAACGTATGATCCAGCCAACGACCCGGCCGCGCTAAAGCCCACCGCCATGAACATGCCGGTGTAGGTCGTCCAGTTATATATCTTATGCTGCGCCAGATCGGTTACCGTGGCAGTCAGTATCAGGCCGAGCAATAATAGCGTATTCAGCATGACGTTATCCCTTAGCTTGATTGGCACCACTCTCCAGGTCATCCAAGCCCTGGGTGAAATAGGCCTTAATTCTCGGCCACCCGACCTTAATTAGGAAGATCAGTATCGGCAGCGCAATCGCTCCGATGATCAAGATCGTTTCCAAGCTCACTGCACCGTTTTCGTTTTGATGAACCTTTCGCAGCAGGCTCCACAACGACGGATTCTTCATATCTTCTCCTCTATTACATAAACGGCCATGAAATCAAAACGGACACCATCTCATAGGCTAAACCCATGATCTTTGGGCTGATCCACATAATAAACGCGACCATCGGCAGAACAACGCCTAAAATCAATACGTAATCCAACGATGCCAAACCAGACCTTAATTTTAGCATGGTATGCCGTTTTCTACAAGTCATTGCTTCCACACCCCCCCTGTCCGGTGTATCATTTCGCCCAGTCCTTGCTCATACGGCTCCCGGCAAAAAGTCGGTCGCTGGCCGGTTGGCTCCAGATCGACCACGAGCCGACCGTCGCGTTCCCCTTGGAACTTCGAGACGAACAAATCGCGGGTCTGATATTGGTTGCTTTCATCAAGTCCCACTGCTTCGGTGATCTGGGTGATCTTGCGCGACCCGTCCGCCGTGAACCGGGCAATCTCCACTATCAGATCAATGGCCGAGGCAACCTGCGTCCGAGCCACGTAGACCGGAATCTGCACGTCGGACATCAGGGACAGCGTTTCCAACCGGATCAAGGCATTCAACGGCGTATTGGCGTGGATGGTTGATATAGATCCCGCGTGACCGCTAATCATCGACTGAATCAAGTCGAGCGCCTCGCCGCCACGGACCTCGCCCACGATGATCCGATCGGGACGCATTCGCAAGGAGTTCGCGAACAACTCACGCACGTTAAGTCCGCCGCGCCCCACGCGGTCAGCTTGCTGGGCCTCCAGGTATAGGGTGTGCTGTTGAATTAACCGTAACTCGGAGGTGTCCTCGATCACGACGATTCGTTCTTCTTCGGGAATCGCCCGCGAAATCGCGCCCAACAGGACTGTCTTGCCCGTGCCCGTACCGCCGGAAATCAAAATGTTCTTCCGCAATCGGACACAAATTTCCAAAAACTCCTTGGCCGCCTCAGACAGGCTACCGAAACGGATGAGGTCGTCCAATGTCAGGGTCTCGCGGGTGAACTTACGTATCGTCAGATAGATGCCGGTCCTCGCGCTGGGCGGAATCACGGCATGCACGCGCGAGCCGTCAGGCAACCGGGCGTCAAGTACCGGATGCTCCTCCCCAATCTCCCGACCCACCCACTGGGCAATGTTATTGATTGCCGACAACAGGGCGTCGTCGCTGGCGAACTGAATGTCGGTGTGTTCGAGCTTGCCGCTGCGTTCGACGTAGATGTCGTCAAAACGATTGACCATGATCTCGGAGACCGACTTGTCATCCAGTAGATGACCGATCGGTTCGAGAAAGTAATGCACACTCGCCTCAAAAATTGCTTGCCGTCCCATATAACTACCTCGTAAATAAATTGCTCCACAGGTCCTGTGGCAAATCCTTGTCGTGACGCTTGGCAGCACGACGCTGACGCACTACTTTAAGTTCCTCCACCCGTTTTTCAGCCTTTCGGCGGATAATGACGGAAGGCAGTTTACCACATGCGCGGTTGTACCAATAGCCCGCCCTGAGCAATAAACAGTCTTGCTCCTCCCCTAGCCGCCTCTGAGCCAACTTCCACCAGGCATCAGCGAGTTCTATCTGCTCGTTAGGCTCGGTCGGCGATGCGATGTCCCGCTGGGCCAGTTGCTGCAGGTCGGCATCATTCCCTTTGGCCAAGTGCGGCAGGGCATGTTGCCAGTCGGCGTCGAAACAGTAGTAGCGCCCCAGCACGAGATGCGACTCGGCGTCAGATGGATTGGACTTTAACTTCGCCTCGGCTCGCACGCGCTCTTCTTGACGCCGACAACACGCCGCGACCCAGTCACGCTGGTCGATCGCTTTCTTGCGTAACTTCTTCGATTGCTTTCGTTGGCAAGCCCGATTCACGCCGTTGGCCAAGTCGGAGGCGATCTCATAATGGCCCTCTGACAGGGCCTGGGCAATCACCCGTCTCGAAGTGTTGAAAAGCGATCTGATTTGCTCGGCATCGACAGTCTTGGCCAACGTCAGCAGGGCTTTTCCCTTTTCTTCAGTCGCATTGATGTCGTACTTGGCGGCTATCGCTTCGATAGCATGGAGCGCCAGGCCCACATCGCCACCTTGACAAGCCAGGTCGCGCACATTTCGCAGCAGCACATACTGCTCGTCCGGATGCTTCGACGCTCCGGCCGCTTGGAGAAGCTGATTGGCCAGCTTGAGTTTATCGGTTGTCTCGTTTTGGCCATGGATACCGGCAAACTGTGTGGTGATTTCCTCTTGCACGGCATCGTTGGGCACGGGGAGCCGCTTCTGCGGAGCCGACGGGCGCTCCTCGGGCGGCTTGTTGCCAGGCTGCTTATCATCCGAAACTTCAAAAGACGGCATTGCAACCTTCTGAGAGGCGTCAGGCTTCTCAAAGGTTGGCATCGTAACTGGGACAATAGGCTGGATCTCAATGGCGGGTGGAACTTCGACGACGGAATCTTCCTTTGGTGGAGTCGGCGCAATCTGTGCGTCGGGCTTGTATTGCACAGGCAGATTGTCGAAATTGTCGTCTGGTTGGCGAACATCCGCTTTGGGGTGTTCGAGCGATAGCCGATGAATCGGTTGTTTACTCGTTTGCTTCTTTTCGGCTTTGGCTGTGACATTCCGACCGATGGGGCTGTTTCCCCGACGTGTGGTGTTCCAAGCCAGCAGCGACATGACCAATAACACGCATGTTCCGCCGATAGTGATACTCGTTCCGAGATTCGCCAGCCACTGCCTAGCAATACGACGGGCCGGCTTGGCTGGGGAGTCCGCCTTCAAACCGGTGATCTCTGGGAGAGCAAGCGGTTGATCGGCGCTGACAGCCCACGAGGTTGACTCCTCTGTGGCATCCTTGGCCGGGATCATCTGTTGTCGCAACTGCTCGTCGTAGATGGCTTTCTTCGCCGGATTCAGCAAGCAAATCTTGGCCGCCGCGACCTCGTTGAGTAATTGCTGAGAAAGATCCGAATGCTTGCCAGTCTGAAATGTCCGTAGATGGCCCATCTGCCGGTCGGCCACGCTGGCAATGACATCGAGTTGATGCTCAAACAACCCGATGCCCAGCAACCGATAGTGATTCGGCGGCTGTTCTTGGGGTGGAATGCCCAGCCAAACGTGATACGCATCGAAGGCTTGCCGTGGTGCTGTCTCCATGAATAACTACCTTGAGTCTGCGGTGGCTTCAACGCCTGCTTCCGAGATAGGGCTTCCGCGGCTTTGTCGGCGTGGCCGCTCCACGATCAGAGCCCACATGCAGCGGCGGAAGCAGGTTGTGCTTGAGCAGCGTTTCCGCGCAGCGATCCGAAGCGACGAACCGTGCGAAATCCTTGGCCGTTTCACTGGCCTTCGGCGAGACGTAAAGCGTGTAGGTCCGTACCAGCGGATAATCCTCTGGCAATTGGTAAGCGGCAAGGGATGAGAGACGCTGGGCGGTGGATGGAGGCTTGCTAACCACCGATTCCTTTGTCTTCCGAGATCCGCCTTCCGCCGGTGTATCCTTTGTGGATGCCTCTGCCTTTTTCGGCTGACCAGGCAGATACACGCCCACCAGCTTCACCGATTTCTCGTCCGGCGACAGTTGGCTCAGATCGACGAAGCCGATGGCAAACGGGTCCTTCGCCACTTCCAGTATCACCCTGGCGCTGTCGGCCTCGGCTGTATGTTTCAACGTCATCAGCTTGCCCGGCAACTTCTCCTGCAACAATTGCGAGATCGGATTGGTGTAGAGCAACCCGTAAACACGCACGGTGCCGGCCACTCTGTCGGCAGCGGGCCAATGCTTGATCTCCCCACAAAAGATGCTTTGCAATTCGTTAAGCGGTAGAGCATCAAGCATGTTCTTCGGGTGAACGATAACACCAACCGCCATCCGGCCAAGTACGGCGGAGCGTAGAGGTTGGGGAGTAGGGAGTGGAAATTGGGCGCTCGCGTCCTTTCCGGTCACTGTCGCAACCGTCATCGGCCGATCCAGCAGCAGCAACTCACTGCCACCCTTGAAGAACTTCTCAATCGCTTGATCCCGCGTGTTTACATGATGAATCTTTAATTGCACTGCCGCCTTTGCCTTGACAAACTCCGTAGTTAAGTCATTCAGCAACCGTTCGCTGCCGGTTATGTCGTAGAGCAAGATCGGGGTGCCTTTGCCCTTTTTGACCTCCAACACTCGCCGCTCGCTGGCTTGTTGCTTGACAGCGGCAGTCCGCTCAGGATTACCTCCACCTTCCTCAGCCACATTCTGGATAATCAACTCACCGAGTTCCTCTTCCTCTACTTTATGAATCACATACTTCAATAGGTCCTCCTTCAACTGATTACTCTTGTCTGTACTCAGTTGCATGAGACGTATTGCAGCTCTCTTCGAGGCCGGTTTTCCGATCTTGATTAGTGCCTTGACACAAGGGTACTGGCGCATGGCGGGCTTCTTGATCTTTGGCGGGGCCAGATCGACGTTGGCGATCAGGTATTCTAGCACATCTTCGTCGGTAGCGCGATATTCACCGAGCAATGAGATGGCATCCAAGCGAGGATCACCCTTCTTCAGCGGCTTGTCTGGCGTACTGTCCACGACTTTCAATAACTGCTCTATTGCCAGCTTGCGCTGCTGGCGGAGGCTCGCAGCAGCCGCCAACCTCTTCTTGGGTTCCTTTGCAGCGATGTCCTCAACCCACATGTCGGATCGCTTGGGCTGGGGTGTCTGACCGTTCGTTGCATGCTCGCTCGTCTGAACGATGAGTAGAGCAACGAGTACAATTTTTACGGAAGTTGCTGATTGGAACATGTAGATGATGCCTTTTCTAATTGGCAATGAATTGGATTACTAATAAAGATACCACTTCTTGGCCCTAAATGCTTCAACGAACGTCTCCAGGTTTTTTTGGCTCTTCGTGGTAGCGTACTTGAGGGCATTTTCGAGGCGGAGAAGTCCGATCTCGTCCCCATCGACCAACCAGACAACGGTGGCGAAGAGCTTCATTTCCTGCTCTGTTACTGGGGAATCGAGTCGCTTCAAGATTCCTTTCACACTTGGCAATCCTATCTCCACTAGCGCTCGCGCGCAGGGATAACAGGCAGCGGGAGTAGTCTCTGCCGACGGACATGGAACGAAGAAGGTGATCCTTTCTATCAGGATGCCTACAGCCTCTTCGGACCGGAATTCGCCGAGCAACCCAATGGCGAGGAGTTGTGGGCTGCTTAGGCCGCCGTGAGTCAATCGTGTCTCCACGTTGGGCAGTTGTGCGATCCTTAGCAGTTGGCTGATTTGCTGTTTACGTTGTCGCAAGAGTTCGTTTGCCTCTTCTTTTGAGAAACTCCGCTCAATCCGAGAGTTCTCCGATTGGGAGGTCATTTGCCCGCTGGTGTGTTCAGAAGACCACACACTTGATGCAAAGCATAATATACACACAACACATAGGCTTCGTGATATGGTTTGGACTGTCATCATGCTTCTCCTTTTCGCGTACGTTTCCTTAAATAACTGTTGCGAGCTAAGGTGCGGTGCCGATCGTAATGTGCCCAGGTGCGCTGTCATTGGTGCCGGACTCTGGCGCATCTCCTGAATCGCGCTCAAACTTTCCAGTTTGCGCGTTCTTGACGAACCAGTGCCGGACATGCCAGAGATATTTGCCTGAACCACGTGATCCATTCGTTTCGTCACCACTGGGTTTCTGACCGTCAAGCCTTACCCGAACAAACTCGGCGAAGTTGGCTCTGCCAGTTAGAATTGCCATTCTTTCGCCTTGTGCATCCTAATCAAAGTTTTTAAGTTGGCCCTGTTCTTCTCGGTGGCGTGCTTGAGAGCGTTTTCGAGACGAAGAAGACCAACGTCTCCATCGACCATCCAAATCACCGTGTTATACAGCCTGAGTTCTTTCTCGGTTACCGAAAAATTCAGTCGTTTCAGTATCTCTTTCACGCTAGGCAATCCGATGTTGACAAGAGCGTGAACACATGGATAGCCAATGGCCGGGCCATCCTCGTCTATCGAGAGTCCTGGAGCATACATCGTTATGTTGTCTACAAGAAACTCAACTGCTTCTTCCGCCCTGTACTCGCCCAGTAACTCAATAGCAAGTACTTGTGGCGACGAGGGGGACAACCGACGTTTTTCTGGCATTTTCTTCGCTTGCGCGATGGCCAACAACTGCTTAACAACGCGCGTTCGTTCTTCACGCATATTAGCCGCCCACTCATTGGATGGGGCCGCCCCATCCAGTGTCCCCGGCTCTGTCATGTGTCCACTGCCATCACTGACATCGGGGAAAGCATGTGACGTACACAGTCCGATAGACACACACGCAACTATAGACAGCACTCGGTTCATTTTCATCATGGTCATGTCCTTTCACTCAAATCAGTAATATAGGTGAGTCCTACTGCGGGTTTCCAATTGTGATGTGGCCCGGTGCAATATCGTTTGTATTTGTCTCCGGAGAGTCTCCGGAATCTCTCACGAGTGTGCCCAACACATTCTCCACTCGATGCCTGCAATGCCACAAATACCTGGCAGATGCACGAGACCCGTTCTGGACAGGGGATGCTGCGGAACCGCCGGATGGCTTTATAGCATCAAGCCTGACGCGGACGAATTCCCTAAAGTTGCCGCGATAGAGAACGTAGTCATAGGGGCCGGTGGATATGACTGCCGGGCTGTCTTCCACAAACATCTCGTAAGCCGCATTAGGTGCAGAACTCTCGTCAAGGTCACGTTGGTCGTCATTTGCTGTCTCATCGTTGCTGGGGAAGGATGATGTCGTCGGCGGATCCCATTGGATTGAACCACCTTGTTTCGTTCCACCCCACGTCTTTGACTCTTTATGACGTGTAATGTCCCACCGAATGCCTTCACTCCAAAGTCCAGTTGGTTCCAGCTTGTACTTCATCGCAATGACGTTCCTAATGGCAGGATTCGCAACAGGATTAGGCAATAATCCCGTGCCGTCACGAGGAGGTGGGCTTCCCGTGAAATAGTTTTTCGGAGGAGTGGTCATATTAATCCAATCAGCGGCAGCCAGAAGTTGTGCGGCCGTTTTTCTGTCGTGCTCGACGGCCGTCTGGGTAGCCCAGACAAACGTCAACTTGGCCTTGTCCAACTCGTCGACACCCTTCTTCAAGACAACTTCAATGTTGCGGACGCTCGAACTCTTCTGCAAGCCTTCCACCCAGAAAGTAACGGGCCAATTAGTACTTCCTATGCTCCAACTGCGGGTCGTCTCCTCGCCGGCGGTTTTATTTTCACTTTTCCAAAGCTTAACACTACTGCCATCGCCAGTAATTGTCAAGGTGACACTACCGGACATCGACGCATCGGTGACCTTCTTGATGATTACTTTAATCATGTCTTTTTCGCCTGTAATTGAATTATCAGTCGGGCTGTCCGCAGTGCCGTCGCTGTCTGAGTCGTTCAGGTTGGCAACTCCGAATGCCCCGCGAGATTCTTCGTTTTCCTCGGAGATTTCCGGCCCGTCACTCTTTGAGGCTCCAACACCATCGCCGGCAAAAGCGTCATGGACGATAAGGTCGAACTTTAGGTTCGCAATCTTCGCCGACCAGTGCGTCCCCGGTCCACCGCTACCGCCGCCGCCGCCGAGATTACCTTCTGCCGAGAAAGGGAAGTTTCCTGCCGTTGCCGCCACGAAAGTACTCTGCACCTGGATTTGTGACGACGTATCCTTGACTCGGACAATCGGCAAGCCGTCGGGGTTGGCTGTAATATCCACATATGTGATTGTAGCAGTGAATTTTACGAACGTTTTGCCCGTGGGCGGTGTGAATACCTTGGACTTGATGACGATATTGTTGCCCTGCACTGTGATGGATTGGGCAGCAGTAGCTTCCGCATCGTTGTAGTCCAGGGCATCGTTCTTGGTAACGGAGTTGGACTTTCCATCGACCTGATGCGTCTCGTCGGCGGCCAATAAACAATTGACCGTAACGAAAATAAAGCCAAGAGCCAACAGCGACGCATGTAAATATTTCCTCATGTGTTTCTCCTTTTCTCACTGGGGTTTCGAATTCTTTTCAGCTTCTTGTTTTGAGTTCTTTTCAGCTTCGCGGTATGCTTCAATGTATGACAACGCGATCGCTCGCCACTTGCCGGAAGACTCAGGAAATGTTTCTAGAAGACGCATTCCTTCCTTGCGTTTTCCTTCGTTGATTAGGGCTCCGGCGTAGGCAATGCGTGCTTGGTACGCGTAGTGGGTCGTGTTACCGGAAAATGCGAGTCTGCGGAGCATTTCTTTGCCTTGCTTACGCATCGGTCCGTCGGGCATATCCAGTGAGATGTGTCCAGCCGCATAGGCTGCACGTTCCTTGGTAATTGAGAGCTTCTTAACGTTAAATGACGTTCCACTACCCAGAACTTTCATATACTCTCGATAGGCTTCGGAGCGTCCACGAGTCCAATAGATGCAAGTCGCGTAGAGATATTGGGGATACCCAGCGGCCTCGCCACGAAGAAGGCCGAATTCAGCCTTAGACAGTCGTTGAGCAAGAGCAGCCGCATCGTCAAACCGCCGATTGACGTAGTAGAAATCGGCAAGCAAGACGGCCAGTCGTTGCTGCTCATCATAGCGAGCTAATTCCTCGGGGTAAGCAAAGAGATATCCGTGATCGAGTCCCCATTTCAGACGGGTGTAGTCGCTCCAGTCACCCTCAGCTTCAACTTTTCTCGCCTCGGCGTCGAGCTTCATAATTCGCGTGTATTGGGCTAGAGCCTCATCCTTCTGTCCCGTCGCAAAAAAGAGAAAACCTCGCAGTTTTGCACAATCAAGTTCCGTCGAATCGAGATACGACTTGCTGGAATAGCACTCAACTAGTTTTTCCGCGCTGTATCGTGGCCTGGAAGCCACTATCCTGCCGGACAGACTGACTGTCTGGACTTCATTCGAATCGGCTTTCTTCTGCGTCGGCCGGGGTGGTGTCGTGTTGAAAAAGAGTGGCGGGACAGAGCGGTCGAAACCTTTTTTACGGGCCTGAGTAATCCAACTGTCCAGACGATGAAAATAGTCTTGTGATTTCTCCAAGTCCACACGGCACTCAAGGGAATACTGTCCCAAAATCAGTAAAGCCTCCCCCGTGCAAGCACTGCTTGGATACGTTTCAACAAAACGGTCCAAGGAGACCAAGCCTTCTTCCCAATTCTCCAGATCAACCTGGAGTATTCCAATCATGTAGAACGCTTGCTCACAGCGTGGACTTTGGGGATGTTGCGTGATAATCTCTTGCCAGTACGGCAAGGCCGCGGCCTTGGTTTTCAACAGGGCGACGAGGCGTTTCTTTTCGGCTTTGGCTTCGGCTACACGCTCCCGCGGAGACAGCGATCTGGTGGGCCGGTCGGATTTCTTGCTACCGGCTGATTTCGACTGCTTGCCGAACTTTGCGTCGGCTTGGTCCTGAATGATCGTGGCCAAGCAATAGAGCGTCTCATCGTGCCACGAGCCGTTGGGATATTCTTTGATACTGGCTTTATAGGCGATGATAGCCGGCCGAAAGGGCGCGGCTGCCTTCGATCCGGCATTCTTCGGCGAAGGGCTGCCACCGGTTGCCGCCAGGATTCGGGCGAGGCCCAGGCCGGCGAAGGAACGATGCGCGGCCGAGCGGCTACGCGTTGAGCCTCGTAGCGGCAAACTGAAATAGCCTTTGGCGATGTCGGATTGGTGAAGAATGCTATAGATGTGCCCCAATGTTATCGCGACTACGGCGCGGTCATCGCCAACGCCCAGCACATCGGGGATGAACTTTGACCGCTTCTTGGCTATTTCGATGAGCCGATCCAAGCCCGCACGGGTCTGGCGTGATGTTACCTTGGGAGCGGACTGCTTCGCTTGCTGGAATGCCTGTGCAGCGACGTCGAAGCGGCCATCGACTAGGAATACGACGCCCTGACGGAGGTGGATGTCGTGGGCGGCTGCTTTCCATGAGGGCTCTGCATCCTTGCCGAGTCCCTTGGCCAGTACGGCAGTGGCCGTCATCGTGAATTCCGTGGCCTTTTTGAGATCGAGTTGTGACCTCAGCACCGCATCGACCAGGGCCACATGCGCTTGACCACGCCACGGTCCGGCGGGCGTCTCATTGATGAACTTCCGCCACCAGGCGATGGCCTTTGCGGGCTGGTTCAAGCCGACGTAGCACTGGCCGATGCGGAAGCCCGCGGCATGTGCCCATTGGCTGGCGGAAACGCCTTCAGCACCGCCCTTTTTCCCGCGAGCGGGCGAGGGGACATTGCCGTAAAGTTCCCGGACTTGGGCAAAAAGTTGGCCGGCTTTGGCGAACTTGCCTTTTTGGCGAAGACTTTCGGCCTTGTCGTACATCCGTTTTGGCCAGCCGGAAGTGAAATTGCTCTTGAGCCGGCCATGCAACAACGCGAAGACATAGCCGCTCTTCGTGCCCCGGTATCGAAGAGCTTTCAAACCGGCGTCAACCGCCTTTTTCGCATTTTCCTGCTCGTCACAAGCCATGTAGAGCATGGCCAGCACGTCGGCGGCCTCGGCGATTGTTTCGTCGGGCGAACTGCCCGCTTGCTCCACAATCTTTTTCAAATCCTTGATGCCATCCTCTGGCTTCCCGTCCAGGGCCTTAAACCACGCCGTGTAGATCGTTGTCAGCTTTCCGCCGGTGGGATCGGCCCCCGGCTTTGACAGCATCGTAAGATATTGCCTAGCCGACTCCTTTTGCCCCAGCGCCAACAAAATCCGCCCGTAGACCTTCAACGCCTTAACGCGATCCTCGGGCGCGCCGCGTTGGAGAATGGCATCAGCCAGCTTCTTGGCTTCGAGATAGCTTTCTTTGCCGACCGCTTTGTCCAGTGCGCTCCACTTGGACGGTGGAGCCGCGCTAAGCACCCCGGCTCCCCAACAAACGAGACACAGCGAAGCCAATATGGCGTAACATCCAGATTTATACGAAATAAGCATGGCCCATTCCCCTCCCCCTCCTCCAACATGAATTGATCGCGGCAAACACAGCCCAAGCCCTGCAGGCGAGAAGTACTGCCCCGTCTAAACGATTCATGCCGACTACCATCGAGTCACCTCGCGTATTGCTGAAATCTCGCAAAAAATGACAACTATAATCGCTAATCTTATCATTAATCGCTAACCTTATCATTAGCGGGAAACAGCGTCAAGTTAGCGAGGAGTCCGTTTTCGATGATTTCCCAAACGGGTTATGAGGCGGCTGATGGTTCATATTGCCGTAAGTCATTGCTGGGCAATCGGTTATCGGAGAGGTAGTCGCTCGCGTCACACTTATTAACCACATCGAAAGTTTTTTATCCCCCACTGCAGAAACAAGTTAGCGATTCCCTACCGCCACGAAATTTGCCCAATAGAACATCGAGGTCACCACACCCCGGTTACAAACGGTTGTAATCCCGCGTGAAATAACGGCGATTTTTTCGTGGGTTGCTCTCATTGGTTTACCAATCCGTGTGGAGGTCTGTTGACACGATGGGACGCGGACTGATAGACTAATTAACTAGGGCGAAATGGCCGTGGGAGTAATTCAATAGTGGGACAGATTCGCGTCATAATGTTTCTGCCATGTTTGGCTCTTGCCTTCCTAGTGCTTGTCGTTTTGCTTGTCGTTATTCTTCGCCTGGCCGCCGTCAAGATGGATTTCGCTCGGCTGCGGAAACTCCACGCCAATCAATCGGGCAGTGTTCAAAGTCTCAGCTTCGTGCTGGTGCTGCCACTGCTGATAATGGTCGTGTTGCTCATCGTACAGGTCAGCCAGTTGATGATCGGCACGATCGTGATGCACTACGCGGCCTATGCGACAGCGCGGGCGGCGGCGGTTTGGATTCCGGCGGAATTGTCTGTCGGCGAGAGCGCCAACTGCATCAGCAGTCACTATCCCGACCCCAGTGCCCAGGATCAGGTGCTTCCCTCGCTTCTGGGACCAACGGACGGTGGCCTGTGGTTCGTCATCCAGCCGGGCAGTGCAAAGTACGACAAGATCACCTCAGCGGCGGTGTTGGCCTGCATGCCGATTTGCCCGTCTCGGGACACGGGGGCGACATTATCAAGTCAAGGTCAGGCGACCGCCGGCATCATCAAAGCGGCCTATGATGCTTTTTTGCCCGCTTCGACAACGAATCCCGCGATTTCCAAGCGGATCCAAAATAAGCTAGCCTACGCGATGGCCAATACAACCGTGGAGATGAAATTCTATCACCGAAATGATGAGCCACCGCTCGTGACCCACTACTTGAAGGACGACATCGGCGAGTTCTACGGCAATGAGATCGGCTGGCAGGACAAAATCACGGTGACGGTACGACACGACCTTGCGCTACTGCCGGGGCCGGGACGGCTGTTGGCTCGCTATATCGTCGGTTCCAGCGGCAAACGTGACAGAGTGGCCGAGACGATTCGCCGTAAAGATGATGTTTACACATGGCCCCTATATGCTTCCGCTACTATCAGCAATGAAGGCGAGAAACCGTTGATCCATTATGTCTATCACGTCTATTAGCACGGTACATCGCAATGAGGACGGCTCGATCAGCATCATGGCTGTGTTCATGGTGATGCTGCTCACGATGCTGCTGGGGATGATCATGAATGTGGGCCGGCAGGTGGA
>SDBV01007872.1_pt1 | contig 14464 bp, 9 predicted proteins | sample 2277081 | NCBI WGS metagenome assembly SDBV01 (sample SAMN10402039, study PRJNA504765) | marine sediment metagenome | isolation source: marine sediment core GS10_PC15, 223 cmbsf | place: Arctic Ocean: Southern Knipovich Ridge | collected 2010
CATTGTTGGTTCCAAAAAAAATGAATATGCCTCCATAACTACGGTTTATTATTACTGTGATAAAGATATTTATAATATCTTATAAACTATAGTTAATGAAATAGGAACTTATTAACATTCTAACCATGTGGTGTTTATAAATCTACGTAAATAATGAATTTGTACTTGAAATGAGTCATACTAAGTATTACATAGCGTATGCATGCAATTATTACATAATAGGGAAAACAGCTTAATACGCTCTATACCAACGACTAAAGAGAGTTTTGGGTCGAATTTTTACCCTCGCTTATACGGTCATATAGTATCGTGAAAATCTATGATAATGGTATTGCCGGTCCTGCCAGTTGCATCCAGTTTATCCAACAACCTGCCCACCATCTGATCGGCAAAGTCGGCGGATACCTGGTAGCACTGTACCAGCCGCTCATAGCTCCCTGCACTCCAGGAAACGGCCTTGCCTGTGTGTTCACGAAAGAAAGGTTCAGTGTGTGCCATTTCTTTTGCTATTTCCGGAACATCATCCAGATCGTTTTCTGGTTTTAGGGGGAAAACCATCGCTTGTTTTGGGTATCTCTTGAAGTTTTCCGCCGGGGCATAAAATGGCAGGTGAGGCTTAAATATCCCGGCGGCTAAAAAAGTAGAACGTTCCCAATCCTCATCCATCACACTTTCAATATACTCCACCATATCTATATCAATCATTTTCTGATCGTGCTCTCCCCAGTCGAAGGCTGTTTTATTAAGAGGCCTTTCTTTTTCAGTATATCCGTTATAGTTTTTTTCAGGGGCCCGGATCTTTAACATTTTAACGAACTTTTCGAAAGAGGGACGATCCGGATCATCCCTTCCGGGCCGCCCGTGGTGATATATTTTGCCAGCTCCATTGGTGGCATAACCAAATTGATTCAGGTACTGTGGCAGGACTATTATTTCTGGAATAATTTCTATTCTGGATTGTCCATTATTGTATACACCTGATGAAGAGGGCATGAGGCCTGTCATAATGGCTGTCCGGGAAGGATTGCAGGCGGGTGCAGCACAATATGCTTTGGTGAAAAACATGCCTCTGTTTGCCAGACGTTTAAGATGAGGGGTTTGAATGGGATTGTTCTTATCAAACAAGCTGGTCCAGTCATTCATATCATCAATGGCAATAAACAAAATATCCCGTTGTTGCCCTGAACAATTTATTAGGATCAAGCATAAAATACTTGTTATTAGGATTTTGGCAATCATCTTCATCATATCCGGTTTTAAAATGTACAACGAACCAATATCTACAGCGTTATTTATCCAGGAAAGAATTTAATCTATCATATCAGTTTGCTGGGGGACAGGTGGCTTGTAGAAATACATCACTTCGGAAATCAAATGTATTGGACCGGTCTTTGTCAGGATATTGCTTTCCTCCCAAAACAGCCTGATATAGTTAATTACAGTAGTATCACCAGACTCCGATATATCCAGGCAGAAAGTATCAAGTCCCGGATTTATCCGGAACTCAAATCCTGCGTCAATTTGCACTCGGTCGTCTGCATAAGTCTTGTATTTCTTGCTTCCCCATTCGAAATCCAACAGAAAATAATCACCCTTTAGCACGTGGTATGCGGCAAACTGGTAGAGTGAATTGTCCCATTCTGCATATGGAAGTCCCGGTGTAGCGAATGTATCGATCAGGTCATCAATTGAATTGATCCCGTACCTGCTGTATATGCTGTCGTGTTCAGCCAGGATCGTGTATTTTTTATTGACACCAAGTTTGTTCTTGAGTCCTGTAATTTCCAGAGACTGTGCCAGGATGGAGTATTCCGAATTTTGCTCAAGCCATTCAAACCCGGAGATTATCACCGGCTGCAACACTTCTGAGATGATGTGTATATACCCGTTTTCCATCTTCAGATTAAACTCAATAACAGGTGCCACATCGTTTACCAGCGTTACCATTGAGTCAAGGTTAGTGCTGAATCCGATAGTCAGCAAGTCCCCTGTGGCGTTGGTATTGGGCAGTGCACCATATGGGAATTCATTGGAATGCAGTGCGATATTGACCAGGTGATAACGGCCAAGGGTTATGACAAGATTAGTATCCTGCATAAGCTCATCAAAGCTTTGGAATGCTGGATTATTCTGAATATAACGGTCAAAAGCTTCATCTGTGGGCAGAAAGAGTGTAAAGCCTTCCCCGCCTGGATTATAGGCGCTCATGGGATCCATCAGCTTTCCCACTACCACTATCCTGTAGAATTTTGAATAGCTCTCTTTGTTTTGCTCAAGATATTCGGCTATTGATGCCAGCTTCTCTTCTACGAACACTTCTTCATCCGGTTCTGATTGGCATGAGATCACTATCAGGTGAAATAGTATTAATAGGACAACAATGCGCCCCAGGATATATGTTGGGTTATGAGTCAGAATTAATTGATCCCTTGTCATTGCTTATTGATTTATCAAAACAGTGTCAATTTCATGGATGACAGAGATGAAAATATATTCTCCAGCCATGATATTGGTTACCATCTCGGCTTCGGGGATAGAGACATAAGGATTTCCTTCGGCATCCAGGATTTCAATGATATCTGGACCGGGTCTGATATTCATGGTTGAGTAGTAGGTTGAAAAAGGGGTCGAAGATTCATCTTTTCTCAAAGTTTCATAATCGCTCCAGGGCCTTTTATTATCCGTAAAGATCCTTACCCCATCAATAAAATGGTACTTTAGTAAATCTGCCAGTTCCTTTTTGGGCAAAGTATCAGCCTGGAAGCTAATAAGTGCCTGGTCGGATGGAATAAAGATAGTATAGGAATTCCATTCTTCCAGGAATGGGAAAGAATATAATTTAGGATTATATAAACCGGCCTGTTCAAGGAGCTTCATGAAGGTGGGGTATTCCACAAAAGCATCGTACAATGATGCATTGACATTATTGAACCAGGAATCGACACGCCAGGTCTTTCCGTTATCTGCGGGCTCTTCGAGTGGTTCCGGATGATAGAATATCGGTGATCTGCCCTGGTATCCAAATGTATTGGGTCTTGCTCCCTGCACAGTGTTTACTTCATTGTTCCAGATAATATAATTACCAGTGAAAGATTGAATAAATTCCTTATTGGCACTTCCAGTGGGAAGCGTGGTTCCGACCTGGGTCAGTATTCTGCTTTTGAGTGTGTTGCGGCTCATTTTTTCCAGTTCTCCCAGGCTCCGGTTTAAGGACTTGAAACTATATTGGTTCTGTTCAAAATCAATCCATTCCATGATCAGGGATGAATCATTTTCCAGCACAATATCAGGGATGGGAAAGAAAGAATACTCACCCTGATCCCTGGTGAGGTCATTAAGTACACCAGTATATTCCATGGCATACATGAAAGTGGAATATTCCGGCCTGAGGTAAACTGGTCCGGTTACACTGGAAAATGCCCTCGGGGTCACCGCTTTGCTAAGTCCAAGGAAAGTACAATTGCTGCCATATTCCTTTCTTATGATAGCTGCCTCGTCCAGGTAAATTCTATCTCCTTCTTCATTCCGGATTCCCTCTCCGATAGACTTATAATACACGGGAGTATTGTTAAAATGAGTCTTAACGATCATCTGCTTAATATGTGCTGGGACTGCCTGGAAGTCGGGCCAGTGAGGATACCCTGATTTTGCAGTGACAACTTCGTCCAGAAAATTCTGGAAAGCATCATCCGTGGGTACATACATACCGTTATGATACACATAGGTATTTTTTGGGAGTGCATAGCTGGGTCCGGTAAGTTCCTCGTGAAGATCAAAGGATAATCCGGGGAACGAAAGGTTAAACAGGGTGTCAAAATTCAGTCCCGACCTGGCTGCTGGCTGGTTATTTGTTTCTTCCATGTTTGGCCGGAACTGTGGGTGCTGGTAGATCAGATCAAGGAAGACTTTATAACTTTCGCCGGGTAGTTCTCTTTCAAGCATTTCCTTTGCATTCAGCATGGGTCTTACAACCCTGTCAACAACATGAATAAATCCATTTTCAGCAAAAATTTCGGATTGGGTGATCCGGGCTTCAGCGTAGTATACATTACCCGGCTCATACTGCCTGCCAAAATAGAAGCTGTAATCCTCCGGGGAGAGACCATAAATATTTAAGAAATCATCGAAGAATATGGGGACGTATTTCCTGGATCGCGTAAATACTTTTTTGTGCATACTGGTTGAAGTGGAGTCCATAACGATGAAATCATCACCATTTTTTTTTCTGATCCAGTACTTTTCGTTTGGATTTTTCAGGAGCGTCTGACGTTTGTAAGCATTTGGTTCGCTATGAGGATTATCAGGATCTATCCAGCCATTGATATTCAGCATTTGTAACTGGATGATGCTCCAGGCATCCTGGATAATGTGGAATTTGACTATATTCAATAACTCATTCCTTGGGATGTCTGATGCACTGGCATATTGGTATTCAGCCAGGAACAGGTCCATAGCTTCATCAGAAGGTGCAAAAACGGTATAACTCCCCGAAACATCAAGGATGGTGTCATAGCCAACTATCTTCAGGCACTCTGCAAATTTGCTTAGATTTTCCTCTGCTAATAGCTGGGTATACAGCTTCCCCGCGAGCCAGTCAGGATTCCTGTACATATCATGTTCATCTAATTTCCCGCATCCTTTCAATATTATTCCCGGTATCACTACAAGAAAGATCAACAACCTTGTGTAACTTATTACAGCTATGTATTTATTGCATATCTTCAAACCAATCTGAAATTTCCTGATTCAGAAAGCTGTTATTCATTTGGCGATGCTTGCCACAATTTCTGCTCCGGAAAGGTATCCGGGGTCAATATTTATACCCATACCCGGACCGTCAGGGACCTGAAGCATGCCGTATTTTACAATAAAATTTGGGCTGTACCAACTTTCAGGCTTCTGGTGGTTTCTCCATGGGTATTCCATAAATGGACCAATGTTTGGAATAGAAGACGCAAATTGGAGGATATTTCCCGAGGAACCGCCGGTCTGGGTATTATGTGGGGTGATATTCATCCCGAGGCCCTTTGCCATACGTGCCACCCTGGTCCCCCTGATCAGTCCGCCATTATAGTTCAGATCGGGCTGGACGATATCCATTACCTTGTTGTCCATCATCCACTGGAACTGCCACAGGCTGGAGTCCTGTTCTCCACAGGCAACGGGAATGTTGAGTTCCTGTGTTACCTTTTGTGTCTCCGAATATTCCTGCCAGGGACAGGGCTCTTCAAAAAAACTGAAATTGAGTTCTTCAAGGAAACGGCCCATCCGGATGGCCTCTTTTGCATCATAGGACCCGTTGGCGTCTGCATAAAGGATAATATCATCTCCCAGCTTTTTCCGGGCCAGTGTTAACAGTGCATCGGTCCGGCCCGGGTATGCATCCAGATTCCGGCTCATCCGCCCACCTATCTTAAACTTCACCGCCCCGGCACCTGTTTCTTCCACACCCTGTACGTAAATATCTACCTCTTCTTCGGCCGTGGTGTTCCGTCCTGAGCCCGAAAGGTATACCGGGATCTCTTTCCTTACTACACCCCCGAAAAGCGTCCCGACAGATTTGCCAACAGTGCGACCAAGTAAGTCAAGCAGGCTTTGTTCTATATATGCTAACGGGCACCAGAGGGACTGGCCTGCCAGTTTGTAATTCTTTGTATAGACCTTGTCAATCAGTGTTTCCAGGTCCCGTGCATCACTGCCGAGAAAATGCGGGGCCACCAGGTTCTTAAAAATAGAAATGAAATGCGTTATCTGTTTGGTTCGGATAAGACCTGTAACTGCATTTTCGCAGCTGGTCCGAACAAAATAGCTGTTACCTTTCTTCAGTAGTTCAATCTTCTTCACTATTACAGGATCCGAAATCTGGCCAGTAAAATTGAAGAGGTTTTTTTCATAATCAGGCAGCATGATTTTTTTATCATCAGATCCGGACAGACCTGCAGGTACGAGTGCACCCAGTGCAGCTGTGGCGGATAGTTTCATCCAGTCTCTTCTCGTAATGCTCATGATTGATATATTTTATGTTTATTGTATTTTATGTTTATTATGTTTTGTACTGATGCGGTGTGTTGAGTTAGAGTACGATCAGCTTATTAAATGTGGAGGTAAAACCGTTGTTTACTGAAATAAGATATACTCCTGTTCCTAATCCATTTGCAGCTAAATTTATGATATAATCCCGGGAGCCTTCCATGACTATCTCCTGATGATGGATCTGCTGTCCGAAGTTATTTATAATGACGACCTTAAGACTTTCTCCCGGCAGAAAACCTTCTGGTGACATATAGAGTTCATCGCCTGACAGAGGATTGGGGTAGATGTTGACTTTTGGCAGGATACTGACTTTATCTGTCACCTGGGTGGTTGTATCCGGCTCCAGGTTTTCAATGGTTTCAACGATAAGTCTTGGGGCATATTCCCCTCTCTGGTATTCTTTGCTGTATATACCGAATTCCTTGCTGGTAGTCTGGGCACTGGTCAGGGCAAGGGTATAGCTGCCTTCGCTCCTTACGATACTTCTTGCGTCAAGCTGATTCCATGCATTGGCCACGGTATGGTTCAGCAGGTCACAATGGCTGACATAAGTAATTGGACGGTTGAACCAGGTAACTGAACCTTCATCCCAGGATTCTGGCAGGGTCGAATGAAGCCCCAGCTCATTCGCTTCATTTGGAACAAATTGCAGTTTTACATTGGAAACCGTACCGGATAATCCTTCCACATTAAACTTAAGAAGAATATACTGGCTTCCTGAACCAAAATGCCATTCATCAAATTTGCGAGTATACAAAATGACACGGCTCCCGGTGGTGGTTTTACTAGCCAGGGAGACGTAAGCATCTGCCGCCACGCGGAATTCATACCGGTTTATTTTCCCACCCTCTGTAATAAAGGACCAGGTATCGCCTTTCACTGTTCCATTCTCTCCCTGGCAATCCACCCTCCAGAAGTATTGTTTCCCTTCCTGCAGATCCCCGGGATCGCAAATATTGTTTGTGAAGGTTCCCACTGGTGCCGGTGCATCTGGCGAAGATCCGAAATATACTTTATGAGAGGTCCCTTTATACCCTCCCAGCCACATCAGGTCCACATCCGGCTTTACCTGTATGGCATCATCGGGAGGGACAGGGGTTGAGGCAGCAGCGGTCTGGTATCCGGGGATCCAGTAAAATTCATCCCCATATTCATAGGCACCCAGGTCAGGAGCACTCCCGTTGAACTGTTCGGTGATCCCCGGAACCGTTACTCCGGCATCAATCAAGGTTGAACCATTTTTCAGGCGAAAATCCAGGTTCAGGGGATCGCGCAACTCATCATTGATATCCCCTTCCCAGGAGTGATCCATGGATCCAGGGAGCGGATCGGCACCAATTTGTCCGGAAGCAATGTTGCGAAAAAGGGAGTGCTCATTGTTCACATCGCTTCCTACCATATGCACCATGTAGAGGTCTTCCCCTACACTGTTCAGGTGGGTCAGGTTATAATAGGCGTGATAATCCCCCTTGTCCTTGTTATGATAGCTGTTAAAGACAACGTTGTGGTGATAGGTAGAACCGTCCTTCTTGGTATTATCCACCCTGTACGCTAACTTGGGGGAGTCATGTATCCAACTGTAGGATGTCATCTTTCCGGATGATTCGGCCGAACTCCCGTCATAGTTCATCCACCCATAGTTACTGATTCTTAACAGCTCCATGTTATTGTATACGGCATCATTTTGAATGGTATGCGGAGAACCCATTTCCCGCAGTGTAATCCTTCGATAAAGTACATTATGCCTCCACCTGGTTGATAATCCGTTGGTGCCTATGCCGGCCCAGTCAACATCCTCAAACAGGATGTTCTCAAGAACTGATCCGCCGGATCCCCAGTGCAGTACATCCGAGTCTGTATGCGCAAATACACAGTTCAGGATTTTATTATTGGTGGTGGTATCCTCCCTGTCATTTTTTGCATTGCATACAGGATTGGCGCCTTTTTCTCGGGGATCTCCGATCCCCATCATTCTTTCGTTGTAAGAAGGATATAGAAAACGGCAATCCTCAAAAGTGAAATTTGTACAGTGCGAGAGATTGAAAGCGCAGCCGAAAGACTGAATATCCTGTACCCTCACATGATTCCATTCGTCTACATCGAGGAAATAATTCCTGGTTTTTCCCCTTACTTTCAGGCTGCCAGGGTCCACCCCCCCCGGGGCATATAGATACAGGATACCACTTTCCCTGTCAAAGTACCATTCATTTTCTATGTCCAGGCAGTTGATGTGGCAATCAAGAAAATACCTGCCACGATTGGACTTGATATCAGACTTAAAGTTCCGGTCTTCCCTTCCCGGAACGGGAACGAAATTAAAACTTCCACTACCTGCCATATGGGATGTGACCACGCGCTCAAATGATTGAAAGGAGCCAGTATTCAGCATGGCCATGGCACCCTCAAAACTTTTCCCTGTTGAGGCCAGGTTAATGTCATGATGGGGCAAATCCTTGATATACCCTGTGTCACTGCCTTCTGTCTCTATATAAGCCTGGTTCCTGTGCCGGTACCAGTGGCTGCCGTCCCACATATTTTTCACATTGGGCCAGCGGGCCGAGATCATCATCAGTATGGAATCGGGTTGTATGCTGTTAATTCCTGCAAACAACTGCCAGATATCCTTTGACAGTTTAATTTTATAGATATTCCCTTCATGCAGCTCCCATACTCCATTGGATATATCCATTATGTCCTCTGTACCGTCAAAAATCACTTCTTCACCAGCGTAAGACAATATGGTAACCGGATTTCCGGCCGATCCGCTTACACCCGATGTGGTGATCGTTTCTAGATAGCGGCCTTCCCGCATAAATATGGTATCACCCGGCAGGACAATGGACAAAGCCTTGGCAAGACTGGCAAAGGGGGCATCTATGCTACCGGCATTGCTGTCATCACTGGCGGGAGCGACAAAATATTCATGTGCCATCACCCCGCTGGGGAGCAAGACAAGTACAATCCTGATAAAGTACTTAAACCCCGGCAGATATTTTCTGATGTTCATCTCTTTAATCCTGGTAGTGTTTCTGTGCGTAATGCAAACCCGTAATTATAATTCCCTGATCTTGACGCTCCTGAAGGCAACCTGGTGACCATGTTCCTGAAGCAGATTATGACCACTTTCTGCTTCTCCAAAACCGGGATATATGGCAAATTTACTCCCGGCAACCAGTTCCCGGAATTCCGGTGATCCCCTTTCATATTCCACAACTTTTAGATTATTTAACCAGTGCTCTACAGCTTTCCCTTTTACCACGATCCGTGCCTTATTCCAGCTACCTGGTCCGTTGATCCGGATCTTTTTCCTGTTCTCTGATATATTTACTGCACCGATCAGATCGTAGAGCGATCCGGCTGAATGGTTTTCTGTAGCCTCATTCTTCACATCCAGTATCTGGTATTCCAGTCCAATGGCCGATCCGGGTCCATCCACCAATCCTTCTACCACAAATAGTTTAATGCCGCTGTTTGCACCTTCTGTGATCATGTAATCCAGTTCCAGTTCAAAGCTGCTGAACTCTTCCCGGGTAACAATGTCTCCTCCTTTCCTTGATTCGGCTCCTCCGGATGCCAGCACCATAAGGTTACCATCCTGGATTTCCCAGCCAACTTCCGGGAATTTCTTATCATTGGCGCCCCTCCATCCATCAGTGGTGTTTCCATCAAAGATCAAGCGCCATCCCAGCTTTTTTTCCTGTTCTGTTAACTCATTGGCCAGCCAGCTTATTTCGGGGACTGCAGGATCTGATTTTTGGCTGTATTTCTCAAAATTCTTGTTGAGTATTTTGATATTCTTCCATCGCACAATCTACCCGGCCTCATCCGGACTGCCGACCTTATGCACCTGCAGGGCTATAAAACCTTCGGATGTGATTCCATCCACCAGGTTGGCACACTGGATGCCGTTGATCCATGTTCTTATGGAATGGCCGGCAGCTTCAATTCTAAAATGGTTCCACTTGCCTGGTTTATAGGCTTTCTGGCTGTTTTTATTTCTTGTCAGCGGATAGATCCATCCTCTTCTTCCCTCATCATAGATCCCTCCGCTCCAGGCCCTTTTGGAAGGATCAATTTCAACCTGGTAACCATGTACACGCCCCTTCCGGTACTCAGGGTAACTTTCACTTCGAATCTGTATCCCGGAATTCAGATCTCCATCCACTTTTACATCCAGTTCCAGGATAAAATCACCGTAGATCTTTTTGGTACATAAAAATGAGTTGGGCGTGTCATAGCGGGTGATACCAAGAATCTCTCCATCCTGTACCCTGTACTCAGCCTCTCCTCCCTTCTGCTCCCAGTTATCCAGACTTTTACCATCGAACAGATCAATCCATTTCTGGGCAGGTAATGAATTGGTAAATATGAGCAAGCCTACAAAGGATAGTATAGTTTTCATTGTTATAGTTTTAATTATTGTAAATATGAAACCAGATCTTTAACTCTGCTCTCCGGTACAATTTTCAATCCTACGAGTTCGCCTTCAACCAGTTTCCCCGAAATTGTTGTTTTCTGAGGTGCATGAAGCTTAAACTCCACATCCCAATCTTTTGGCCAAGAAGGGAACAGATGTAGTTTTCCATCATGAGTTTGCAACAACATCTCTTGCAATCCAATCATTCCTGAACCACTTCGGTTATGGTCCGGAGAGTAGTCGCCCCCAACCGAAAATCCAGGAAAACGAAATGGTCCATTTGCCAATTTGTGATTTATCGTTAATTGAGCTTCTTCTGTCATGCCTAAACGGGCGAAATGGATAACTCCCTGATACCATGCTCCATCGTTCAGGCGTTCTGCTTCCTTAATTTGACCGTTTAAATAAGTATTTTTCATGAGTTCAAGATTATTCATTCCAAGACCATATAACTGGTAGGGATAAAGAGGGTACATCTCCGGTGAATGGGCATGGTTATGCTCAAAATCTTCAGCAGGTTTTAAATATGTTTTACCATTCTTTATATTGACAGGATATTTTGGTAAAACCTCAAGCATGGATCGCCACCTGTCCTTTTTATCCGTACTTTGTAATGAATCGGGAAGTGTCAAAAGACGGTTTAAAATGGAAGTTAATCCCGCAATAACACTTGTAGGATTTTTACAGTCGGTATGCCTTTCCAGGGTATTCGAAGGATAAATTACCAATTTGCCTTTTTCATCAAGTTCTTTCCCAGTGATCTGCTTATTTCTCATCCGGTAGTGCTCATCATAAAACAGCACGGATTGCTCGATAAAAGGGATGTATTCTGAAATTTCAATGCCTGTAAAGTCATAATATTCAAGTATCATCCAGGCATACTCAAGTTGCGATTCGTGAAGTTTTCCAATGGATTTATTGCTGGATACACCTGTTTCAAACTCAGCTGATCTATACCTGTCGCTGATTACACGTTCATCGTTCAATCCAAATTGTCCTAAACCGAGCAGACCTGTAATGGATGTTTGTTCCTCACAGCAGCAACCATCGTGACCCCAGTAATGTTTTACTTTACCTTGTGTTGTTTTTAACGTGTTTTTATAGAAATCGAATGCTGGCAGCAAGCCATCAAAATCACCGTTCTTAAGCATTGGCCAAACCATAAGCCGCATATTCTGAGCAGTCAGGGCAGCTCCCCATCTACGTTGATCTGGAATGAAACCCTGACCAAACCGATCATCATCTCTTTCATATCCAGGATCGAATGTTAACACGCCTCCGTTGAACAGCGTTGGCTCATTGGCAAAAAGACCACTTACCAGCATGTAACGGAATAATTGATAGTTTCTACCGATTTCCCATCCCTGATCTCCTGCGCCGCTGTCAGAATTTATAACTATTTTACTGCGTTCCCAAAATTGCTCCCACCATATGACATTATCCTCCCATGCTTCTTCATTGCTAATATCTTCATTAATCATTAATTGAAGCTCATTCTGCCAATCTACTAATGTTTCTGTCTGATTAATATGCGTATATATTTCAAAATCCAACGCTGTTACCCGCATACTTGTTTCGTATTTCCAGCCTTTGAATGGTGTCCGGGCATATTCTCCTGCAGTTTCGGAAATATAATTCATGTTTTCACTTTTCATGATGCCGCCGAAGGTGAGGTGGGTCAATGGATCAAATAATTGATCTTTTATTTCCGTTAATCCCTGTTGTTCAACCTGCATATTAAAAACGTTTTTATCTTCGCGCATGCGATGATAGAAGAGCATCTCATGTTGCGCCGGATTGAATAAATCCGGATATACATAGACTTCATCGGGATAACCTGAATGGTTGCAAAATACCATTCCCCGTTCCCTGTTCTTCCATGTAAAGGGCAGCAGAATGGGTTCATGCCTCCAGCTTTCATACGTTGAACTGACCTTTACTGGTAGCTCGGAATCTATTTCCGCATGAATTACGGGTCGATTAATTTCAACCCACAATTTAATTTTCGACTTACCTGATTCCGGTGATTCAGTCTCAATATATATTGCTCCATTTTTCAAATTGAGTTTTTGTGTAAATTGAGAATTTTGAAAAATATTGGGGCTAAAGTTAACCCGCACCCTTCCGAATTTCAACAGCGCACCGTTTTCATCGCGAGCTCCCGGACTTGAGAAATAAAAGAAAAGATCATCGTTTTCAACCCAAACATTACACCCCATGTTACCTCCAACAAGTGGCATCGAAGCTGAAGAATTTTCACTTTGAGAGTTCCAGACCACATTGTATTCATCAATTTGTGGTTGGTTTTCTTCATTACCACACGCTAAGACGAATGTTCCTAATAAACAGATCAAACCAATGCTTGTAGAATTCATTTTAGTCATTATTAAAATGCTGACATTTGTCTCCCCATTCCTCCTCCAATCGCTCCAACCATTCACGGTGGTTGTCTTTTTCCTGTCTGTAATGATCCCAGGCTGGCCCGCTTTGTGCTGGCGGTGGATAGGAACTGAGGATTTTTCCGATCAGCTCGATATCCTTTTTCAATTCGGGGTCCGGATCCATCTCCACCAGTTCATAAAAGGCCTGGTCTTTCTGGTCCCTGATATCCCAGTAAAGGCCGATCCCGTCTCGCATTACGGTTTTTGTCCGGACCATCCTGCAGACACCATTGTAGGAGAAGATCCATTCCCGGGTCTTATCTGTTTTACCGGTAAGGAACGGAACCAGGCTGATTCCGTCAAACTCATAACCTTCTGGTAAGGTTGCTCCGGATAAATCAGCAATGGTAGGACAAATATCGGCCAGGCTAACCAGTTCTTCAGTCTCTCCCCGTGTTTTTATCAGCCCCGGGCCATATACATACAGAGGTACAAGGGATCCGGTTTCCTTAAATACTCCTTTCATCCCTTTTCCATGGGGCGTTGTAGCATTGTCGGTAGTAAGTATAATGATGGTATTGTCAAGTATGCCCATTTCATTTAACTCATCGATCAGTTCCTTTGTCAGATAATCAAGGTACTGTACATGGACATTCATACCGGGTTCTGTAATTTTACCTGTCCTGTTGCCCGCTTCATCCCTTTCGGGGACTCCGGGATTTCCCATTCGGTCATATACATAATCCCAGTTACCATGTCCCATATGGGCCGGCCAGTAAACAAAAAAGGGTTTTTCGGCTGCATGTTGCCTGCTGATAAAATCTTTGATAAATTTCAATTCAATGTCAGCAGCAAAATCGTCCCAGGTTGTTTCAAATTGCAAGGCTTCCTCTCCAGCTGATTCAGGATAATCCGGATGGTTATGCAGGGCATAACCCGGATTCCAGTAGAAGGAGGGTTTTCCATTCTTTTGGGCCGGTGCCCGGGCTGCCTTATTCCCCGGGGTCATCACGTACTCGTCGAATTCAAATCCTTCTTTTGTGCCGTAAAGCTGCCATTTACCAACCATCTGGGAAGCATATCCTGCATTTTTTACAAGCTGGCCAAATGTCTGGTTGAAAGAATGAAGACCAGGATCAAGATTGGGATCCGCAGCTCGGATATCAAATTCATTTGACCACCAGCCAGTCCGGGTGGCAAACCTTCCGGTCATAATCATTCCCCGGGTGGGATGGCAGAGAGGAGTGGCCCAACTGTGGGCAAATTGCACACCTTCCTGTTTAATCATATCAAGGGTTGGGGTAACACAGGGTGCATCTCCGTATGTGGGATCTGATAGTCCGTAAGACGGAAAATCCTTTGCCGAAATATCGTCTGCCATGATCACGATGATATTCGGTTTTCTGTATTCATCTTCTTTTTTTGCACAGGATACTGCCGAGAATAACAACAGGGGAATTAGAAAAATCTTTAGGGCTGGCAGAGGAGAGTCATGTATTGTTTTCATAATATTTTAGACTTCGCAATAAAAATAAAAACCAATATGTAAAACTGGACATTTTACCCAGTAGCCACATCAAAAAATATTTTCTTGCCATTGTCCATTTTGGCATCCAGTTCGTTTAATCTTCTG
>SDBV01007873.1_pt1 | contig 14462 bp, 18 predicted proteins | sample 2277081 | NCBI WGS metagenome assembly SDBV01 (sample SAMN10402039, study PRJNA504765) | marine sediment metagenome | isolation source: marine sediment core GS10_PC15, 223 cmbsf | place: Arctic Ocean: Southern Knipovich Ridge | collected 2010
ATAGACAACATTGTCGCCATACTCTTTAGTGTGACTTTCACTTACGCAATGCTTACGCACCGCTTGATTGAGATAAAAGTCGCGATAACAAAAATATTTCTCTTCATATTGATCACCCTTGCAACCGTAAGCATCTATAGCGCTATTTTCGGAGTCATCTTCTGGTTGATTTCAGAAAAAATGAACTATGCCGTGATCGTAGGAGGAGCTATAGCCTTTTCTTTAGCGCTCGGAACGCTTCCCCCTCTAAGAAAAGGATTGCTGACTTACATCGATGATGTCACCTATGGAGGAGATTATAATTACCGCGTTTTGATGAACGAGACTACAAAGGCTTTGGTCTCTATTCTGGACATGCAAGAGCTGTTGGGCTATTTGATCGACACGATAAATAAAACTTTAAAGCCGCAAAGTTTAAGCTTGTTTTTAAAAGACGGGCGTGCCTATAGAGCTAAGGCCACAAGCGCCAATCAGTCTACGGGCAAGGCGATAAAGCAAGACAACCCTTTGATAGATGTGCTCATCGAGACCGGAAATTCTCTTTTGAGAAGCGAGCTTGAAGATAAACAAAGTGATCAGAAAAAAATACGTTCTACTCTCAAAGGTCTTCGGGCGGAAATAATCATCCCGTTATTAGTAAAAGAGCAACTTACCGGCTTTATGACTCTGGACATTAAAAAAACGGGTAAAAGTTACTCGGCCAGAGACATAGAAGCGCTAAACGCTATTGCTTCAACTGCCGCTATTGCCCTTCAAAACGCTCAACTATATGAAGAGGCGATAACAGACGGCTTGACGGGCTTGTATCACCACAAGCATTTTCATACAAGATTGAAAGAAGAATTAAGTAGAGCAAAAAGAGCTCATTACCCTGTATCGGTCATAATGCTCGATATCGATTACTTCAAAAAAATTAATGATAAATACGGCCACCAGGTAGGAGACCAAGTTCTCGAGGAGATCGCCCGGACTATCGAAACAAAGACCCGTCTTTTTGACATCGTAGCCCGGTATGGGGGAGAAGAGTTTACAATTCTTCTTCCGTCAATCGGTAAAGAAACATTTGTTAATCACAAGAAAACGGTTTTAATGGTTGCCGAGCGTTTGCGAAAAGAGGTTCAAAAGACCAAGTTTTCCGATCAGAAAATAGACGTCAGGATAAGTGCCGGGGTAGCTTTTTATGACGGAAAAGACGAAGAAGTAACGAGTACTCTAATAATAAGTGAAGCCGATAAGCAGCTTTACCGAGCCAAACAAAGCGGCCGTAATATGGTCTGCAAGATAGATATCTCCAATATAATGATCGCCTAAGCGTCAGTAATCAGTCATTTGTCACTAGTTATTGGCAAAATCTTTGATCCTTCACCGGGTTATTGTGTATATGTCTTCGGGGACTGTCCCCTGTCCACATTTCGTATTCTTGCCTAATTTGCTTATATTACTATCGGCATCGGAGGGGTTTTCTTGAGCTTAGGCTTAAGCTAAAAGAGCTTCTTTTATATTCCGGTATTCCACTTCAGAAAAAGCACCTTGTTTTCTTAGTTCATCAAGCTTTCTTAGCAGTGCAGCAATATCACCAAGACCAAGAACTTTTTTCTCACTTCTACATTCACTCAACATTAACCTCCACAGTAGATTTTCGGTTGTTTGAGAGGTATATACAACCCTAGAAGTTAGGGTATTTTTTCACTATACAAATAGCCCAAATATAGACATCCAAGCTTTATCATCTAGTCTAGTATTGAAATATTAGTATTCGTTTGCAACAATAGATTTTACAAACGGGACAGCAATACTTATGTAATTATGTGTAAAGCGTAAGAGTGGAGCGGTCGGTGGAAAACGAAACAAAAAATGATGCGAACGATTTCATTAAGGGTCGAGTATTGATAATGCAAAGAAATCAATTTATGTTTGTCGTTATTGCCACCTTGGTAGGCTATATTGGCCTAACTCTTGTGCTTAACGCTATTCGTGCCACCAGTCCTCTGTGGCTTCTGTGGGGACTTATCATAATCCAATTTACCTTGTATTTTTCTTTTTTTACTACTAGCTATCGTCGAGCTGTGGTTTGCGGGCTCAGTAGAGGGCTAGGAACAATTATTTTCGTAGCCCTTGCCGTTTTGGGTAGAGTTAATGATTGGGAACTGGTCGTTATACCTTTGACCCTAATCATTATGCTCGTGGTTTCGGCAACCTCAAAAAATCTTTCTGAGCAAGGAAAGATTTTGATGCCCGAAAGCTCTAGCAACCAGTAGTGCCGGAAACCCGTTTCTTCAGTCAGAATAAAGAAGAACGATAAAAATGTATATTAGCTGGAGTTAATACATGCAAACTGTACTTTTAATCATCGTTGGAGCGATTGCCTACCGCGGCGCAGCAGCCATCGGGACATTGCTAGATACGCACGACGCAGTACTCGAACTACCGCCCGTATGGACGTCGCCAATTGGGAAAAAAGTAGTGCAACTTTACATCATTGTTGGTCTCCCTCTTGCCTTCATAGCCGGCTACTTCTTAAACCAATCTTGGCTAGAAGCACTCGGCGTTTTCGTAGGGACTTGGGTTGGGATGTTAGTTGCCAACATCTTTCTCCGATTTAATCCTCCAATTCAACTTATGGTATTTGGCACCATCAACATTGCATGGCTTATTGCAAACATTTTGCGTACAGTAGGAGGCTAATAATGCAGAACCCTATGAGAGTGTTACCACGTATGACAGAAGAGCTAGATTTAAAATCCCCGGGTCTCTTAAGCGCTGAGCTTATATAGGTAGCTATTTAGAAGGCTTAGGGTTGGCGATGGCCTCCACTTATGTTTAATTCAGAACAACAAAAATATTAATCAAAATTTTCAAATGCTGATGAATTACGCAATGCTTTATATTCCATAACTCCCATTGTAATAATATAGATACCAATCATGTTAAAGAAACCAAGTGAAATAAGCTTACGCCAAAGCCACCCAGCAATGGTTTGAGCACCCCGTCCTTTAAGTCTGCTTATTTGAGGGTTTTTAGGTAAATATTCAACTTCGACCGGGTAAGGCTTTTGAAGGTCTCGGAATTTATCTTTCAACCGGCCACTCGCATTAGAATAACCTGATGTTATTTCTCGGCCGCCAGGAAGGCGAAAAGTGTACTCAGCACCATGATACCACTGTACTCTTCTATCCCCGCTTTCAACGTCCTCCCAGGTATCAACGATAAAGCCTTTTGTAATATGCGCGTTACGAATAAGAGCAAGTTCATCGAGTGGACTACCAGCTAGGCTAGACCAAAGCCACGTTCCAATAATAATACAGATAATGCCACCTGCTACTGTACTCAATGGGCTATGGAATTTTTTGCGTATATATTCAAACATAGTCAGTCTCGGTTACTAATAATTGCTAATTAACAATACATAAAATCGTACGATTAAGACAATACCAATATGATATAATTATGCACTAAATATTTGAAGTAAGACCGAGGGTTCTTATGGTTGTTGAGACGACGCAATCCAATACCAAGAAACGTTTAATAACAAATCATTTCAAAGATAAATTGCTTTACCCAGATGGGCTTGAACGCGAACGTGCAACATATGAAGATTTTCATTCGGTAGATGATAGGGCCCACAACGCATTTATTAATTGCTCTGGCGTAGGTCCCGAAAACGAGGAGTGTTCGGAACTATATAACGACGCAGTATGGCATTACAATAATTGTCGATATACTGAAGCTCTACCTTGCTTTACGAAAATGTTAGAAGTCTTCCCTTCTACAGAACCATTGATATTTTATTATATTCGTCGGTGTGAATATGTTTCATCAATACCATTGCAGCCAGAAGAAATAAGTTATGCAGCGAAGCTAGAACGTCGTATAGCTAAGCCTAGACTTTTAAAGTGGCTAGTACCTACTGGTGAATTTCGAGGTAGATGTAAATGGTGCGGAAGATATACTAATTATGTGGGCCCCGAAACGCCAACGTTCGGTGCCGCATACCTTAATAATTGCTGTAGAAGTTGTATGCGCGCGTATCCAATGCCTTCATTTAAATGGGATAGCCCTGACGGTAGAGCTTATAGCTATTACAGGGGCTCGTTTAACGATGAAGCGTTTTATGAAGAGTTTGAAAGCGATTATGACCCTAAGCCGGTGTCCAAAGCATAGTGAGAACAATTAGAAGAGACACTTAAATGGGAATTATCAAATATTTATTTATGCTCGGAATTATTAATATTGTATTTAGCTATGTTTGGAAGTGGGTCGTTGTTCTTCCGACTGCCTTCTTGTTTACAATTCTAAAGCTAGGTGGCCTAATGCATTTAGTAAAAGCAGTAGGTTACTATCTGCTTACTTCTTTAACGGCTGTTATGACTTTATATGCGATTGCCGAAGACCCAACAATGACAAACCTAATCTTGTTTACGCTTATCGGTGGCTTTGTGCTATTTATGCGTTTTTCTAGTAGCCACTATGAAGCAAAGAAGCAAGCGAGCATAGAATATGATGACGAGTTATTGAGAGCATTGCGTGTCGATGGTTTTTTTGCGATAGGCGCCATGTTTCTCTTTGTTATACTACTGCTATTCCCAAGTCTTGCATATAGTTCATTAACCCTGTCGCTTGTTGACATAGTAGATTGGGCATACAATCTTCCTGTCATCGGTTTCTTGTTAGGATTAGGAGGAATATTTTTCTTGATAAACGTGATTTTTCAAGGGTTGATGATGTTAAGCGTGGTGCTCGGGTCAATCGCACTGCGTTTTGATAAAACTGAGCAAGAAGACCAAATTGTTTATGAAGAGGATTAAATAGCTTATTACCAACTGCCGATGGTTTACGTGAAGGTTCTAGCGATATTATCAAGCATTGCTTTATTGTTGGCAATACCTCCGGTTTGGCCATATTCGTATTATCAATTATTAAGAGTTTTCATTTTTCTTAGCGGTGGGTTAATAGCTCTAGCAGCTTTGAATTTACAGAAAAATAACTGGGTTTTTGTTATGGTCGTTTTGGCAATTCTTTTCAATCCGTTTAAACCTATTCATCTAGAAAAACAGGTTTGGATTGTAATAGATTTTGTAAGTGCTTTTATTTTTTTGGGCTCTATCAGCATATTTAAGCAAAGGAATTTGGTAGACGCTAGCGAAAGGTGATTGTCGCCTCCTAATTATCTAACTCGCCATACTCATAATCAAATACATACTCTTCGTAGAATGATTGTATATATTTAAGCTTAAGCCAAAAGAGCTTCTTTTATGTTCCGGTATTCCACATCTGAAAAAGCACCTTGTTTTCTTAATTCATCAAGCTTTCTAAGCAGTGCAGCAATATCACCAAGACCAAGAACTTTTTTCTCGCTTCTACATTCACTCAACATTAACCTCCACATTAGATTTCAACAGGTAAGTAGATTTTCGGTTGTTTGAGAGGTGTATGCAACCCTAGAAGTTAGGGTATTTTTTCACTAACAATATCAATAAGTATCTATTATAAAATTAATTGTGCGCTATTCGCTTTATTGTTAACCTGTTAATTGTATGAGCAAAACATATATTAAGGAAGATTATTAGTTATTACTTAGCGGTCTTAAAAAAATACGCAAAATTCAGCGGTCGAGCACAAAGGGCAGAGTACTGGTTTTTTATGTTGTTCCACATTATTATTTTTTTTATGTTGTTAATACTTGGAGCTGTTTTTAGTGAACACATAATTGGCAGTTCAAGTGTATTCTTTTTTATGTTTTTAGCATACGGTCTTCTCACTTCCGTTCCCGGTTGGGCTGTGACCGTAAGAAGACTACATGATACTAATAGAAGCGGATGGACAATATTACTACAGCTTATTCCCTATATTGGAGGAATAATATTTATAATATTTCTTGCCCTCAATGGCAATTCAGGTTCTAATTATTACGGTCCTGACCCAAAAGAAATAAAAGAGAGTGTTCCAGAGAGTGCTATTAGTTAGTTATTTCCCAAAATCCTATGAGGGTGTTACCACGTATGACAGAAGGCTCAGATTTAAAATCCCCGGGTAGATAAATCCACTCATTTTATCTTATTCTAAAACCAGCCTTAGCTACATTCCTTTGACTGTTGCCAGCCTTGTCTTTTGCGTAGACTAGATATCTATAAACGCCCTTACTTCTAGTTTTCCATTTATACGCTCGCCACTTATTAACTCTAGTCCAGCGATAATTGGGTACTTTTACAGTCTTGTAAACTATTGTTTTGGTCTTGCGATAAGCTCGTAAGTACTTATTTTTAGCTTTTCTATATTTTACCGCCGCTCTTTTATATCTTCTTCTTAGAGTACGATTTCTAATTTTGCGGTATTTCGTTCTGTACTTCAGGTATTTGCCCCTATATGCCCTATAGCGCCTTAGATAACGTGCTTTCCTTGCAACTCTTGAGCGTGATTTTATTCGCTTTTGTATTCTGAGTTTTACATAGACTGTGTTGCTATTATCTTTAACTTTCCATCGCAGCTTAGCTGTTGCTATCTTTCTTCTGCCTTTTCTTCTAGCGCTGGTTCCCTTGGCATATGTTCTTGGCTTAGAATTATCTACACTCGGCGAAGTAGAACCACTGTTATGAAAATGTCGTTCATTCCAAGGAACTCCGTATTTGTCACAGTTTGTCCTGCAGTAATGGCCACCATCTGGGTCAGTTGCACCCGGGTGAGCATATAAAGTACTTGGCAGTACAATACTGCTACCTAAAAACAATAGTAACGTTATTGTGCTTAAAGCTTTTTTGAATTTCATTTATCCTCCGGTTGCTTGCATTTAAATTCACGAACAGTTTGCGCTAACGCCTCAGTAACTTTCACAACCGACTCCATCACCGTCTCGGTCAAGACCATGAGGATCAGAGCCAGTGACCTCTACTTGCTGTCCTATGTCAGCACAATTAAGATCAGGCGGATATTTAGGTACACACGGCGAATATCCAGCTTCACAATCACTACTTTCAGAGTCTGCGCTACTATCGATATCTTCCGATTCCGAGCCACTATCGCTACTTTCAGATTCAGAGCTATCGATATCTTCAGAGTCAGAACTGTTATCTATATCTTCAGAACTATAGCTACTATCGCTACTCTCAGAGTCAGAGCTGCCGTTAGAGCTGCAACCAACGCCAAAAACTAAAGTCATAATCACGAAAACAATTAGTAAAGTTACCTGCTTTTTCATTTATCCCCTTTCATATTCAAATTCCTAAGAGCTGCTTCTTCTTAGCTGCAAACTCTTCGTCTGTAACAATCCCTTGCTCCTTCAGCTCAGCAAGTTTCTTTAGCTGATCAATTGAGTCATTTGAATTATCTGCAGTATCATTGTTGCTATCTTTTTTGCCGATGCTTTCTTTAGCAAAAGACACAAAAGCACTTACATCGCCTTTTTTTATCCATTTCAAGCGAGCTTTGTTCCCGGAGGCAAAAAAACTAATATAAGGCCCCATCATATTTTTCCCTGCTTCGATTGAAGAAATATTAGAGTACGGAAAAACTTCAATATCAAAACCTGTTAATTTCTTTGCATAAAAAATAATTCTTTTATCAGTTGCTAGAAGTATGCCCGTTCGCACCGAGTCTTGGCCCAAAATCTTTGTTTCATAAGAACCAATCACCCAGTGTTTAATTTCTTCGCCTGACTCTAATTGAGTATTTGCTAGATCCCAAAGCTTTTTTGGATTTACCATTATTCTCCTTTAATTAATTAATATCTGGCTGATAGGTTATGCATCCGCTTGCTTGGTTAGCGTATCATTATTAATGTAGTATGTGTAATTAAATAAGTACACCCTAGAAGTTAGGATATTTTTCACTAGTTTTTAGGGTGTTGCCTTGCACTTGTTGAAAGTAGCTTCGCTTAATAAGCATGCCCTTAATTACTTATTTGGCAACTGATTGCCCATCTAGTATTGTTAGAGATTCGATAGCGCAGAGCCATTGTTGGACTCTGCGTAATCGAGAACATGCTTAGTAATTCCTTTCGTTTTGAACGACCATCTTTCAAATCCTAAACGAAAAACAGCCCTAGAAGGTTTTGAAAGCAAAATCCAAACGGCCAAATATTGACGTTTTTCGCCCGGAAAAGACAATTAAAATCGGTTCTTATTTGATTCAATTATTTACGCAGTTCAGGCATCCTGCCGGCAGCCATGAGTTAGTTGATGCAAACTTAGAAAAAACTTACGTAAAAACCAAACTTGGCGAAATCCCCAACCCCCCAGTTGTTGTATTTGATCGAGTTCTGTCTCATTTAACTGGTATACTTTATACATGTTTGGATTAGGCGCAACTGAGCTATTGATTATTTTATTCATATTTGGAATTATGATCGCCGGTGTAGTAAGCATTGCTCTTCTTGTTCTTTTTCTGGTGAAAAGAAGTAACAAGTAGTATTTACTTTGGGAAGGTCAATACCTTATTGGCTGATATCACCAAACCTGGCGAAATCCCCAATCCCCACCGGTTAGTATGTTTGTGGCCGAGCCCTAGTTGCTTCGCTTTCTAATGGGAGTCACTTTTTTGATATCTTCTGCAGCTATGTCCAAAACATAGCCTTGAATAAGATTTTCCACAATATCTATCACACTTTTTACTGTTTCAGGATTTGCTTTATATCCTCGATGCGTGGCAGCATCACCCGCGCCAAGCGCAGCACCTAAAATATTTTTGCTTTTCTGGCTAATATAGCCTTCACTGACGAGTGCTTTAAGTTTTTGTGTGAAACCTCCTATATCCCCCAATTTATCATTCATATATAGATCCACGATTGCTCTAGTGCCCATAATTGCTAATCTACGGTTGTCATTATGTAGTGCCGCGTATACTTCCTCTAGTAATTCCCGCATTTCTTTTGGCAACTTTTTATACCAATGAGGTAATTGTCTAGATACTCGAGGTGGATAAAACGTCTCGTCAAACTCACCTCGAGGCCATTCAGAACAGAAATATCTTTGACGCATCGTCACAGTCTCACAGCCACAACATTCGAGCATAGTATATTTAGTAATGAATTCAACAAAATACTTATCCTCAGGATCATTAGGATGCGCTTTTTCTGCATCACGTTGAGTACGTTCGGCAACGATAAGATGGTTTGTGTCACAAAAGCACTTATTGCAATGTGCTTTCACAATTGTGCGATTTTTTTTATCGTTCATCTTCCAACTCCAACCTGATAACTAAACTTGGCGAAATCCCCAACCCCCACCGGTTACTACATTTCCTTCAAGCTCTATCCCTCTGCGGCATATAAGTAATGTTGTCTATTTATTACTCGGAGGCCTTGCAGTCGTAATTTCTGAGTTATTTGTCTCTCCGCCAACATCTCTAGCAATGTTTTCCCACCCACACGACGGGCAAGTGTAGTAATGATCAGTTCCATCAAATTCTTTCTCCAAGCTGTCTGATGTATCCATTGCAACACTTCCCTTCTCATCTAATAAAACTTTCCCAAATAGTTTACTGTCGCAATGTTTACATAGTTCTTTCATTTTGAGTCCTCCCAACATTTAGTTTTGCTTTTGTACGTTAAGATAGTTATCAAGTGTTCGGTTGTCAATATTGATCTAGAGGAAAGTTATTGCTTGTCCTCTACTGAAAAAATCGGGTTGAACCTTTTTCTTTGACCAAGGATTTAAGACCATAAAATTCTTATTATTTGTTGCAAAAATAAATGATCTTATTACAATAACGCCAGAAAACTTAGTGTTCTTTGGATTGTTGACTGTACCAAAAAAACCTTCATGATTCCTTTTGAGACCTTGAATTCCAGGCACATCCTTATCAAGAATGACCTGTAAATCGCCAAGCAAAGCATCTTTTAAACTATCTTCTTTAATTCGGAAGGTTAAGCAATCATTAATTATCGCAATATTTATTTTATCTTCGCTTACTTGAGCGTCTTTAAGTGTTTTTCTTATTCTTTGAGGATTATCAACGTTAATTGCGCCACCAAACGGTGATATTGCATAAACCGGTTCAGCCACTTTATTATCTATTTTTCTAATTGTAATTCTAAGACCAAGCCCTTTATCATTCCGTATATCAAATTCAGCTGATTCATTGTGTTTTAAAAGCTTGCTCATCAACCACTTCTCTTTAAAATCTCCAATACTTGAAACTTGCACAAAATAAGCAAAGTCGCCATTAATTTTACTAAGAACTCTTTTTATCTTATCAATGATGGGATTTTCTTGAGCAAAGTTATTAAACAAGCTTTTTACCTCTATGAAGTATTTGTCATCTGCAAGAAAATCTCCCTTTTTCCCTTTATGATTTTCAGGTTCCCTTTTTAATTCAAAACCAAGCCATTTGAGCGTAGCGCCTGCTTGTAATTCCCCTACGGTTGCTAAAAAAGAGTCGAAATCTCGTTTTTTTAATCTTGATATCGTGTCTTTGCTAAAAAAATCAATATCCCGTCCGATCGCAAATAGATTATTTAAAAATTTCCTTGTTTCATCAAGATCATCGCCTGATTCAACAAGTATCGTTCTTAGCCTATCAACCTCTGGCAAGCCTGTCTGCGGAAGGCTATTTAGAAACTCTTCAGAATAAATAGAATATAGATTAGGGAATCTTTTTATTAATTCCTCATAGATTGATGCAGTTTTCATTACACGCTCTGGGATTTAGAATGAAGGTTCTTAAGCCACCATTTTGATGTCTGCTTTTCAATAATGTACATGCCGCGCCTGTCCCCTCCTTGTTACTAATGGTGTGTCTGCTAGCCTTGCTTGGTACTTTCTTTTACCTCACCCTTATTGTTTTCGATATAGTCTGTAACATCATTAATCAATCTTTTTGGATACTTTCTTAATCTGTTGGCTTCTTCTAAAAGAAATGGATGACATTTTGTTATAATCCTACTTGACCCGCAGGGGCAGACTTGACTCCCTATTTTTTTCTTATGGATTACTTTTAAAAAAGCCAATATCTTTTTTTCTTCTGTGAAACCAGTTGCTTCACTTAAAGCTTCAATAGTTCCTTGGAAGCCATGACTGTACTCTCCCCATGACGGCCTCCGGTCAGTGTTGTCGAAAAAGCTCAGACTATAGAAAAATGGTAAGACCAAATTGTTCAAGAAATATCTGATATTGTTCAAATTCTGTTCATTAAAATATTCTTTTTCCAAAAGAGGGTGACACAAACACGCTGATCCTCGATCGCTTTTTATAAAATGCAAATCGATCATATCGGTTATCTTGTGTCTAACCAATATTTGTTCCTTTTTGCCGCCTATCTCTCTAACTTTCGGTAGCCTTTTTGGATAATCATCAGGAAACTCTATTTGTATTTCGAAAATATCTTGAATCTTAATGTCGTCAATTTTGTCATCGAGATATATCTTACCTGTTAAAAAGACCTGCCCGCCAATAACATCGTACAAAAGAGTGGGGAACTCATCTTTGACAATCTTCTTTTCTGATTCGAAGAACTCCCGATTTTTTGCATACCAAGCTTTACTCGTAACCATAAGGTTTGGGGGGGTTGGTTGTTATTAGTGGAAAAGCGGCTACTTTTTTATCATTTGTTTCTTGATCTAAAATATAAGCATCTAATAGTTCTCCATTATCATCAGTAACCTCAATATCTCCGTTCTTGAATATATCGACTATTACACTTTTACGATTTTCTCCCAAGTGTCGAATTTTTTCTTCAGCTTCGACATAATCTTCATAATGATCGATTGCCTCTTTATCGGGATGCCCGTGTGGACTTTCATCTGATTTAGGCGCACTTATTACAACATACTCTGGTTTAATATTTTCTAGATGATCCAGATACGGTTCATCATCATCGTCTTTAACAAAGAAAGATTTAGATCCGTGGTGAGGCGCACTGAGAACCGTAGATGGCAATCTCTCGGCATGATAATCTGTAATATGGTTCTTCCAAGCATCAAGATCCGCATCTCCAGTTATTAAAATCTGCTTTTCATCATCGCCGTATCGAAACCGTACTACCGTGCAATATTCATGTATCATCGCATCACGTTTTTCCTGGTCTTCGTCATCTATTTCATCTTTTACATGAGGAGCAGGAGCAAGCACGTCATAGCTTACGTCACCTATAACTTGTTCTTCACTCGTGCCTTCAAGGAGAACAACGTTTTCTTCTCCAATATCTTTAATTAGTGCGTCAAGAGCTTCATATTCCTCAGCGCCATTTTCGCCAGGTACATGACCTGAATGCCATACATTATTAATTTCAACGCCTTCTTCTCTGAGCTCGGCAAGCCCTTTTAAATGGTCTTTATGGGGATGCGTATTGACAAAATAATCCAAGTTGCCACCCAGATCAGCAACAAGCTTTGGGATATTAACTCCGCCAAGCTTTTTGTCTAAGTTTGTATCAATAAGCATAGTTTGATAGTCGTCGCCGTTTGGAATCGCTATAAACGTAGCTTCGCCTTGACCTACATATAAAAAAACTACTCTTAAAATACCGCTTTCTCCCGGTACCAATATATCTTTAGCCTTTGCCATCATTTTCTCCTTTTATTAATTGTTTGCATTACCCGAGAGCTCAAGCGCTCTCTTTTTTTTCAAATCATCATCTCTTATTTGCAAAAAAGCCATATCAAGCACTTCTTTTGCAAAATAATAACCTCTCTGTTTGGTCCTATAGAACTCTACTGCTACCCCGGCAACAGTAAAAACAAGAGTGTATAAAAGCATATTTGTAGTAGGTTTAGAGAGCAAAATTGCCCACGCGTTAATTGAAAGAAGAAGTAAAAGAGCAACAGTAAGTATACCTATAATACCTGTTGTAAGAATTACTCGATGTAAGGCATAAGAAGCATTAAATAAATTGACTCTACCTATTCCTTCTTTGTTTACAAGGGCGGCAGCATGACTAAATAGTTGTTGATAGTCTTCGTTTGAACTTGCGCTGTCTGACTTAAAGTATGCTTGTAATTTCTCAAGTAGCTCTTTCCTGTGTTTTTCTGCGAAGTATTCTGTCTTTGAAGACAACAGCTTAACTGAGGGCTTTCCTCCCCACCTCTCTTCATAAAACGATTCAAATTGCGACGAAATCGCTTGCAGTACATGACCTATAACATAAGCAAGGGCTAATCCTACCCCAAACTTAGCTGTATCGGAAAAGGCGGTGGGGAATGAAAAACCGAATAAATTAGCACTGAGCGCAATCAGCGAAAGTATGATTGTGCCAGGTACTAAATGTGCGACTATATCGTAGTATGTAAATTTCTGTTCCATGCTCTATTTTCCAACAAAATCGACTCGTACTACCCACTATATATGGTATATTTTTCCAATTACACCCCAACATATTGTGGTCCATAGATTTATTTAAGCACTCGGCAGCATCTTTGTCAAGCGATAATTTATAGGCTAAGGGCTTGTTAATCCCCATAATTAGGTTTACGAAATCCCATCTGAGTAACATGAGTCTAAATAAGGTTGAATGGCGGCGCCAAATTTGCTGTTTGAACCGAAGGTGAGTTCAAATTTCGCCCTATGAAGCCGAATTTAGACCATAGTAACGGAAGTGGGATTCGAACCTACTTATAAAAAAGAATAATTAAAGGGGTTAGGGGCGGTCAGCCCTAACTTACACCAACTTCTTGACACCAAACACTTGTTCGGTTATAGTGAAAACTGGTTCTTGGTTGGTAGTTGATAGTTGTTAGTAAAATAGCGTTTAAGTTCAAAAACTTTAATACGTATGAGTCTTTAATGTATTTATTTGTTATCATCTGAAAATAAGAGGTGTTAATGTCGCCTACCAACAATCACCCGCCTGCCTAGGCCTATAGTGCCGTTAGGCATTGGCGGGCAGGAGTTCTAACAACTAATAACTGAATTATTATGAGGCTTTCTTATTCATCTATATCTGAGTATAAAAATTGCCCGTTAAAATACAAATTTCACTATGTCGATAGAATGCCGACAAAAAAGACCCCTGCCCTAAGCTTTGGCTCTAGCCTTCACGAAGTACTTGCTTATTTATATAACGTTAAAACACCTGACCCGCCGCCAATTGACGAAGTCTACAAGGTCCTCGATAAGGAATGGTTAAGCGACGGTTATTCTTCTGAGGCCGAAGAAAAACAATATTATGAACATGGTAAGCACGTCTTAGCCAATTATTATGAAAAAAATATTGGCCAAGATTTTAAATTACCGCTAGCCCTTGAGCGTAAATTTGGGCTAGATATGGGCGGGTTTACTTTGACCGGAATAATCGACCGACTCGATAAAGTGGCAGAGGATAGATATGAAGTCATCGACTATAAGACTAGCCGCAAATTACCGCCTCAATCATATATCGATAAGGACTTGCAGCTCTCTATATACCATATGGCGACCGAGAAGATATGGAATTTAACACCTGAGAAGGTATCGCTTTACTTTTTACGGCCAAATCTTAAAATGTCCAGCTCGAGAACCGAAAAGCAGATCAAAGAGACCGTTGATATAGTTAGCAAT
>SDBV01007874.1_pt1 | contig 14462 bp, 12 predicted proteins | sample 2277081 | NCBI WGS metagenome assembly SDBV01 (sample SAMN10402039, study PRJNA504765) | marine sediment metagenome | isolation source: marine sediment core GS10_PC15, 223 cmbsf | place: Arctic Ocean: Southern Knipovich Ridge | collected 2010
CCGTTTTCGGCCACGGACATCGAGGGCCCCACGGCCGGCGCGCCCGATCAATAGGCGCCGCCGCGGCCGGAGCGTTTCACCGGGGGCGGACGCCGCGGCCGAAACAGCTCGCTGACGGTGCCCGTGGAGACTTTGGGAATCCCGTCGGGCGGCTGGGGCTTGAAATCGTTCGGGTTGGCTCCCCGCCCGTACCGGGTCACCGGCGTCCGGTTCTTCCAACCCATCTGCTGCAACAAGTCCCCCATTTGGATCGTCTGGACCCCAGATTCTTTGGCGTCGCCGACCATCTTGGAAAACGGGTCTCGCACGGCGGCGTCGCTTTTGGCGTGGGTCGGCCTTCGGCCGAGCACCAAATATCGGGTGTTCTCGTCGATCTTGCCGTCAAGTTCGCCCTGCTCATCGATCGAACAAACGACCAAACCGCCGTTCATTTCAATCAGGTTGCGGATCAGTTGCTGATCGCTCTTGCCGTCGTCGTCGACGTCGAAAAACCCGGCCAGGGCAAACTGCCTTTGTTCGCCGGGACTCCACAGCGGCGTGTGGATCTTGTCGCCCCGCACGATGGGGTCGGAGATGGTGTCCTCCAGCACGCGGGCTTCGGCCAGATTTTCGCCCAGGATCTGGGTCACTTCGATGCTGGCCTTCTTGCTGGCCTTGGTCAAGTTGCTGGTGTCGGCGGGGTAGACGGCCAAGGTAATCTGCCGCGGCAGCCCATCGGCCCGGCCCACCGTAATCCACACCGTCTGGTTGTGTTGATTGACAAAAACGATCTCGCCGTCGGGTACGTCGATCGTCTCTTGCCTCAGCTCGTTCAACGCCTCGGTCTTCTTATGGTTGACGATTTCGAGTTTGTCGATGTTGCCAAAGGCGGTTTCGAGATCCGCTTTCGTGGCGGCCAAGACGACTTCGTGCTCATCCTTCTTCTTCTTGAAATCGGCCGCCAGGGTGTCTTTCTCGGCGTTGATCCGCGCATCCTCGTTGCGGGCCGACGCGATCTCGACGGCCGCGCTTTTGGCGGCGTCCTCGGCTTGATCCTGGAACTGCTGCACTTGCAAATCCCGGCTGGCGGCGACCACCTCGAACTTGTCCTTCCACCGCTGGGCCTCGGTTTTAAGTCCCGCCAATTCGACGTTCTGGCCCTGGATCGTGTTGAACAGATGCATCGTCAACTTGTGGTAGTCGCGGTCGGTCTCGGGATACGTCGCGCCGTAGTCGGCTATGTCCTGGTTGTACTGCCCGTCGACCTCGTCCGGCTGCAAGCCCACCACGCCGAGATACTTCTCCAGCTTGACGATCTGGTCCGCGAGTACATCGGCCGCGTTGGTTTTTGTGGCCAGCGACGCTCTTGCGGCCTCGGCCTTTTTGTCGGCCTCTTGATACTGGCGGAAGAAAACGAACGTGGTCACGCCCAGGATGATCGTGAGCATGAAGAAAATGATCAACGCAATTTGTAGACCTTGATTTTCGCGTGCCATGATAAACTCGCTCCTTTGCGGCTCTGCTGCGAAGCCGCCGCACGCCCGAGATTAAGGGACTTCAACCGGTTCCTCTTCCGTTCGCACTCGACTGTTCCGGACAATCCGAGGCGCCAGAAGCAAAACTTCCAGGATGGAGGTATAGGTCGATTCTAGCCAAAGTTGGCCAAACTGTCAACGAAAAGACGCCGCTGGAAACCTTCCGGATTTGGGACGTGCCACCCACAAGGCGGAGTGGATCTTGTCGCCGCGGAGGATTGGATCCGTAATCTGCTCGTCGACGACTCGGGCTTCAGCCAGATAATCTTCGATAATATTGGTGGTCTCGATACTCCCCTTCTTGGTGGATTCGGTCATTCGGGCAGCCTGCTTCTCATAGACGTCGAACGAGACCGCCCGCTGAAGCGAGTCTGCCCGGCCAAGGTCGATCCAAGCCAACCCCAGCCGATAGCTGACTCCGCAAATCCTGCCGTCGGGGACCTTGTAGCTGCCCTGCCCGAGTCGCTCGACGACTGCTTTAAGGGCCGCGAGTTCCCGCTCTTTCTCTTGATACTTGCCCTGCAACTGTTGATACTCTCGCCGGGCGGCGGATTGCGCCAGGTCGCCTTCCCGGCGGGTTTCGACCACGGTCTGGCGCATCTGGTCGTTGTCTTCGAGCATGCGGCTACGCGCCTGCCTGGCCGCCTCTTGCACACCGGCAAGGTCCTTTTGGGCCGCCACGGCGACGGCCCGATGTTGCATCACTTGTCCGTGTTGGATCCCCTCGAGCCGTTCGTACTGATCTTTCCAGGCCTGGATTTCCCGTGTCAACTCGGCCAACTCCGTGCTCTTGTCGCGGATCGTGTTGTGCTGATAGGCCAGTACAGAGTGATAGAACCGGGTTTGCTCGGGGAAACTGGCCGCATAGGTCCGCATGTCCTCACCGAATCGCACGCGAACCGTTTCCAGTACCTCGGTGGCGGCAAAACCCATCAGCCGTTTCAGTTCGTCGATTTGAAGCTGCTTGTCGCCTGCGACGGCCCGCATCTTGCCGGCGTCTTCTTGGCAGAGCTTTACCTGCTCGGCGACGAGGACGTACTGTCGGAAGCATACGAACGTACTCACCGCCAGAACGACCGTGAGCATGAAAAAGAGGACTACCGCGATCTCCAACCCCTGATTCTCGCGCATCATGATTGCGCTCCTTTCCGGTCGTGGCGCAACTCACGAAGCACCCGAGAGTCGGGTGGGAGATACGCCTCTTCTCATGCCCATCGCGTTTTGGCCCGATAAAGCTACGTCGACAACCGAGGGGGCGTTTCGAGTGTTCCAAGCCCGAAACCAACATCGATCCTAGCGGAATTCTTGATTTCCGTCAATAACTCAGGCGGCAAACACCCCCCCTCTGCATTAAGCATACAGATCGGGAGGGTGGTTTCGGGCGTTTCCACATGGACGATCATTCATCCGTGTGTCTCCATCCGTGTGGAAACAACCCCGGGTTATGTTAGGAGCGTTCGAGAAATAAGTGTCCGGGGTGGCTGGGGTCGAGCGTAGCGAGCCCCCAGTTCTTTCGTCAGACAACCTGGGGGCTCGCTACGCTCGACCCCAGCCACCCAATCGTTTCATCCGACACTAATTTCTCGAACGATCCTTACCACACGGATGGAGGCACACGGATGGCCGCTTCTGGAGTATCGTCCCCTGGAGTGGCTTGAACCGAACGCGACTTGTTCGGAGAATACATCCTGCCTCCTGTTTCACATGTTCTTTTCGCTGGGGGATCGATGTCCGAGCCTGCCCGACAAATCTCGTTGCCCGGTTTTGAGCCCGATCCGGAACCCGCTGCGCAGCGGGTAAACCGTCCCCGTCTGGCGATGATCCAGCCTGCTGCGGCCACCCCGCCGCCGGAGAGCCTGGCCGGGCAATCGGTCTGGGTGATCGATTCGCATTCGCTGATCTATCAGGTGTTTCACGCCGTACGCGACCTGACCGTTCGAGGGGAGCCGGTGGGGGCCGTATTCGGCTTCACCCGCGACCTGCTCTATCTGCTCGAGGAAAAGAAGCCCGACTATCTGTTCTGTGCGTTCGACCTGCCCGGCAAGACCTTCCGACACGCCATCTACGACCAGTACAAGATCCATCGCAAGGAAATGCCCGAGGAGTTGGTGCCACAGATCGGCTCGATTCACCGCATGGTTCGGGCGTTGGGTATCCCGGCGCTGGGACGGGAGTCGTTCGAGGCCGACGACGTGCTGGCCGCCATGGCCCGGGTCACCGACGAGTTGGGCGGCGAGTGCTTGCTGGTCACCGGCGACAAGGATTGCCGCCAACTGATTACCGATCGGGTGAAAATGTACAACATCCGCAAGGACCAGGTCTACGACCGCGATGCCCTAAGGGACGATTGGGGAATCCGGCCCGAGCAGGTCGTCGACTTCCAGGCCCTGGTGGGCGACTCGGTCGACAACGTACCGGGCGTGCCGCTGATCGGGCCGAAGTTCGCACGCCAATTGCTCGAAAAGTACGGCACCCTCGACGAGGTCCTCGATCATGCCCATCAGGTCGCCGGCAAGAAGCGCAAGGAGAATCTGGTCCAATATCGCGACCAGGCCCTGCTCAGCCGCGACCTGGTCCGGCTCGATGCCCACACACCGGTGCCCATCGATTGGCAGGGCGGCCGGGTGGGGGGAATCGACGGCGACGCCGTTCGGGAGATGTTCCACGAATTCAACTTCCGCAGTCTCTTCGCGAGGCTCGACGCCTTGCACCGGCTGCAAGCCGATAGTAGCCCTCTCGCTCCGCGAGATGAAGCTTCCTCTCGCGGAGCGAGAGGGCTACTATCAGCCGAGTATCGACTGGTCGACACGCCCGAGGCGCTGGAAGCCTTTTTGACGGAATTGGGCACGCAGAAGTGTATCTCGTTCGATACGGAAACGACCAACATCTGGCCCCGCTGGGCGGAAATTGTAGGCTACTCGTTCGCCTGGAAGGACAACGAGGCTTGGTACCTGCCGGTCCGCGCCCCCGAGGGCGAACCGTGTCTCGATCCGAAAACGACGTTAGAGGCCCTGCGCCCGGTGCTGGAAGACCCGGCGATCGAGAAGGTAGGGCAAAACCTGAAATACGACATGATCGTGCTGCGCAACGTGGGGGTCGAACTGGCCGGCGTGGCGTTCGACACCATGGTGGCCGACTACCTGCTGGAGGCCGGACAGCGCAACCACAACCTCGACGACTTGGCGCTGCGCTATCTCAATCATACGACCACCAAGATCTCCGAACTGATCGGCACCGGCAAGAACCAGAAACGGATGGACGAAGTGCCGGTGGCGGAGGTGGCCGACTACGCGGGCGAAGACGCCTTGTTGCCGCTGCGGCTTCGTCCCGCCTTGGCCGAACGTCTGGCCGAGACGAAACTCGAAGGCCTGTTCACCGATCTGGAACTGCCGCTGATCGAGGTGTTGGTCGAGTTGGAGCACAACGGCATCAAGATCGACGTGGCCCGTCTGGCCGAACTCAGCCGCCGCTACGGCCAGCGGATCGACGCGGTTCAGCAGGAGATATACGAGCTGGCCGGTCGTCGGTTCAACATCGCTTCGCCGAAGCAACTCCAGGAGGTGTTGTTTACGGAGTTGGAGCTGCCGGTCATCAAGAAGACCCCCAAAACCGGCCCCAGCACCGACGCCGACGTACTGGAGGAACTGGCCCGGCTGCATCCCCTGCCGGCCAAAATCGTCGAGTTCCGCCAATACGCCAAACTCAAGAGCAACTACGTCGACGCCTTGCCCGAGATGGTCCACCCCCAGACCGGCCGCGTACACGCCTCGTTCAACCAGGTGGTGGCGGCCACGGGCCGACTCAGCAGCAGCGATCCGAACCTGCAAAACATACCGGTGCGGACCGACGCGGGCCGGGAGATCCGCTCGGCGTTCGTACCCGGCCGGGAGGATTGGGTCTTGCTGGCGGCCGACTATTCGCAGATCGAGCTTCGGGTTTTGGCCCATTTTTCGGGCGACCGGAGGCTGTGCGAGGCCTTTTCTCAGGACGAGGACATCCACGCCCGAGTTGCCAGCCAGGTAAACGACGTCCCCCTTGAGGAGGTAACCCCGGAGATGCGTCGGGAGGCCAAGGCGGTTAATTTCGGCGTGATTTACGGGCAAAGCGCCTTCGGCCTGGCCCGCAACCTGGGAATCGAGCAGGAGGCGGCCGCCCGATTCATCGAGGGTTATTTTCAGGGGTATCCCGGAATTGCAGAATTCCTCGACAGCGCACTGGCGGAATGTCGCCGAAGGGGTTATGTTAGTACTATCCTGGGGCGGCGTCGGACTATCCGCGGAGTTCGCCAGCCCGACAGTCGCTCGCCAGGGGCAAGCCGCCAAAAAAACCTCGCCGAGCGAACCGCCGTCAACACGGTGGTCCAGGGCTCGGCGGCGGATCTGATCAAAATGGCGATGATCGCGATCCACCGTCGACTCCGGCGGGAGAAATGGTCGGCACGGATGTTGTTGCAGATTCACGATGAGTTGATCTTTGAAGTCCGTTGCGATCAACTCGACGACCTGGCGCAACTCGTCACCGAGGAGATGGTTGGCGCGGGGAAGCTGGAAGTTCCCTTGAAGGTAGACCTCAAAGCCGGCCCCAACTGGGCCGACGCGAAGGATTTCAGGTTTCAGATTTAGGATTTCAGATTTAGGCTTTGTCGGAAAACTGACCACGGGCAAATAGTAGCCGTCTCGCTCCGCGAGACGAAGCTTCATCTCGCGGAGCGAGATGGCTACATTGCAGTTTTCCGACAAAGCCAGGATTTCACCCGGAGCCATTGATTCGTCAGCGATGCACGTGATCGGCCTACTCGGCGGAGTCGCCGCCGGCAAGAGCCTGGTTGCCCGGCAGTTGGCCGCCCTGGGCGCGGGCCTGCTGGATGCGGACCGGGCGGGACACGAAGCGTTGCGGCTGCCGCGGATCGAGGCCGCCGTGCGAGAGCGCTGGGGTGAATCCGTTTGCGGCGACGACGGCCGGATCGATCGGGCCCGATTGGCGAAGCTCGTCTTTGCCGAGCCGCCCGACGGACCGCGAGAACGAAAACACCTCGAACAACTGACCCATCCGGAAATCGCCCGGCTGCTGAGCCGGCAGGCCGAGACGCTGGCCGTCGCCGTGGCCGTATTGGACGCACCGTTGCTTCTGGAGGCGGGTTGGGATAAGCTGTGTAAGAAGTTGGTTTTTGTAGATGCGCCGCGGACGGCGCGGGTGGCGCGGGCCTTGGCTCGCGGTTGGACCGAGGAGGATTTTGCGGTTCGTGAGGCGGCCCAGGAATCGTTGGACTTGAAGCGAAAGCGTGCCGATGTGATACTAGATAATTCCGGATCCCCGGAGCAAACGCAGGCTCAGCTCGAGCGTTTTTGGTCGTCGCTTTTCGCCTGATTTCCTCCCCAGCGTTTTCCCGCCGCGGCCCAGTATCAGTATCCGGGAACTGCCTGACAATCATCCCCCTTAAGGAAGCGCCGAATAATGAGGTGTCAGACACAGGTGGAGGAAACTCGATGACCGGATTGGAAGCATTTCAGTCCGTTCAATACGTGACCGTGAGGAAAGGACGGTTTGCCGTCATCAGTGTCGACGATTGGGAAACCCTGATTGAATGGCTGGAAACGCTCGAAGATGCACAAGTGGCAAAGGAAGCGTTTGCCGAACTAAGAGCCTTTGACGGTGACAGGGAACGAGCGGGATGGTTGCGTGTTGGCTGTGCGCGAACGCCCTCCGTATGATTACGGGGATTTGGGACAACTACTCGAAGAATTAAATGAAAGTTGATAGCCGGCGGTTGATAGCCGACAGCTCGCATTTCTTACTGACTCATTCTCTCTCCACTACCAAGAAGGTAACGACCAAGCCCTCCGCCGACACCTTCTGTGTGCCGGCCTTTCCTGCCTCCTCAGGAGTACTCGAACCATGGCAAAGGCAAAAGACATCAAACCGGACGTTGCCGACGGCCGCAGACCAATGGACGACCGGCGCGAAAACCGGGTCGACGTCGTGGACTACGAAAACGACGACGAGCAACCCCTCTCGCTGGCCGAGCAACTGGTCTGCAAAGGCGAGTTGATCAAGGACGAAATCGACGACCGCTACGAGCAGATCAAACAGTCCGGCGACACCCACATCGCCAAATTGCAGCAGATGTCGATGGGCGAACTGATCGAGGAGGCCCGCAAGGAAAACCTCACCGATTGCGCCGGCGTCAAGAAGCACGACCTGGTCTTCAGGATCCTCAAGGAGCGGGTGAAGCTCAACGGGCTGATGTTCGGCGAAGGAACGCTGGAGATCTTGCCCGACGGGTTCGGTTTCCTTCGCAGCCCCGACTACCACTACCTCTCGTGCCCCGACGATATCTACGTTTCGCCCAGCCAGATCCGCCGTTTCGGGCTGAAGACCGGCTCGACCGTCTCGGGACAGATCCGCCCGCCGAAGGAAAACGAACGCTACTTCGCCCTGCTGCGGGTCGAGGCGATCAACTACGAGGACCCCAACCTGCTCACGCAGAAGGTCTACTTCGACGATCTCACGCCGTTGCACCCCGACCTGCGGATCGTGATGGAAACCACCGCCGACGAAGTCGAGATGCGGGTGGTCGATCTGATCGTGCCCATCGGGTTTGGGCAGCGGGGGTTGATCGTCAGTCCGCCCCGGGCGGGAAAGACGATCCTGTTGCAGAAGATGGCCAAGGCGGCCTTGGCCAACTATCCCGACCTCTACGTCTTCATGCTCCTGATCGACGAGCGGCCCGAGGAAGTCACCGACATGGAGCGGCAGGTCAAGGGCCCCAACTGCGAAGTGATCAGTTCCACCTTCGACGAGTCGTCCGCCCGCCACGTGCAGGTCTCGGAAATGGTGCTGGAGAAGGCCAAGCGGATGGTCGAATACGGCTGCGACGTGCTGCTGTTTCTGGATTCGATCACCCGGCTGGCCCGGGCGTGGAACGCCGAGTGTCCCAACTCCGGCAAGATCCTTTCCGGCGGCGTCGACGCCAACGCCTTGCAGCGGCCGAAGCGATTCTTCGGCTCGGCGCGAAAGATCGAAGAGGGCGGATCGCTGACGATCATCGGCACCGCCCTGGTCGACACCGGCAGCCGCATGGATGAAGTGATCTTCGAGGAGTTCAAAGGCACCGGCAACCAGGAAATCGTGCTGGACCGCAAACTGGTCGATCGGCGGATCTGGCCGTCCATCGACATCAACCGCAGCGGCACCCGACGCGAGGAGATGTTGCTGGACCCCGAGGAACACCGCCGGGTGTGCATCCTCCGCCGCGTGCTCGACGACATGAACCCCCCGGATGCCATGGAACTGCTGGTCGGCCGCCTGCAAAAGACGCAGAACAACGCCGAGTTCTTGATGAGCATGAACTTGAAGTAATGCGAACTCCACTATCCACTAATCACTATCCACTACCGTGCCCCACGTATACGAAGGCAACGTCACGGCCTCCGAAGGCCGGTTCGCGATCGTGGTGTCGCGTTTCAACGAGTCGGTGACCTCCCGGCTGCTGGACGGCGCCGTGCAGACGCTCACCTCGCGCGGGGTGGCCGAAGACCAGATCGACGTGGCCTGGGTCCCCGGGGCGTTCGAGATCCCGGCCGTGGCCGCCCGGATGGCCGGCGGCGGACAATACGTGGCCGTGATCTGTCTGGGCGCCGTGATTCGCGGCCAGACGAGCCACGACCAGCACATCAATCGGGCGGTGAGCACGGCGTTGGCCCAGATCGGCGTGCGTTGCGCGTTGCCGATGATTTTCGGTGTGCTCACCTGCAATACACTCGAACAGGCCATCGCCCGATCCGGAGGCCAGACCGCCACCACCGGCAAGGACCGCCCGGAGGCCAAGATCGGAAACAAGGGCATCGATTGTGCCTTGGCAGCGCTGGAGATGGTCGATTTGTGGGGCAAGCTGCCATCGTGAGTGTTGTGACCGGGGAGCGCGGGGCTTCGCGGCATTCGGTGGTTCTTGCGAAGCCGCAAGCGGCTGACAGACCCCTGACTCCTGACCCTGACCCTGACCCATGCCGCGTCGTAGTCGAGCTCGAGAAGTTGTCTTTCAGATCCTTTACCAGGAGGACCTGAATCCGCCGGGCGATCCGGACGCCGCTGACCGGTTGTTGGCGCGCCGCCTGGACTCCGAGGAACTGGTCGATTTCGCCCAGGGGCTGATGGCTGGGGTCCGTCGCCATCGTGCCGAGATCGACGAATTGATCGAACGCACGGCCGCCCACTGGAGCTTGCAGCGGATGGCCGCCACCGACCGCAACGTGTTGCGGCTGGGGGCCTACGAAGTGTTGTATTCAGATACGCCGGATCGGGTGGCCGTCAACGAAGCGGTCGAGTTGGCCAAGCGGTTCGGTTCCGCCCAGTCGGCTTCGTTCGTCAACGGCATTCTCGACCGGTTGATGCACAGTCGGACGGAGAGTGGCGGTGAAAAGTAGGCGGTAAGCAGTAGATAGTAGGTAGTGGGTTGCCGTGCCGGCGACCGCTATACGTGCCTACGCCGCCGACAAATAGTAGCCGTCTCGCTCCGCGAGACGAAGCTCCATCTCGCGGGGCGAGATGGCTACATTACAGTTTTCCGGCAAAGCCCAGTCCGAAATCGTCAATCTGAAATCCCAAATCCAGAATCCTCCCATGGGCCTTTTCGACAAATTCAAGCAGGGTCTGTTGAAGACCAAGAATCTGCTGAACACCGATATCCGCGATCTGTTCAAGGCCGAAGGCCGCCTGGTCGACGAGGCGTTTCTCGACGACCTGTTCGAGACGCTGATCAAGACCGACATGGGCGTGCAGGCGGCGCAGGAGACGATCGAGGAGATCCGCAGCGCCTTCCGCGGCCGCGTGGCGCAAATGGACGAGGTCGTCCAGCGGATCAAGGAAAAGCTCAAGGCACTCTTGCAGCAACCGGCCGCCCCGATCGATTTCGCCTCAACCGGCCCCACCGTGATCATGGTGGCAGGGGTCAACGGCTGCGGGAAGACGACCTCCATCGCCAAGCTGGCCCACCTGTTCCGCGAAGACGGCAAGAAAGTCGTGCTCGGCGCCGCCGACACGTTTCGGGCGGCCGCGGTCGAGCAGTTGACCGTCTGGGCCGGGCGGCTGGGGGCGGAAATCGCCACCGGAGAACCGGGCCAGGACCCGGCCAGCGTCGCCCATCGGGCGGTCGCCCGCACGCTCGAGACCCAAGCCGACGTGTGTATCGTCGACACGGCCGGCCGCTTGCAGACCCAGCAAGGGCTGATGCAGCAACTCACCAAGATCCACCGCGTACTGGGCAAGCAGGTCCCCGAGGCCCCGCACGAGGTGCTGCTGGTGCTCGACGCCACCACCGGCCAAAACGGCATCAGCCAGGCCAAGCACTTCACCGACGCCGTGCAGTGCACCGGCATCGTGCTGGCCAAGCTCGACGGCACGGCCAAGGGCGGCGTGGTGGTGGCCATTCGCCAGCAGGTCGGATTGCCGGTGAAGTACATCGGCGTGGGCGAGAAGGCCGAAGACCTGGCGCTGTTCGAGCCCGTGCCGTTTGTCGACGCCCTGTTCGACCAGATCGCCGCCGGCAAATAGTAGCCGTCTCGTCCCGGGGTTGTGAATTCTTTGGAGTGCGGTGACTTGTCACCGCTTTCTTTCTCCCCACGATTCCCAGTAGCGAGGGCGATTCATCGGGAAAAACGGTTGGAAAAGGAAAGCGGCGACAAGTCACCGCACTCCAAATCAATTTCTTCACAACCTCGAAGTGAGATGGCTACATTACATTCTTCCGACAAAGCCTAGAACTCCACCTCTTCGGCGTCGAACACCGGGCCCTCCACGCAGGTCCGGCGGTAGTCCCACCCGCCCTTGGCGTCGCGGAGTTTGGTCACGCAACTGAAGCAGATCCCGATCCCGCAGGCCATCGGCGTCTCCAGCGAGACTTGGCACCCCAGGCCCAACTGCCGGGCGATCTTGGCCGTACTCTCGATCATCGGCTCCGGTCCGCAGCAGACGATCCGGCACGCTGCGGTCGACTGTTGCACCACCGGGCGAATCAACTCGGTGACCAGGCCGTGATGACCGCTCGAACCGTCGTCGGTGCTCAGGCGGACCTCCACGCCCGCCCGACGAAAGTCGTCTACACCCGCCAGATACTCGCAGTGGCGGGCACCATAGCAGAGCGTGACCTTTTGGGCCCGGGGAACCTGTCGGGGCGGATCGCCGTAGAGGTGCCCGCCGAGATACTCCCGGGCGAGGGCCATAAAGGGCGTTTGCCCGATGCCGCCGGCCACCATCACGAGGTGTTCGGTGTCGGTGGCCCCAAAGCCGTTGCCCAGCGGCCCCCACACCTCGAGCGACGTCCCGGCCCGTACGGCCGCCAACTGCCGCGTCATCTTGCCGACGGTCAGATAGACGATATCCACGTAGTGCGGCTCGCCGTCGGCCCCCGACACCACGTCGTATAGCGCCAGCGCACGTCCCAACAGCGGATCGTTCGACCCGGCCAGGCGCATCATGATGAACTGGCCGGGCAGGATACGCCGGGCGATCTGGGGACATGCAAAACGGATGCGATACGTGTCGCGGCCGATCGGGACGTTTTCCTCGACGGCGACCGTTGAATGCCGGGCCTGATCGGCGTACGAGGTGTGGTAGTGCTCAGTCATGGATGGCTGGTAGTCAGTAGGTAGTAGGTGGTATGTAGTATGTGGTGGATGACGAGTAGAGCGTGGCGGCGAGCATCCTTCCGGTTCGGTGAAACGCCCCCGGACTGCGGTCCGGGGGGGTGCGGCGTCGAAGTTCTCACCCCTCGATTCTCAATAGCCAATTCTCCCTTCGACCATCCGCGCCCCAACGATACGCCGATCAACCGGCACCAAGGCCCGTCAAGGCACGCCGCAGCCGATAAAACGTCGCCCCGGTCGAACAGGGCTCCTGCCCACCGCGAGACAGTATTCTCTCAATAAGGTCGCAACACTGGCCGACCGTGCGGACCTCCGAAGCATCTTGGTCCGAGATTCTGATACCAAAAGCCTCTTCAACATTCATCACCAACTCGACACCTTCCAGACCCATGGCATCTTTCCTCCAATCCACTACCTACCACCTACTACATACTACCTACTGCTTTCCGCTTTCCCCTTTCCGTCCACTGCCCGACTGCCTCGTCGCGCTTCGCAGCGCTGCGAGTTCCGTTCGGCTCAACGGCCGGGACTCTCCGGGGGCCAGTTTCCCCAGCCGCACCGGGCCTACGGCGGTCCGCACCAGCTTAAGGACCTTGTGCCCCAGCTTGGCCAGCACGCGGCGGATCTCGCGGTTGCGTCCCTCGCGAAGCACCATCTCCAAGATCGTGCTGTCCTTGTGGTGCGACTTGATCCGAATCCCCGCCACCCGGGCGACCCCTTCGGCCAGTCGCACGCCGCGACGCAATTGGGCAAGGATCTCGCGCGTCGGTCTGCCGGCGACCATCACCCGGTAGGTCTTCTCGACGCCATAGCGGGGATGGGCCAGCCGGTTGGCCAATTCGCCGTCGTTGGTCACCAGGATCAGTCCTTCGCTGTTGACGTCGAGCCGTCCGATGGTGAACAGCCGCGCCGAGCTGGCGGGAACCAGATCGATCACCCGGGGCCGCCCCGCCGGGTCCCGATTGGTCGAGACCACGCCCGGCGGCTTGTTGACCGCGTAGTGGGCCAGCTTGGGTTTCGCCAACGGCACGCCGTCGAGGCGGATCTCCTGCTGCGAAGGATCGACCCGGGTGCCCAATTCGGTGACGATCTGCCGATCCATCTCCACCCGGCCGGTGGTAATCAACTCCTCGCATTGCCGCCGGCTGCCGGCCCCGGCGGCCGCCAGGACCTTTTGCAGCCGCTGGCCCCGCACGTCGCCGGCGGCGGCACTCCGCGGCGACTTGGCCTCAGAACGTGGTTTGCGGCGAGGGCGTTTGGGCATTGGTCGCAACGTTGGGAAGGGAGAAAAAGGGGCACGGCTATCGGACCAGCCCTGATGATACCGCAAAAGCCCGAGCTTCGACAGGAGGCGGTTTTCGGGTTCATCCGGAAGCTACTGCTTTGTCACGTCTAAGAATTAGGGTAGCTGCACTCGCCAGAGTGCGGAAATTCCACAGTCTGGCGACCGTGGCTACCCTATTTTCGGAGCTTCCCGGGCACGTACTCCGCCATGCGACCGACGTAGCCGCCGACGTGGCCCTTGGCTTGGACGCCGGCCTGTTTGATCGCCGGAAGCGCCGGCCGGGCGTCTTCGCCGAGGCGATCCAACGCGTTGATCGCGCGGAGTCGGATGAACGGCGTGGGGTGCTTCAGCCCCTCGATCAACACGGGCAAACCGTCATCGAGGCGGCCGATGTGGCACAGAGCTTCGGCCCCGGCGATGCGGACGTTGGGGGCCGGGTCCCGTAACGCCGCCACCATGGCCTTGGCGGCCGGGGCCGCCCGCTGGCCCAATGCCAGCAGTCCCGTGGCGCCCCAATAGCGAACGGCCGCTTCGTCGTCGTGCAACAATTTCACCAGTTCGGGCAGATCCGCCGGGGCCGCACGGTTGGCCAGATCGGCCGCTTCCTGGAGACGCTCGATCGGGTTGAGTCGGCTGTCATGAGCCACGTCGTAGGGCGTGCGGCCTTGCGCCCGGCGGTGCATTTCGTACTCCGGCAACAGGCCCAGATCGTGTGTCCGCTTCATCCATGCGACGCCCTGATGCCGCATTCGCTTCAATACGGCTTCGTACCGCGGATCGGCGGCCAGGTTGTGGATCTGATGCGGATCGGCCGCCGTGTCGTACAGCTCTTCGACCGGCTTGGTCGGCAGGAAGTAACGGCCCCGAACCGCGTCGAGCTTTCCCGCCTCGGCCAGGCGCTGCCAAACCTGCATCGTGGGCATCAGGTAGGTGTAGCTGATATTCTGCGACCAGCCCAGGTGCGGCACGTAGTTGCGCAGGTACTGATACCGCTTGTCGCGGACCACGCGCACGGTGTCGTAA
>SDBV01007875.1_pt1 | contig 14462 bp, 10 predicted proteins | sample 2277081 | NCBI WGS metagenome assembly SDBV01 (sample SAMN10402039, study PRJNA504765) | marine sediment metagenome | isolation source: marine sediment core GS10_PC15, 223 cmbsf | place: Arctic Ocean: Southern Knipovich Ridge | collected 2010
AAATGCGAGGAATCATCAATCACCTTCAAAACATCATCACCAAATACAACGCCCACTTTTATCGGACGAGACAGTCGATCTTCTAACAGTTCGATACAGTCGCGAGCGCAGCTTTGAGGATTCAGTCCACCTGCGTTGGTGATCACTTTAAATTTTTTACCTTTTTCCCAATAAGGAATGAGCTCCTGAAGGGTTTCAATAAAATCACGTGCATATCCCAGGTCGGGATTTTTTTGTTTTTGAATGGCCATGATGGAAAGCGACACCTCGGCCAAATATTCCAGCGTCAGGTAATCAAGATCGGGAACACGCTTCACAAGTTGGGCCGGAGCCAATGCGCTATCTCCCCAAAATCCCTGTCCATTACCAATTTTAATCAAACCTGAATCACTCCTGTGTGGAACCGCCGATCGCGATTCGGGTTTCTATTAACGCATATCAAAGTATCCCGCAAGATTTTGCGCGTTTCATGCGGAGCAATGATGCCATCGATCCACCCTCTTGCCGCGCCGTAACGAATGTCCATCTGCTCATCGTAACGCTGCTTGATTTGACTCCGCCTCTCTTCCGCTTCTTCTTGATTCCAATCGTGACCCCGCTTCTCAATATGAAACAGAGTCGATGCCGCTTGGTCTCCTCCCATCACAGCATATTTCGCATTGGGCCAAGCAAAAATAAAGGTCGGGTCAAACGCCTTGCCACAAAGAGCGTAATTGCCGGCTCCGAATGAGTTCCCTACAACCACGGTAATTTTAGGAACCACAGAATTACTTAACGCATTCACTAATTTCGCTCCGCACCGAATAATCCCTGACTTTTCCGCGGCGACTCCCACCATAAACCCAACAACATCCTGAAGAAAAACCAAAGGAATGTGCATCTGATTGCAGTCCATAATAAACCGTGCCCCTTTGTCGGCACTATCTGAATACAAAACACCCCCAATCTCAACTTCTCCCTGGGACGTTTTCTGGTGCTTTCTTTGATTGGCGATCACACCCACTGGCATCCCCCCAATCTTAGCAAACACAGTCACCAATGTTTTTCCATAATCGGCTTTGTATTCTTGAACTGATCCTTTATCAACAAGACATTTGATCAAATCGTGAGCTTCGTATTCCTTTTCGTTTTGGGCTCCAATCAGATCATATAATTTGTAAGGATCAGTTGCTGGATCACTGTCTATGGAATTTTCTTCATCAGAAGGAAGCTTTTCCACCAGAGAACGCAACCTCTGAAGACATGAAGGATCATCTTTTTCACGGTAGTCCACCGTGCCACTAATTTCAGCATGCATTTTCGCACCGCCCAGCTCTTCTGTATCCACATCGTGCCCAATCGCCGCTTTCACAAGAGCGGGACCCGCGATATACAACCCACTCCCTTCGGTCATCAACAACTGATCGCAAAGAACAGGAAGATAACCTCCCCCTGCAATACAATTTCCCATAATGGCGGCAAACTGCGGAATTCCCGCGGATGAAAAAAGAGCGTTATTCCGAAAGATCCGCCCAAAGTCATCTTCATCTGGAAAAATCTCGTCTTGCAACGGAAGAAAAACTCCGGATGAATCCACCAAATACAAAGTCGGAAGCCGACAAGCAAACGCGATGTTCTGAGCGCGCAGAACTTTTTTGACAGACTGAGGAAACATCGCCCCCGCCTTGACAGTGCCATCGTTGGCGATGATCATGCAAAGACGACCGGAAACTTTCCCAATCCCCGTCACCACTCCAGCAGCAGGAAACTTTCCCCACTCCTCGTACATCCCATGAGCAGCCCATAAACCCAGCTCGAGAAACTCATCATCACAAAGAATTTTTAACCGTTCACGAACAGTGAGACGACCCAATCGGTATTGACGCTCGGGGTTTCCCCCTTGACGCAATTCCTCTTCTTCCCGCCCCAATTGCTCTGTGAGATCTAAAAGTGTCATCTTTTCTGACTCACCTCATCCGACACCGCTTCCAGTTCGGCATCTCGATTTTTAGACATGGACTTCATGGCCTGATCGAAACGATCCATGGCCAAAGTACAATAGAGTTTAGCAACCGATAAATTTTCTTGGTTGCCACTTTGCAGTTCGCTGTCACACTTACTGATCACAGCCGCTGTGGTGTAAAGAGAGGTCACAGCTGTGGCAATACGATCGCAAACAAATTGTTTTTCCACCACCTCTTCCCGATACTTCGACAGAACACTCATCACCGTCAATCCAAAGTTTCGAATAGCCGATCCCAAACGATTCGCTTCCGACTTAAGTTCTTTTGATTCAATCGGGACAGTCGGAGCCGTCACACGTCCTGAAACTTGTTGCAACATCTTCCAGATCGCGCCAAAATTCCCAAAAGGAGATTTCAGAGCCTCCATACCCTCTTTCAATTCCATTCCCACATCACGTAATCCCACAGCCGCAATAAACACCTGAAGCACCTCGTTTGATCCCTCACCAATCATATTCAACCTCGCATCGCGCATCAGCCTTTCGAAAGGTTGATCGGTAAAGAAGGAGCGCCCCCCAAAAATTTGCATCGTGTCATAAAGGATTTCCCATGATGCATCACTCGCAAAGACCTTCAAAATCGCCGCCTCCAACATAATCTCGCGATCTCCCGCATCCAAAAGCCCTGCGGTCAGATAAGTTGTCGCATCCATGGCATAGAGATTCGCTGCCATCTTAGCCAGTTTCTTTTTCACCAAAGGAAATGACGCTAAAGGACGCCCAAATTGAATCCGTGTATTCGCATGCTCATAAGCTCTTTTCACCAAATAGCGAGTCATACCCGTACAGTTCGACCCAAACGTAATCCGCCCATAATCCAAAACGGTCAAAGCCACCCGAAGACCTTTCCCCTTTTTTCCTAAAATATTCTCAGCCGGAACTTCGCAGTTTTCAAAAGCGAGATTTGCGGTCCATGTTCCTCGCATTCCCACCTTTTCAAGCGCCTTATTCCGCACTTTAAATCCAGGCATATCGGGCGTCACCAAAAACGCCGTCACTTTTTGCTCTGTTCCAGAAGATGTTTCCACAGGAGTTTTCGCCATGACGGTCAATATTTTTGCAATACCGCCATTTGTGATCCATTGCTTCAACCCATTGATGAGGTAACAATTTTTTGCCGGGTCAAATTCTGCTGTCGTCTCGATTCCTCCTGCATCTGAGCCCGCATTGGGCTCTGTCAATGAAAACGCCGCAGTGAAATCTCCCCTAGCCAGAGGCTTGAGCCAGGTCTTTTTCTGTTCCTCTGTCCCAAAAAGAAGAACCGATTTCAACCCAATACTCTGATGAACATTCACATAAAGAGCTGTCGAGCAGCAATACCCGGCCAAAGTCTCCATCACTTTGCAATAGGCCGTCTGGGACATCCCCAGTCCCCCATATTCTTTTGGGATCGTCATCCCTAAAATTCCCAAATCTGCCAAACCCTTCACGACTGATGAAGGGATTTCAGCATTACGATCAATCGCATCGGCATCAATCTCCTTATCAGCAAAACTCTTGAGCTTTGCGATCAAATCATCAGTTTCTTGCTGTTCATGAGAAATGGGGAAAGGAAAGGCTCGGGAAACGTCTAACTCCCCAAAATACAACATCTTAGCAAATGAGGGCCTCTCTTCTTCGGTTGAGAGCACCTCTTCGGCAAGTTTTCTCTGCTGCTCATCCATAACACCCCCTGTTTTCAACTATTTTCTATAACATATGAACACGAAAAAATTATGTAAACCATTATCACTGGCCAGAAAAACCTATAGTAATATTTTTTAATAAAAACTTAAAACATTCTTTAAATAAACTTAAAACAACTGTATTATAATTAACCATTAAAAATACATAAAATTAGGACTATTATGAGTGGAATTATAAAAAGTTATCTATGTAAAGCAGGCCCGAGAATTTTGAGTGATGATGAGCTGCAGGTCAAAGAGGCTGAAAATCAGCTTAAATTTGCCCGAAAACAGCTAAATCGAGTTCAAAAGAGGGGAATCAAGCCTGAGCAAGACTGGCAGGGTCGTGTAGAACGCGCACGAGCATTTTTCATTATAACCGCTTTTGAACTCAAAAGTGAGAACAAGGATTATAAATTACCACCCGAAGTGCAAAAAGTCTTTAAGGTGGCTCAAGAAATTTCTCATGTAAACATCGGTAAACCAGAAATTCTAGCCCACGGAGAGGAATACGCCTTTTTAACTGATAAGCGACATTTCTTGGACAAACATATCCTCACACTTAAAAAGTGGCGTCGCGAACACCGAAGCAGTAAAAGCTCTCTTGTGAAAAAAGATGATATAGGGCATCTCATCTTAGCCACATACAGTAAGAAAAATAGAAAAACAACTCATCTTGTTTCTCAACTCATGAACGATGCCACAGATGACCGAGAACTCACATATAATTTGGATTATTTCGGTCTTCATGAAGAAAGAAAGGGTGATATTGTTACAGAATTACGCCCGAATTTCAAAGTTAAAGGCGATGATATATTTCATGTATCGATTGTCACAGATTGCCCGACAAACACCCTTTCATCGGCTGGTCACCACACATGGTTACGGTTGATTGATGCGCGAGGACGAGTTTACAGTACCGGAAAATTCCCGACGTATATTAACGGTGTTTATCTCTTTGAGAAAGTTCCTGTCGTGTACAAGAACTCCGATAAGCACGAATGGCTCATGCGTCACGATACCATTAAAGAGCATAAATTTGAACTCACCCATGGAGAGTTTAATTCGTTAAAAGCAAGGATTGAAGCTGACTACCGATCTGTCAAGGATCAAGACTTCCTTTTCTTTAATCAAAACTGCTCCGATTGGGCTGTTGAATACGTTTCCGAATTCTATAAGGAGATCGAAAAGAAAAAAACACAAGTAGACGGATTTAGTATTCTTTTTAAAACAGTATGGAGTATTTATACCAAATGTACTCCAAGTTTCATTAAAAGAATCGTGAGTCCTATTAAGAAGATTGCTTCAAGGATTTTCCTTCAACTCCCCCGGTATACTTTAATTCGACTTCTTGGAGGAACAAGAAAACCTAAACGTGAAGGTTCAAAATCCTACCTCGAGGAAACAACTTGGTTAGGTTCCATTACCAATGTCACACACCCCTATAAATTAAGACGTTGGTTGAATGAGAATCATATTAGGATTCAGAGAAGGAATCCTTAATCTATGAACCTATGCCAAAAGCATTTATTGAAATAGGTTCATAATTCCGGAATCACGATAATCTCGGGATGAACTCGGTTGCGGAGTGTCTGCTGGATATACGAAAGCGTCGCCCCAACCGAAGACATGCAAGAGGTGCAGGCTCCTTGATAAGTAATGAAAAGCTTGCGCCCTTCTTCAAACTTCACCACATCCACACCGCCACCATCCAAAGCAATATAAGGCCGAATTTCATGATCCAGCACATCTTCGATGACTTGGGATTTCTGTTCAGTGCTTAATTCATCCCAACCGGGATATCCCCCTTCAAGAACTTCTCCCAACTGCGGTGTTGGAGGCGCCTCATAAGTTTTCGCAACTGGGATGTCAGTACACTGTTCAGAAGCTTCTTCGATAGCTCCAATTACAAGATTGAGGTGAGGTGAGGTCTCCCATGGAAAGGCGGGCTCATCCGATTTATCGCGCATTTCACGATCAATAATTTCAGCACTCAAGCGACGAGCTTGATCATAATTCTTCCCCACCAAAACTTCGCAAGCGCCTTCAGCGGCTCCAATCAAAGCTGACTGTCCAAAAACTTGGAATTTGGAGTCCACGATGATCCCATCATCAGGATCCACCAACCAATAAAAGCTCACGGCATTGCCATCCTTAATCGATCCCTCAAATCCCACAGCCAATCGCATCCCGCGCCCTTTCGCATCTTCGGCAGTGAAGATTCCGACGTTGCGAGGATTCAGGATCTTCGATCTAAGTTTGCGGCTATAACGAAACCATGGAAATGATTGAACTAATCCCTGAAGACTCATAGCACCACCATGTGTGAAGAGCTGTTACGGAGTTGTTTGGCGGTTTCGACAATGACCTTCACAGCACGATCAATCTCTTCGTCTGTGGTTTCTCTTGAAAGACTGAAGCTCACTGTAGTTTGAGCCAAAATGGGGTCAACTTTACACGCCTCCAAAATCAAGCTAATTTGTTGATTGTTTCCTCCGCCAATACTCGCAAAAAGATTTTTCTCAGAAAGAGCAAATAACAGGGCTTCATTGACAATCCCAGGAAATGCGATTGCAGTGATGTTCGGCAGACGTTCTTGTTCAGTAAAGAGGGGAGTCGCTTCAGGAAATCCCTTTTGAATCCCTGTCTCAAGCTGGTTTCGCAAACGCGCTCCTTCCATGCAAATGAGATCTCGTGTTTCGGCAAGCTGTTTTGAAGCTTTGCCCAAAGCGACCAACCCTGCAAGGTTCATTGGACCTGCACGGCTTCCTCCCTGCTCATTTCCCCCGACAATCAACGGACTCAACTTGACTCCGTCCCGAATCCACAATCCCCCTGTCCCTTGCGGTGCATGAAGCAAAGATCCCTCAAATGTGATGAGGTCGGCTCCTATCTGTTTTAGATCAAAATAAAGTTTTCCCAAAACATGAGAAGCATCCAAATGCAAGAGAACGCCTCGCTCTTTGCACACTTTCGCAATCTCTTCCACAGGATGGATCACCCCGGTCATCCCGTTAGCCCACGAAAGGGAAACAAACGCGGTGCGCGGAGTCATCGCATCCCCAACCGCTTCGGCAGTGACATAACCTTGTTCATTCACATCAATCATGCGGCAAACACAGCCATGTTTTTCAAGACGACTCATCGCCATGATTTGCGGTGCTTCATCAATCGCAGATGTGATGAAGTGATTCTTTCCAGTCTCCATGGTGACATCAAGATAAGCTGATTGAATCACATGGTTCACCGCTTCCGTTCCAGACGACATGAAAACAAACTGATCGTTTTCGTCAGCCCCTAACATTTGATAGATCGCACGGTAGCTCTCTTCCATCTGAGGCAAGTTTTGATGTCCCCATTGATGCGGAGCTGATGAGCTGCCCCATTTCTCTGTGAGAAAAGGGATCATGTCATTAACGGCCTCTTTCGAAGGACGGGTAATGAAACTGTTGTCTAAATAAATCATTAAGGTTGTATCTCAGTTTCCCGTGTAAAGATCCCTTGTTTATAAAGATATTACCTCTTCTGGGCTTAATTGATCAAGGTCCATGATGATGGAACGGAGGGAATTTCCGTGAGCGGAAATCATCACATGCTCTCCCCGCTCAAGATGAGGGACAACTCTTTCAATGAATAATGGATTTTACCACCAAACTGGAGGTTCACCGGCCACTGGAGCGGTAAAGTAGGGGATTCGGGTCTCAAACAAACTTCCGACGTAAACTGTATCGAGATTTCTGCCTCCGAAATTGATACTTGCAATAGCCGGGGCAATCGATCCTAATCCCGAAAAGATCATCTCTTGAGTGAGGGTCCCTTTGAAAAATTCCTCGTCTATTTTTTTGCATGCCTCAACATTTCGATCATCAAAGATAATTCTCAAATCCCCCTCTGGAGTGATTGCGAAAATCCTCTCTCCACAAGTAATGGTTCCCCAAAGGTTTCCATAACTGTCAAAAGCAATTCCGTCAGGAAATCCTGCAGGCCCCAAGTCCGATGGACCAAAAGTCTCTCTATCATGCAGGTCTCCATTATCGGAGACTTTCATTCTGCTGATTCTTCTTCCGAAAGTTTCGGAGATATACATATAATTCTCGTCTTTATCCAATCGTATCTCATTGGTTAGGGCAATACCATCAGCGACAATTCTGATTGTATCCTTGTCGATCAAGATGATGTATCCATCAGCCACATCAGGCTTCATGACTTCCACGACAAGTTTGTGTCTTGTTGATACGCTGACCCACAACCTCTCTTTTTTATCACGCAAGACAAAATTGATGACTCCTAATGGCTTCCCTTCGAAGGAGTCGAGAATAGTCTTTCTATTCCCATTTAAATCCATCAGTTCAAGACACCCCTTTCCCTGGTTGGCAATATAAATATCACCATTTTTTGCGAAACAGAGCCCGTTCGGAAGATCTGTGCCGGTGAGGAGGTTTTGATTTTTACCAGTATGTTTGTTGTCGCTGATAAGTTCCTGAGTTCCATCGGGGAGAATTTTTTGGACACCACCTCTTGAATCAGCGCACCAAAGGGTGCCGTCTCTTTTTGTAAGAATACATTCGGGTCGATATAAGTCGTGTCCGATGAATTTGAAATCATCTTTTGTAAGATGAAAGTCATCAATAGGATTTTTAATATATTGCCTCCATTGTCCTTTCGTCACACTACCTACTGTTGTCTAAATAAATCATTAAGGTTGTATCTCAGTTTCCCGTGTAAAGACTCCCTTGTTGTAATCATAAATGATAGGGAGCCCAGTTGGGATTTCTAAAGATATTACCTCTTCTGGGCTTAATTGATCAAGATCCATGATGATGGAACGCATAGAATTCCCATGAGCGGAAATCATCACATGCTCTCCCCGGTCAAGATGGGGAACAACCCTTTCTTTAAAATAGGGTAGAGACCTTGATGAGGTTAGTTTTAAACTTTCTCCTTCATTCGGAGGACGGGTATCATAGCTCCGGCGCCACAACTTCACCTGTTCTTCGCCATATTTTTCCATCATCTCCGCTTTATTCAGCCCCTGCAGCCCGCCATACATCCGTTCATTCAGCTGCCACGCAATATGGACGGGAATGGTATTCGATTTGGCCTCTTCGCTGTAGATGGTGCTCCACTCCTCCATCTTCCCTTCACCGGGATGAAGGATCACCGGAGTTTTTCCACTATGGTGCTTGCTCATGGCCAACATGGCCGTCGTGGAAGCCCGAATCAAGGGAGTGGTGAAGATCACATCGATCTGCATATCGGTGATGATTTCTCCCGCTTTTAGGGCTTCCTCGATTCCTTTTGGGGATAGGGGAACGTCTACCCAACCTGTAAAGAGATTTTTTAAATTCCATTCAGATTGTCCATGACGGATCATGATAAGCTTTGGCATTGAGGTCTCCTTTTAAAGGTCTGGTATAGCGCATCCAGGAATTTAAGTCAGTTTTTGGAGTGCGCAGGCTTGCCTGCGCACTCCAAAAAGTAACCTAGAATTTAATTGTTTTTCTTGTTAGAATATGTGCATTAATATGAACAATAATTCCAAAAAAAGATTAAGTAAAGCTCTTGCCGCAGCGGGCGTCGCTTCGCGTCGTGCTTGCGAGCAATTGATTTTCGATGGCCGGGTTTCGGTCAATGGCGAGGTCACGCTGGTCCCTCAAACTTTGGTGTCTTGGGAAGAAGATGAAATCCTGGTCGACGGAAAACCTGTTAGTGAGGAAGAAAGTAAGGTCTATTTTGCCATCAACAAACCCAAAGGGTATGTGTGCACCAATAAACGCCTGTCAAAACGAATGAAACTGGTGATCGATTTATTTGATGAAGATCGACGTCTTTTCACAGTAGGACGTCTCGATAAAGAGACTGAGGGTTTGATTCTTGTGACCAATGACGGTCATTTTGCACAGAAACTGATTCACCCTTCACAGAATATTCAAAAAGAGTATGTAGCCAAGACCGATCGTGAAATCAACCCCCAGATTTTGGAAAAGATCTCCAATGGCACTGTAGTCGAGGGAGTCTTTGTCAAACCGACAAAAGTGGAAAAGGTGCGTAAGGGGACAGTGAAGGTGACGGTTTCTGAAGGGAAAAAGCACGAGGTTCGGATGTTGTTAGAAAATGCCGGCTTGAATGTGCAGAACTTGAAACGAATTCGGATTGGTCATATTACTTTGGGAGATATAGCTGTGGGAAACTACCGCAATTTGTCACAATCAGAAATCGAAGGGGTATTCAACTCATGAAGCGAAAAAAAGCTGATATGGAAGAGCTCATGCTCCAGCTGATTCAAGAGTGGCGCCGGTTTACAAAACTCGGAGGACCTCCCGATGTGTTGCAAACGCGAGAATTCCGTCGTGTTGTCGAATCCCTTCGGGTGATGCGCGAAGCGTTTGATTCGGCACCTCAACATTTAGGGAGAAATTACTTTTCGAATTTTCAACTTCTGGCTGACTACCTCCTTTACTACTGGCCACTTCACTATCAAGAAGCGCTGTCCATTTTAAGTGAACTTCCAACGACTCCACGCCGTGTTTTGGATATTTGCAGTGGACCCTGTCCGGTTGCTTTTGCCGCTCTTAAGTTAGGCTGTTCTGAAGTTTTTGCAGTGGACCAAAATCTCGAAGCTTTGAATTTGGGAGCTCGCATTTGTGGTCGCGAAGGGTATCCTATAACGATTCGCAAGTGGAATCCCCATACACAACAGTTACCAGTTGAAGGAAAATTCGATCTGATCACAATGGGATACTGTTTAGAAGAGTTGTTTCCACAGACCGAAAAAGGATGGCAGGATGAGCAGGATGCTTTTATTGATCAGATGCTCAATCTACTCAATCCAAATGGTTATCTTGTGATCTTAGACAGTTCGCTTCCAGAAAAGAATCAGCGGGTTCTCAATATTCGCGAACGATTTGTGAAAAAGAAAATCCCTGTGCAAGCTCCTTGCGTCTGGCGCGGAGAATGCCCAGCATTAGCCAATAACTTTCCCTGTTTTGCACAGAGAGAATATGAGAAACCTTATGTGATGAAGGAATTCCAGAGAGCGCTCAATATCAATTTGGGCTCCTTGAAAGTTTCGTATCTCATTCTCCGTCACCCCTCTTCTGGATGGCCGCAACTCCCTGATAAAGATTACTTTCGGGTTGTGAGTCCCCCTAGTGAATCTCCGCAAGGGAAGCAGTTCTACCTCTGCGGAACCCCCGGAAAACGAAAAATATGTTCTCGTAAAGAGGAGCTCCCTAAAGAATCCCGAGCCTTCCAATACCTAAAACGGGGAGAACTCATCAGTGTGGAAGACGCTCTCGAAAAACATAACACCTTGCATATCAAGGACGAAACTAAGATCACTGTCGAAGCTGCTTGTGGAAAACCTATACCCGAAGTATTTTAGGGTTATGGAAGAGTCAAGCTCGAACATCGTCAGAGACAACATCATTATCCTTCTTGATGTTGCGATTCAAAATCTTGAAGTGTTCATAAAAGCTTCCCAACAAAAAGTTCCCACCATTTACAGCGTCAATGTTGAAGGCAATCATTTAACCCCCGGAAGATCTCACACCTTCCCATTTCTCCATGCATTCCTTCCAAAATATCAAAAAGAGAACCGCTTCAAACATCAGGCGATTAAACAGATTATTTTTAGTTCCATTGAAGTCTTACAAAAACATTCTCGGCTCCTTCTAAAACTCAAAAGAGGAAACACGGAAGAGCAACAATGGGCCAAACACGGGTTAGATGTCATCAATGCCTACAACGCTCTTTTAATTAAATCGAGAAAACCCCCTGAATCTTTCACAGAAAAACTTAAAAATTCCTTCTATTCCTATACAGGCATTTCACTAATTACTGCTGAGCTCAAAAAAAACTGGATTGAAATTCCCAGTGAAATTTTTATGCGGTTTGATTCTTTTGGAGATCACGAAGGAAAAACCATGGAGAAAATTGCGACTGAGTTGAGGAAGGGAAAGTTAGTAGAATTTTCAAAGACTGAGAGGGACATCTTTTGTATGCGCGCGATCACTCTTGCTGAAAAGTCTAAACTCCCACCCGAACTTTCAGTCGACCTCAATACCTTGATGCGCTCGACACCGATCACTGCATTGGAAACGGAGGGAGATTCCACAAGTTCAGTGATTTCAATGGTGCAGATGTTAACACCGTTTCCCGGAGAAGTCATCACTGTACGCGGGCAATTCAAACGAGATGAGACCTCGCATGTCCCCAGTGTTCCCGACCCAAAAAGCTTTCGTGTCTCCACTATTGTCACCCAAACGGGGTTTCCTCATCCTTCACAATATACCGGATGGGCCCTCTCCAATGTGGTGATTCCTCAGAATCCCTTAAGAATGGACCTTCTTAGCCACTTTCAAACCATTGTCAAAATCAAAAAGCAGGTGGCAACGGATCTTTTGCCGGGAGAACGGTTAAATTTAAAAGCGAAAGAGCTTTTGATATTAAAAAAAGAGGTGTTTGATGAAAATTCTGAGGGTTTCATCAGGCAACATGAAGAACTCAGTAACGCGATCCTAAAAGCAGCTCCATACAAATCATTAAAGGACAAATCGTCACAAGAAAAAATCGACACCTTTTATGCCTTACTCAAAACACACCCTACTCCGTTTGATTTCATCTCACAAACCCATCAAATGATTAACAAGTTTTTCATCGACTATCCCCATGAAAAGCTGGTGCAAGAGTGGCACAGTCATCAGAATCCAGATCTGCATGAAGGAGATCCCAAAGACCGATTTAGAGCCACATCGGAACTGCTTCAACGTGCTCTGGAACTTGCTTGCGAAGAGGTGACGATACAACTCAAGCAACCCCAGACAAAAATTGAGGAAGCCACCTTAAACTTCATTTTCCTTCAAGGGCGAATCCTTGGCCAAGCGGCTTCATCATTATTTTTGCAACACTTCTCAGAAAAGATTGGGTTTGCTCCGCCCCTCCTCAAACATTTTGAGCTTATGATTCAGACATGTAGCATCAGACAAGTTCTCGCCTTTCAACGAGAATTGGACTTTGTGCTGACTCCCAACAAACAAGAAATGAAATCCCAGCACAAACAAAATCTTGAACGGCTGATCAAAGAAGATATTGCCATCTTTCAAGAAGATCCCGATTTTGAAGAGCCCACGTTAAAAATTGCGCATGAGCTCGAACGGTATTATAACTCCCGTTATAATTATCAGTTGAATCTCCCAAAGAAAAAATAATTCTCTTGTTCTATTTAATTATAAATGTTATAAAGTCTCTTAATATTAAGGAGATTACTAATGCATATATCTTTTGATTCTAATCCATATAATAAATATTTTAAAATTTTAAAAAAAGGCAAGACCAGTTCCCCGAGTGCTTTGATTTATCAGAAACAAAGCGCAAAACTTCAACGTTATTTCAAGGCTGTGAAGAATAGGAACAAAAGCACACCAGCCATCAAAAAATCGTTTAATTCGCATGTAACAAAATACAAGGTCACCTCTCTGCACGTCGCAGTCATCACTGGCCAGACAGAAATAGCGAGGCAGCTTCTTGAGACAATTAAGGTTGATCCAAATGCCCCAGATTTGCATGGATGGACTCCGCTTCATCATGCCGTTGTCTTACAGAATGCACGCATGATCAATCTGTTATTGAAATATGGAGCCAGAGACACCTTCGAAAATGACCGCTATGGAACTCCCGTGGATTTGCATGAAATGATTCATGCGGACACAAAAGAGATTGAAGAGCCGATATTAGAAATCACCGATGATGGAGAATTTGAAGAAATCTCTCCGCGTAATTTTCAAGACATCACTGGTGCCACTTATATTGATCGCATGAAAATTCAGCCACAAGTTCTGATCGACGATTGGGGTCTCATGTCACATGAAGCACCTGAATATTCAAGTGATATCCAAGTTAAAAACCGAAGAAAATACAAAGTTTTTCGTCATGAACCTCCCAAGATAGCCTTGCAAAGGAATAGTCGCGATGAAAATGGCAACCTCATTCCCATAGGCTCCAGCACTGTGGCCACAAGAGATATTGAACCGGGTGAAATCATCTGTGAATATTTAGGGGATTACTGTGAATCATCGGAAGTGAAAGCTGGTGAAGAAGAATACCGACTAGAACGCATTGACGGAGTACGAGTCCGCAACCTCGGGCCAATTTCACCCGATGGTTATCCTAATGCCATTACTTATGGGCTAGATAACGAAAGCGGGTTACCTGATAGAAGCTTTTTCATAGCCTCTGAAACGATTAAAAAAGGAGGTCCCATAGTATGGGATTACAGCACGCATCCGGTAAAATACTTGGGTATAGAAGGCATAAAAGGAAACCCTTCAATTTCCTATCGTTATATTGAAGTCCGTCCTGATTCTCTTACGAATTTTCTACGGAATACAGACATATCAGCAATCATAAAAGCTTTCAATAATAGCTTTAATGGAAAAAGGAAAAAAGTTTGTGATTTTTCAGACTATTACAGACTCAACAAGATTCAGTATGTGATGAATACCCCTTTGACTTTCATGAAACATGTCCTTGCAGGAAATTTGACCGAAAAGCAAATCATGCCGATTGTTAGGACCTCACTATATACACAAACAGAATTCTTTTCTTGCCCAAATTCTTTTCAAGCCGAGATCATCTTCAGGATCATGAAACAGCCCGAAAGGTATACAATCGTGAGGAATGTTCTTTTGAATTTGTTGAACCAGGGATACACGGCTGTTTCCCAAAATGTTCTCATGAGATTGCGCATGGGCCCCTTAGAACAGTATCAGGATCCTAATGGTTATTCTCCCGAAGAT
>SDBV01007876.1_pt1 | contig 14462 bp, 5 predicted proteins | sample 2277081 | NCBI WGS metagenome assembly SDBV01 (sample SAMN10402039, study PRJNA504765) | marine sediment metagenome | isolation source: marine sediment core GS10_PC15, 223 cmbsf | place: Arctic Ocean: Southern Knipovich Ridge | collected 2010
CCTTGCACAGCACCTCTACCGCCTGGAGCGCCTGAACCGGCTCGCGCCCGGACGGCGGGCCGTCTTTGCGCGTCGCGGTCTGCTGCGCGGCCGGATTTGACCAGGTGAGCACAGCACTCCTATTATCGGCAACTGGTCAGGCCGATTCAGTATGCACGCAATGCAATCCCGCCGGCAGAGCGGGACGCTCAGGACATATGCACCGCCAGCCGGCATCGCAGCGGACTGCATGATCCACACGACGGATGCCGCCCCTGGAGGAGACGTTGTTATGAGGAAAATGCGTTGGGTCGTGATCTTTCTATGTTTTCTGGCGATTGCGGTGAATTACGTCGACCGGGCGAATCTCGCGGTCGCCGCACCGCAGATCGAAAAGGCGCTCGGCATCGGGCCAGCGGAGATGGGCCTGATCCTGAGCGGCTTTTTCTGGACCTATGCGTTCATGCAAATGCCGTTCGGCTGGTTTATCGACCGGGTTGGCGCGCGCATTGCCTTGCCGCTCGCTGTCGGCTGGTGGTCACTGTTCACGGCGGCTACGGCGGTGGCGAGCAGCGTCGGCGCGATGTTCGGTTGCCGGCTGATGCTCGGCATCGGCGAGGCGGGAGCGTACCCGTCCTGCGCGAAACTGGTCGCTCAGTGGTTCAAGCCGGCGCAGCGGGCAATCGCCACCAGCATCTTCGATAGCGGCTCGCGGGTCGGTTCGGCGCTCTCGATTCCGCTCGTCGCGCTGATCATCAGCATGGCTGGATGGAAAGCGTCGTTTATCGCCACAGGCCTGCTCGGTGCGGTGTGGATCGTCGGCTGGCTGGCAATCTACCGCAGCCCCGCCCACGGCGACATGACCGGCGCCACAGACGTCGTGCCGCCACGCGAAGCGCGCAGCGGCGAGCCGCGCGCAAGCTGGGCCTCGCTGTTTCGCCACCGCACGCTGTGGGGCATGATGCTGGGCTTCTTCTGCCTGAACTTCGTGATCTATTTCTTCATCACCTGGTTCCCAAGCTACCTTGTGCAGACGCGCGGCTTCTCGTTGAAATCGCTTGGCACGCTCGGGATGATTCCTGCGCTAATTTCGATCCCCGGCGGCTGGCTCGGCGGCTTCGTCTCCGATGCGCTCTACCGGCGCGGCTGGAGCCTCACCGCGTCACGCAAGACCTGCATGGTGGGCGGGATGCTGATGTCGTCGGTGATCACGTTGTCGGCGTTCACCTCGAACGTGTATCTGATGCTGGCGTGCTTCGGCATCGCCTACGGCAGCCTCGCTTTCGCGGCCGCCAGCATCTGGTCGCTCCCGGCTGATGTCGCTCCGACCCAGGATCATGTCGCGTCGATCAGCGGCATTCAGAACTTCGCCTCGAATCTGGCCGGCATCGTCATCACCACGTTTACCGGCGTGATGGTCGCCTTGACCAAGGGCTCGTTCACGATTCCGCTGATCGTCGCCGGCGGCTTCTGTTTTTTGGGCGCGTTCAGTTATCTGGTGATCGTGGGCCGGATCGAACCGCTGCCGACCAGCCCGGGTGGACGTCGCGAGACTGAGACGGCGCGCGCGCCGGTTTGATCGGCCGGGTCACGCGGGTCCAGGCCTCGCGGCGCGCCGGTACTGGCGATATTGCCGATGCTTCACGCGCGGGGCGCATCGACCGGCGGCGTGCCGTCGTGGAACAGTGACCTCAACTGCGAGCGCAGTTCGGGCGAGTCCGCGTGTTTGTGAACCGTAACGGCATGCTGCACGGCCGCTTCGAGCAGCTCGCCTTCGGAATCGGCCGACAGCGCGATCGAGCAACCCATTTCGCTCGGGAATTCGCGGCAATCGATGTACTTGCGAGTCATGACAGTCTCCTCAGATCAATGGCGCCAATGAATGCGCGCAAGCCGCCGACGTCGACCGTAGGACCGGTCGACGGATCTGCAGTGCAGGGAGCAAGCGGAATGTGCGCTGGGAAAGGACGCGGGAGCGCGCCCATTGGAAGGGGTTCGTAAAGTATAGGTCGCGCATGTGGATTGCATAGCGCGATTGCGACGGACAAGTGCAGATGCGATCTGCTGCTCGCCGAGCATCGCAGCAGCGGGACGGTCCAGGTTTGCGGCCTAACCGCGTGCAGTGTGAAAATAGCGGGCTTTGCGTCACCGGCCGTGGCAATCTGGCCGCGCAAACCGCTGTTCTCCTGCTCACGCCCTCACCCTCACCCTCATCTGACCTGGATGCACCGAATGTCCACCACCTCGCCCGATTCCGCTTGTGTCGCTGTCATCGGCGGCGGCCCCGCCGGGTTGATGGCGGCGGAAGCGCTAGCCACCCAGCAGGGCGTGCGGGTCAACGTGTACGACGCCATGCCGTCAGTGGGACGCAAATTCCTGATGGCGGGCAAAGGCGGCATGAACATCACGCACTCTGAATCGATCGAGCCGTTTCTCGGGCGCTACGGCGCGCGGCGCGAACAGATTGCGCCCCTGCTCGATGCGTTTGGACCGGATTCGTTGCGAGCCTGGCTACGCGATCTCGGCGTCGAAACCTTCGTCGGCAGTTCAGGCCGCGTGTTCCCCACCGATATGAAAGCGGCGCCGATGCTGCGCGCCTGGCTGCATCGCCTCAAGGAAGCGGGGGTGCGCTTTCACATGCGGCACAAATGGGTAGGCTGGGAAAGCCCGGACTTCGGGAACGCTACGGACGTAGGGCACGAAGACACCACTCGACGCACCGCGCAGCAGACACTGCGCTTCATGACGCCCACTGGCGAGCAGCAGGTGCGCGCCGATGCCGTGGTGTTCGCGCTGGGCGGTGCAAGCTGGCCGCGCCTCGGCTCGGACGCAGCATGGGTGCCGTTGATGAGCGCGCGTGGCGTGCCGGTTGCGCCGCTGCGCCCGGCGAATTGCGGCTTCGACGCAAACTGGAGCGAGTACTTCCGCGAGCGCTTCGCCGGACAGCCGGTGAAGCCCGTAGCGATCACCTTGACCGACACGGACGGCAACCTCCAGCATCGCCAAGGTGAATTCGTCGTAACCGAATCGGGTATCGAGGGCAGTCTGGTGTATGCGCTATCGGCACTGGTTCGCGAGCGGATCCTGGCAGACGGCGAGGTCACCATCACGCTCGATCTCGCCCCGGGACTCAGCGAACAACGCATGCTGGACGAAGTCACCCGGCCGCGCGGCTCGCGCTCGATGTCGAGCCATCTGCAAAGCCGCATTGGGTTGGGCGGGGTGAAGCTCGGGTTGCTGCACGAAGCGCTCCCGAAAGAGGCATTTACCGATGCAACGCTGCTCGCTCAAACCATCAAGGCGCTGCCTTTGAAGCTCGTACGTGCGCGGCCCATTGTAGAGGCGATCAGCAGCGCAGGCGGCATCCCGTTTGAGACGCTCGATACGCACCTGATGATCGGGCATCTGCCGGGCGCGTTCTGCGCCGGCGAAATGCTCGATTGGGAAGCGCCGACCGGCGGGTATCTGCTGACCGCGTGCTTTGCGAGCGGACTGGTTGCGGGGCGCGGGGTGCTGGCCTGGCTTGCTGAAACCGGACGCTGAGCGCGGTTCTCCGCGCTCTCCAGCACACTCTCAGCCGCCTAGCGCGCCTTCAGGCGCCACAGCGAGGTCACTTCTGCGACGCGTGCGGCATGCAGTGGATCGGTTTCATCCGAGGACTTCGGATGCCGTGGACGGATATCTTCGCGGCCGACCACCGTGAGGCCGACTTTTTCGATGGCATCGAGCAAAAACTGACGGGTGCGCAAACCCAGATGTTCAGCGAAATCCGACAAAATCAGCCAGCCTTCGCCGCCCGGCGACAGATGATCCGCCAGCCCGTTCAGGAAACCGAGCAGCATGCGGCTGTCGTTATCGTAGATGGCGTATTCGATCGGCGACGCCGGCCGTGCCGGCACCCACGGCGGGTTACAGATCACGAGCGGCGCGCGGCCTTCCGGGAACAGATCGGCCTCGACCACTTCGACCTGCTGGGCGAAACCAAGGCGTGCAAGATTTTCCTGCGCGCAAGCCAGTGCACGCGGGTCCTGGTCGGTCGCGACGATCTTCTTCACACCGCGCTTGGCCAGCAAGGCGGCGAGCACGCCGGTGCCGGTGCCGATATCGAACGCCTTGTTCAGCGACGGCAGCGGTGTGCGCGCCACCAGGTCGACGTATTCGCCGCGCACCGGCGAGAACACGCCGTAGTGCGGGTGAATGCGCTCGCCGAGTACGGGAATCTCCACGCCCTTCTTACGCCACTCATGAGCGCCGATCAGACCGAGCAGCTCGCGCAACGACACCACCGATGCCTCATCGGACGGCGGGCCATAAGTCTCCGCGCAGGCCTGGGCCACTTCCGGCGCGCGGCGCAAGGGGATCGCGTAGGCGGCGTCGAGCGGGATCAGGATCATGCCCAGCGTGCGTGCGCGTTGCGACTGCGCCTGGCGATGGAAATTGAAGGCGTCGATCAGCGTCTCGGCCTGCTTGCGCGGCTTGCGCTCGACGCGACGCGTCACCGCCTGCAAAAGCTGACGGGCATTCTGGAAGTCGCCTTGCCATAGGAGTGCCGTGCCTTCGCAGGCGAGGCGATAGGCGCTATCTGCCGTGGTGCGGTCGTCCGCTACGATGACGCGCTTGGGCGGTGGTACCGCCGCTTCGGAGCGCCAGCGCGCGGTGCGCGGGCCGTCGGCTTCGGGCCAGGTGATGGTCGGCGCCTGAGTGGGGTGTTGCGTAGGGTGTTGGGTCATTGAGCGAGGTGGGGATTCGATATGACAGGGATATCGAATAGATGTACATGGTAACGGATGAGGCGCCGGGGTGGGGCCAAGCAGGTAGCACTACGCTTCTTCTTGGCTTATAATAGCGCGCTGCTTTAGCCCCCTTAGCTCATTTGGTAGAGCACTTGACTTGTAATCATGAGGTGGTCTGTTCGAATCAGACAGGGGGCACCAATAGATTCAAGCACTTAGCCCGGTCCTGGTGACCGGGCTTTTTGCTTTTGGGGAAGTGGGCGGGGTGTTTTGGGTTCGTGTCGATCCAACTCGATTGATGCGCCGATCCGCCAACGCCGCGTGTGCGGGTCAATATGGGACATCAAGGATGGGCGCCACCGTAGGACGGCATGTTCGCGGACGGCTCCTAGTGCATTCGCTAGCGATTTACAGCCGCCCGAGGTAGCCCCACCGTTTGTGGCTTGCTGTTAATCACAAGAATTTGGGGCGAGGCACTTTTGGCATATTGTCGTAAGCACGCAGTAGTATCTCGAGGGGCGTCAAGCTCGAATCATGATCGCAGTAGACAATCTTCAACCAAGTAGCCGCTCTTATGTACTGCCCCGCTCCCAACCACGTTTCTTCCAAGTTTGCCTGCAGCATTCTTCGTCCTGCAGCAAATAACGCCGCTTCGTCGAACAGTTGCTGTTCACGGTGCAGGCATAGTAAATAGCCAAATTCATAGGGTGTCAAAATCTCATTTAACGATAGTTTTCTCGGGCCGACCCAGCGCTCGTAAGTGTCAATTCCTGCGTCGAAGCCACCGTTGCACTCCCCACCGAGATAAGCGAACGCCATGTAATCGCCCAAACCTGACTTGACGATTTCGTTTGCTGGCCAAGGCCGCTTTTCATAGCGCCAAGCCGCCTCTTCAAATACACGAGCGTTGTCCCAGGATCCTTCCGCGTTCCAGCCGGTCTCAAGCCATTCGCCAATGCCTCTGGCCCAATGCAGAGTTCTGCGATGGAGATTTTTATCAACACCGAATTCTTCATCTTCTTCGATGGCCCGATCCAGCCACTCATTCGATCGATGCACAACGGGAAAAACTTCCTTATGAAGGCCGACTAAACAAGCGTTGATAACTTCTCCTATTTGGTTTTGAGCCACATTTCCCATGGGTCGACTCGCATCGTGCTGGGTATCCAACAGAAATTTCAGCGACGCACTATCTCGACGCAGCTTGGTCTCCCTCGTTTTTTCCGGATCGAATCTCATCTCTTCCTTAGCAAGGCTTTCCGCCACAGAATCTCACTGGCATCGAGTTTTTCACACTGCCGGATCCGACTGTATTAGCAGTGAAATTCCCATCCTGTAGATTCTGAAGCGCATTATTAATGGTGGATTGCGGTAAATTCGAACTCTCTATTTCCTTTACCGCCTTATTAATTGCATTATTCATTGCGTCCGAGCCTGGCGTAAACGTTGTCGATGACTGTATCGACTGACTGCTGCTGCGGAATTTGTTGTCCCAAAGTGAAACATTACCACTTGTGTCTACCGATACCACGTCGGCCCCATGCGTACCCACCGCGTCTCCGTACGCCACCACAGTCTGCCCAGGTAACTCCGCGACCTGATTAGCCAGTTTCAGTTCCTCAACATATCCGTTGAGCTGAGAGTTGGCAATATTGGGATTGGTTGAGTTCAAAATTGTCGGCTCATAGCCCAGACCCGCCAAAGGATCAGGCAAAGCAGGATTAAGCATCACGCCGTTCGAGACACGAGGCGTTGTAGCACTGTTTGTGCCGGATGGGCTAGCCGACGATGGCTTCCCGTTCGATGCCTGATTACCAGAGTCATCGCCACCGTCTCCCCCACTAGCTAGAATCGGTGCCCCGGGCGTCACCACCGGCGAGACACTCACCGTCGGGCACAACAGACCCGGTCCACAAGGCACCACGCTCGGCGTCACCACCGCCGTCCCGGTCGGTGGCGTCCCGTCGTTACCACCACCCGTTATGTCGATTTGCGGATTCGCATCCCCCTGCTGCACATTGCCCGGCGGCGCGACACGCGTGTTCGCAATGTCGTGCGGCAGGTTCAACGCGTCCCGCCCAGCCTGTTGCACTCCGCGCACAAACTTGTCAATCTGGCTTGCCCCAAAGTCGACAGCCTGCTGCGGTAACGTGTAATCAAACGACCCGCCCGGAACCTGTTGGCTGTAAACCCATCTCAACTCTGACCCAAGATCCTGCGCATCCTGAGGGCTCACATAGTTTGCCAGCCACTGTGGATCATTCGGCGAGTATTGCGCCCAGCACTGCACGACGTAACATGCCGCCTGCGTCAGCTTCCGCTCTTCTACCAGGTCTCCGTTCGCCTTGTTGGCAATAAGATTCTTTTCGCTCTTGTCGAGCTGCCGGTTGTACATCTCATTGTTCGCAGCCGACCCTGCCCCATTGATCGCGCCTTGCGAACCGCCGCCAGCAAGTGCTCCGCCCAGCGACCCACCCGCGGTCGCCACAATATCGTTCAGCACGTTGCGGGCCGCCTCCTGCGCGCCCGGCGGCAACTGGCTCACCGCCTGATCGATGATTGGCTTGGCCAGCGCCTGCAATTCATCACCGGCAATTGAACCTCCTACTGCACCGGCAATGTTGCCACCCGTTATTGCTGCGCTGATCGCAGCCACCGCTGCGTGCAACGCATCACGTCCAGCCCCGCCTTCCTCAAACAGCGGATTATTTGCCTCAAGTTTGTCAGCAGCCTGCCCCACCGCGAACGTCGCGAGTTGCCCGAACGCCTGCTGGATTGCCATATTGTTCGAGACGTTCTGCGCATTGAACGTGTTCTGCACCGAACCGTTTGCATTCGTGGTGTCACGGCTTAAGCCCGCAGTACTGTCCCGACCGGTTCCCGCATCTCCCCGGACGGTGATGGTGCCCGGACTCACCGCGGCGTACGTCGTGCCACTCGCGCTATTGCCCGTCTGCGACAGCGGCGGCCCGCCCGCCAGACTGCTCTGTCCACTTGTTAACGCGCTGCTGCCCGATAGCGCCACTCCGACTATCGAACCCGAGTAGTCAGCCGTGTTCTGCAGATTCGTAAAACCAAACGTCTGCGTCGAAAGCGAGTTCTTATCAGCCGACGCCGTGCTCGCGATAACACCGCCGTTCAACTGCGTATGGTTCCCCACATTGACGTCATAACCGCCCGTGCCCGCATAAATCCCGCTCTGCTGGTTCACCGACTGGAAGTTGTCCTTGATCTTCTGGTCGCTCGCGCTCACGCTACCGCTCACCGTCTGCCCGTAGCAGATCGGCGGCACACAGATACTCGCCTGGAATCCCGCACTCGACTGCTGGCTGTTGTAGGTGTTCGTGTCCTGCGGGCTGGTGATCGTGAGATTACGGCCCACGTTCGCATCAACCGTATTACCCGACACGTCAGCACCCACCAGATTCGTATCCCGGCCACTCGTGATCGACAGCGTGTTTGACGCGGTGATCTGCGTATTCTCGTTCGTCACGCTATGGCCGTTCGCGTCGCCCTTCGTACCGCTTGCGGCCAGGTCAATCGTGAAGCCGTTCTGCGTGCCGCCGAGACTCGCGCCGACACCGATGCTCGCACTGCTGCTGCTGTTGCTGCTCGTGTTCTGCGTCGTGTTCTGCGCACTCTGCAGATTGATATCGCGCGCCGCATTCAGCGTCACGTTCTGCGCCGTGATCTGCGTGCCGACGGAATTGATATCCCCATCGGTGGCGTTACCATTCGCGTCTTTCGCACCGCTACCGGTAGCAATCAGCGTCGCCGTTCCGCCGGCGGTAAGCGTACTGCCATCAGTCGTCGTGGCACTGCTTTGCGATTCGCTGTGACTGCTGCCGCCACCAACACTGACGGTCGCCTTGATCAGCGCCGGCGAAGTTGCCGCGTTGGCCGTCGCTGCCTGGTACGCGCCATAGACTGCCAGTCCTGCCTCAGCCTTCTCGAGTGCGGCGAGTCGCGGATTGTTCGCCGCGCTCGATTGCGCGGTCATCGCCTGATTGACCGTCGCCACCGCGTTGCCCACCGTGCCGCCCAGCGCGAGCGTCACACCGAACTGGCTTGAGCTCTGGCTCGAGCTGCTTTGCGTCGCATCGTTGCCTGGATCGAAATTCAGGTCTTTGCCGATCAGCATGAGATCCTTGCCCGCCGACAGGTCCGAACCCTGCACGGTGACGTCCTGGTTCGCGCTCAGCGTCACGTCACCACTCTTGCTCACAACCTGGCTGCGGATCGTGCTCTGCGTCTGCCCGGCCGTATCCTGCACAGAGTGGCTGTTCGCCACGCCCACGCTAAAGCCGGTTCCCGTGCCATTACTGCCCAGGTCCCCCACCTGATGACTGCTGGACTCCTGGTGGCTCGTATTCGTCTCCGTACCGGCCAGCACGTTGATCGCACCCTGCGAGGCGATCAGATCGACGCCCTCTGTCCCGCTGATGCCCGACCCGATCACGTTGATATCGCCGGTCTTGCTCTTCACGATCACGCTGTTGCCGGTCACCACCGTCGCGGTCTGCGTGCTCTGCGCCTGCGTGCCGTCAGAACTGCTGCGGCTCGCGTTGTACGGTGAAGGACTCGTGCCGCCGCTGTTCGCGGTTCCGCCGACCCAGCGCACCACATCGCCCAGGCTCGGCGTCGCAAGCGAGATGCCGCTACTGGAGCTGTTAGATTGCGTGCTTTGCTGAAGCTGATCGGTCGACGCCTGCAGCGTCACGTTGCGATTCGCCGACAGCGAAACGGTGCCGCCGGAGTTGATCGTCGAGCCAATTACGGAGAGATCGCCGTCAATCGGCTGGCCGTTGGCGTCCTTCACGGCGCCGCCGGTGGCGGTTATGGACACGTTACCGCCAGCCCGGATCGTGCTGCCCGCATTCGTCAGGCTCGACATGTCAGTCGTGCTCGAACTGCTGCTGTGCCCGTATGACACCGACACGGAGGGCGTGTCGGCCGCGCTCGCGCCGATTTCGGTCAGGACGCTTTGCGTGCGCTGGTATGCGTTGCCGGACGAGGCATCTGCTTTCAGGTTCCGAACCGTGTCAAGCGGCGTCCCGGTCACGGCGACCGTCAGGCCGCTCGAATGGGCCTCCTGCTGGTCATGCGACTGCGCACTGTCCTGCGATGGATCGATCGTGACGTTCTGACCAGTGATGCTGATGTTGCCCGTCTTACCCGCCACGTCGTCCGCTGCCTTCACGGCGACGACGTCGCTGCCGCCGATATGGACGTCCTTCCCAGCGGAAATCGACACATTGCCCGCCAAGCTGCCGACCGTGCTGCGCGACTGGCTCTGCGTCACCGAGCTATCGTTGTAGTGGTCACTTTGCTCGCTTGATCCGATTGTGACGCCGAGGCCACCAGAGCCCGACAGTCCGGAGTGCTTCACCTGGTGAAATTCGGTGTCCTGCGACGTGTCGGTGGCAGCCGTGATGTTCACGTTCCCCTGCGCAGCGAGCGAGACTAGGTTCGTGCCGACGATGCTGCTGCCGGTCACATTGATGTCCTTGCCGCTTATGACCGACACGCTATCGGCCGAAATCGTGCTGCCGTCCGCATACGTCGCGCTCTGGTCGACCTGATCGACCGAGCTCGTGTGGCTCGCGACGCCGCTGTGGCTGCCGGTCTGGTAGCTGTTCGAAACGTGTGTCTCCGCCGTTGCGCCGACGTTCACGTTCCCCGACGCCATCAGCATTGCGGTGCCTTTGGTGAGATCAACCGTGCTGCCGGTGATGTTGATATCCTTGCCCGACACGACCGCAAGACTGTCGCCGCTCTTGAGCGTCGTACCCGTTACCGTGTCGTCGGACGTGTGCAGTGTTGCGGAGTAGCTGCCGTGGTGGTCGCTGCCGGAGCTGTTGCTGTCGACCGTCGATGTCGCTGTCGCCGCCTGCAGCGTCACATTGCCCTTGGCCACAACCACACCGCCGCCGCCCAGGTCGATGTTCGCGCCGGTCGCCGTCAGGTCGCCGCCTACCTTGATCGAAGACACGCCCCCGACCTGCACGCTGCTGCCCGTGTCGCTCACGACGTGCGTATCGGATATGCCGTTCGCGCGAGCCACCACCTTGGTCTCGCCGGTCTGCTGCACGCCGAGATTCCAGTTACCGCCAATATTCATCCCAAGCGTGCCGCCGACGTTCAGCGCCGCCGCGTCCTGCTCGAAGTTCCCGCCGGTCGTGATCGTCGCATCACCCGTCACATTGATGCTTGCAACCGGGCCAAGCGTCGTCGTGACGCGCGTCGCGCCGCTGTCGCTGACCTGGTTGAGCGTCTTTGCCGCTGTGTCCAGAACCAGGTTGCCGCCCGCCAGCAGCCCCAGGCTGCCGGCGTTGAGAGTCGCCGACGTGAGGTTCACGTCGCCCGTTGTCACCAGCGACATCTGCCCGCCGCTCTGCAGCGTGCCGAACGAGCTGTCGATGCTCTGTCCGCTGATCGCGAAGCTGTTCGCCGCCTTGATCGTGCCGCTGTTGGTGACCGACTGCGCGTTCTGCAGATCGATGTTCGTCGCGGCGATCACCGGGCCGTTACCCATGTTCTCCTGGCTCGTCTTCGCCAGATAGACCACCGGCACGAGCACCGACTGCCCGTCGACGACCTGCGTCTGCATGATGACGACGTTGCTGGTGAGCTGCGCCACCTGCGCAGGTGAGAGGCTCGTACCAGGCGCCAGATCGAGCGACTTTGCGAGCTCGGCGCCCGAGGTCATCAATGCCTTGAACTCGTCCTGTGTGTTCGCATAGTTCGTCAGTACCGACTTCCCGGTCATCGACAGGACCTGGTTCTGCACGAGCTGCTGCTCATAAAACCCGTCGCCCAGCCGCATCTGCATCTGACCGGGGTTCATGCCCATCTGCTGGAAGTAGTAATTGCTCGATAGCCACTGCTGCTGGTTCGCGAAGGCCGGGTTGGTCTCGATCAGGTAGGGCGCGTTCGGCGCGGTATCCTGGCTGAAGAGCCCGCCTGTGGGCACCGTGATGTTGTTGAGCACGTTGACCGCCGCTGCAGCGGCAATGGTCGGATTGTTGAAGTTCGCGAGACCGCTGTTGACGAGACGGCCACCCTGAACTGCCACCGCGCTCAGATGCGTGGCGCCGCCCGTGCCGACCGATCCGCTCACCAGACCTGCGCCGATCACCGCCACGCCGCGCGGACCGATCGTGCCGCTCACAGAGCCGGCGCCGGTGCCCGACACCGTCTGCCCCGGCAAAAGCCCGAGCGGCGTGACGCCGGAGTTGCCCGCTGTGTTGTTGATGGTCACGCCCGTGCCGCTGAGCGTGCCGCCTGCCGTGAAGCTGGATTCATAGCCCGGCAGCGCGTACGTGTGAATGTCGGCCGGCGCCGCCTGGGTATAGCCGCCGGGATTGGAGCCGACGAAGGGGGCATTGCCGAACGGCAACATCCAGTCCCCGATACTATGGTCGTAGTTCGTGTAGTGGTACTGCCCGGAATACGTGACCTGCACTTGCGGTGCGGTCTGTCCTTGCCAGCTATTCTGGTCAATGGTCGCGGGCGACGTAATGTTGCCCGTGGCGGCCACCTGGCTCCAGTAGTTCTGGAACGTCCCGACCGACGAAGCATTCAGGTTGCCGCCGACGAGAATCTGCGACTCCGGACTGATGGACGCGATCGTATTGGCGACCGCGGTGCCCGTATAAGTCGTGTACTGATATCCGCTGTTCCATTGGCCGCCGTTGGGTGGGACGGTGTACACCCCGCCAGGGAAACTCGCGAGCTGCTTGCGGAGGTCGTCATTGCTCAGGTCCACCCAGCCCACGTATGGGTGACCGGGATTGCAGGCTTCCATGTGAAGGGCAATGCAACCAGACGTGCTGATGCCGAGGCTATCAAGCAGCGCCTGATCAACCGATGACGTAAAACCACCCGTCGTCATCACGCGCCGGGTGTTCGTCACCTGATTGGCGTCAATCTGCATGTCGCCGCTCGACTGGATCAGCGCCGACTGGTTGTGGACCAGATTCGCGTTGGTGTAATTGCCATTCGCATCCTTGCCGCCGGCCAGCACGACCTTGCCGAGACCATAGATCGCAGTGGTCGCCTGCGTATCGGAAGCAGTCGTGTCGTCCCGGTTCTCAATGTCCAGTGCGAGCAATTCAAGCGTGCCGGAGCTGTCCGTTGCGCCGATTAGCGCGCTCGTACCGAGATTCGACAGGGTCTGTGTCGCATTCAGCGACACGCTGCCGCCCACAATCGTGCCCGTATTGGTGAGCGTGTTGGAGTGCGTGGCAAGCAGGCCGCCGGCCTCCAGCATCCCCGAGTTCTGGATGTCGCCCGCGTTGATGCTGAGGCCGCTCACGGCGGACAGCGCACCACTGTTACTGAACGTGCCGGGAAGCGTGAAGGTCAGATTGCCGCCCGCACTGAAGCTGTAGTTCGGCGAGGTGGTGAAGTTGCCTTGCAGGTTCAGAGAGAGATTGTTGACCGCGCTGTAAGTGCCGCCGCCCGTGAGCGTATTCGCGGTGATGGACAGATTCCTCGATGCATTGATCAGGCCGTTCGTGGCAGTCAGCATGCCCGTCGAGATGCCGACGTCGCCGGTCGTGTTGGCGGCATTGCCGATCTTGCCGCCGGTGTTGTCCAGATTGCCTGCGTTAATCTGCAGGTTCGCGCCGCTCAACTGCCCGCCCTGCGTGTTGGAGACGGACGCCGCGTTCAGCGTCACGTTACCGTTGCCGCTGATCGAACCCATGCCGGACGCACCGCCGGCATTGCTGTTGGTGATCTGGTTGCCACCGTTGAGCGTCGTCGCACCGTTCCCGAGGTTGGTGATCGCGCCGCCCGTGTTGTCGATCGACGATGCAATGAGGCTCAGCGTGCTGCCCGTCACGGCACCACCCGCGCCGATCACGCCTGCGGCATTGATCAGCTCACCGCCGCTCGAAGCGCTCAGTCCGGTTCCCGACGACAGCCGTCCGTTCGTGTTGTTCAGCGTACCCTGAACGTTCACAGACATGACACCCTGCGAAGCCAGCTTGCCCCCGGTGTTGTCGAGACTGCCGAGCGACACCGATGCCTGGCCATTCGTCACGATCTTGCCGCCGACGTTCGCCAGCGATCCCGTGCCGTTGGCTGGATCGATCGTTAGCGTGCCAGTGCCGGCATGCGTAATCGTGCCGCCGTCGTTGTTCACGGACGCGGAGGCAAATGTGAGATCCGTGCTGTTGGTCTGCAGCACGCCGCCGTTCGAGTTGTCGAGCGTACCGCTCACGCCGAGTCCCATCACGCCGGTTCCAAGCTGCGTGATCGTTCCACCTTCGTTCGTCAGGTTCGTCGCGGTAACGCCGAACTGATTCGTGGTGATCCGGCCATTGCTGTTGTCGAGCTGCGCAATCGCCATCGACACCGTGTTGCCGCTCACGACCCCGCTCGTGTTCTTGAATGACGCGGCGTTCGCGGTGATGGTCTGCCCGCTTAACGTCCCGCTGCTGTTGTCGAGCGTGCCGCTGACCGTGGTATTGAGATTCTGCCCGGCGGTGATGCTCCCGCCGTTTGTGAGCGACGCGGCCTGCACCGTGTTATTGCCCGACGCGGCGATCGTGCCGTTCGTGTTCGTGATCGCCGAACCGCTCGCGACGCTCACGTTGCCGTTCGATTCAAGCTGTCCGCTCGTATTGTTCAATGCACCGGCAACGGTCGCATTCAATCCGGTCTGTCCGGTGATGGCGCCGCCCGTGTCGTCCACGCTGCCGGCCGACACGTTCGCCATGCCGTTCGTCACGATCTTGCCGC
>SDBV01007878.1_pt1 | contig 14458 bp, 17 predicted proteins | sample 2277081 | NCBI WGS metagenome assembly SDBV01 (sample SAMN10402039, study PRJNA504765) | marine sediment metagenome | isolation source: marine sediment core GS10_PC15, 223 cmbsf | place: Arctic Ocean: Southern Knipovich Ridge | collected 2010
CCCGGCAGGCACAAGCAAGGGCTCACGCAGTGCGTGGCGTAGTACATCGGTGGCAGCCCTTCCCAATAGCCGGGCCAACCGGCCATTTCCTGCAAGTGCGAACCTCGCAAGAATTGTAGCCGCCCCATCTCGCCGCTGTCGTAAAGCTGCTTGACGAACAGGAACTCGCGGCTGTAGACGACCGTCTCCATCATCATGTATTGCTTGCCCGAAGTGCGCTGGGCCTCGACGATCGCTTGGCACTCGCCCACGCTGGTGGCCATCGGCACGGTACAGGCCACGTGCTTGCCCGCTTTCAGCGCCGCCAGACTCTGGGGCGCGTGCTCCGGAATAGGCGTATTGATGTGCACCGCGTCGACCTTGGGGTCGGCCAGTACGTCTTCGAACTTCTGATATCGCGTCTCCACGCCGAAAGCGTCGCCGACCTGGTCGAGCTTTTCCCTGCTGCGCTGGCAGATCGCGTACATCTCGGCGTGAGGATGGTTCCGATAGATGGGGATAAACTCGGCGCCGAATCCGAGCCCGACGATCGCCACACGTACCTTGTCGTCTGCCATGGTCGCAGGTCCCCTGGTGGTTACGCCCGTACCATCGAATCGCGTGCAAGACGCAACGGAAGATCGCCCGGCATGCTAGCCGCTGGCGCGCACAACGTCAAGAAACCGACGCGCGTTGTCCCGCCGCTCGGCTCAGCGAGCGAGCATTTTTTCGTCGTCCATGAGGCGCAATTGCTGCTCGATCCAATTCGCGACGCGCGACGGACTGGGAAACATGGCCACGATCGTCAGCAAGTTGCTCGCCGCGCCGTCGGGCTCTGCCGGCCCCGACAATCGCACGAAACCCGCCACGGCTGCGAAGAACAGAACGCCGCTGGCCAGCGCCGCAACGATTATCCGCAGCGTCATCACCGCGGGTTGGAGCTTTTCCGCTAGATTGCCGTCGCGATCGTGCATGCTCATGATTCCACTCGTTATTATTTGGTGGACATTCCGCGGGGATGCCGCGAACTCGGCAATCTCCGCAATCGCGGCGCGCAAAACCGGCTTGGCCCGCACCGTCGGTCGCACCGTGCGGAGCTACCCGGCCCAGCAGCGCCCCGGCCCGGCTGACGGCAAGTATTCGCGCCGCCCGCGCTTGCACGACCAGCGGCCGCGCGACCAGCAAGCCTCACCCTTGACGACGCCGCCAATCGACCTAAAACTGGTAGTGCATAACACTTTGCCGAAGTGGCGGAATGGCAGACGCGCTGGATTCAAAATCCAGTGCCCGCAAGGGCGTGTGGGTTCGAGTCCCACCTTCGGTATTGCCCGTGAGCCAATGATGTTCGGCCGCCTGGGCCGCACTCGAGGATTCGGTGTGGGGGGCATAGAGCTTACTGCCGTTGGGGACATGGTGCTGTTCTACGGCCTCTTTGCCGATGAGATAATCCTGGCCATGGTCTCGGCGGCCAGGTTGCAGACGCGGGTGGGCGACCTGGTTTTCCTTGCGCCGAGGGTACCGGTTTCGCCCATGTTTCAGCCCACTCTGTGACGCCTTGTCGCGCATTTTCGCGGGGGCGACCCGCCGAGGGTCGCCACGGCTTTGCCGATGATTCGACGCAAGTCGTGACGGGACAACGCACGACGATTGCCGGCGTGCGACCCGAGAATCTCGTTCCCGCCAGTTGGCCCGTTTGGCATCGCATCTGCACATTAGGAATGGCGCGCAGCGGGAGCCAATTTGGGGCAGTGGCCACTGGTACGCGGCCGGTTACGCCGGCGGCAGGGGCCGCTGGGAAGGAGAGTGTCCGATGAAGACTATACAACTACTAGAAGAACGTCATGTTCCGTTCGAGGTCGTACCACATGCGGAGGCGTTCGACGCGCTGCACTTGGCCGAAGCCGTGCACACGCCCGGCCGCGACGTAGCCAAGACGGTGCTGCTGCGGGCCGATCATGGGTTTCGCTACATCGTGGCGGTCTTGCCATCAACACACCGCATCGACTTCGAGGCGCTGAGCAAGGCCCTGGGCGGCGCCGAGGTGCAGCTTGCCACCGAGGCGGAGATCGCGGAGCGTTGCCCGGATTGCGAATTCGGCGTGCTGCCTCCTTTCGGTTCGCAGTACGCAGCCGAAACCGTCGTGGATGCGTCGCTTACCGAGGACGAACAGATTGTCTTCGAAGGGAGCACGCATTGCGAGGCGATTCGGATGAAGTACAAGGACTTCTACGAAACGGAGCATCCATGCGTTGCCACGTTCGCGCGTCGTACCTAAGCGACGCACCCGAAGGCGCTAGGGAACGTATCCCAATCGGGTTTCCAGCCGCCGCCGCACGTCGGGCCATTCGTCGACGGTGACGCTGTACATCACCGTGTCGCGGAGGTAGCCATCGGGCCGCACCATGTGCTTGCGCAATACGCCTTCGCGCACGGCCCCCAGCTTTGCGATGGCTCGCTGACTTTGCACGTTTCGCAGGTCGGTCTTCAATTGCACGCGCACCGCCCCCTGATCTTCGAAGGCGTGCCGAAACAGCATGTACTTGCACTCGGGATTCACGGCCGTCTGCTGATACGGCTTGGCAATCCAGGTAAAGCCGATCTCGACGCCGCGATGCTCGGGGCGGATGTCGAGATACGAAGTTACGCCGATCGCCCGGCCGTGCTCGGTGGCCACGATGGCAAACGGGCAGCAGGCCGGCACGTTTCGCAGCACCTCAATCGCTTCGCGAAAGCCGGCGGCCGAGAACTCGCGCGGCGGAAAGTGATACGTAAACAGCTCAGGCGTGGCGACCGCGGCCAGCGATTCGGCGTGCTCGACCGAAAGCGGCTCAAGCCGCGCGACGCGCCCCGTGAGCGTGATCGGTTGAATGTCCATGGAGGCTCGTTGCAAAGCGATTCTGAAAGGCTGTAGACCGACGGACCGTCACGTAAGATAATCTGTTGCACGGCTCGTTACGAGCGCCAGGTCGCCGAAGACACTACGAGGGCAACTCCATGTCCCGCATCTCGCCGATTGCCGTTGCCGATGCCCAGCCCGCCGCGCGGGCCGAATTGGAACGTCAGATCGCCGCCCACGGCCGCGTAACGAACATGAAGCGTACGTTGGCCCGCTCGCCGGCGGCGCTCGCGGCACTGATGACGTGGTACGACCTGTACGACGTCGTGCTGCCCGTTTTGGGACGGCGGCTGACCACTCTTTTCTCCCACGCGATCTCGAGCGAAACCGAGTGCCTCATTTGTTCCACGTTCTTCCGGCGGTGGCTGGAAGAACAGGGCGAGAATCCCGACGTGCTCGAGTTGAACGAGCGCGAACAGGACGTCGCCGACTACGGCCGGCAACTGGCCCGCGACGGACACGGAGTTTCAGACGAGCTCTATGCTCGCTTGAGCTCGTGGCTGTCTGCGGACGAGATCGTGGCGATCACGGCGTTCGGCGGGATGATGATCGCCACCAACGTGGTCAACAACGCCCTGCAAGTCGATCTCGACGACTACCTCGAGCCGTTCCGTAAATCAGCTTCCGGGGCCGACACAAACGGGTCACGGCCATGAGCGCCCAACTCGAAGGACGGGTCGCACTGATAACCGGCGCTGCCCATGGACAAGGGCGGGCCTCGGCCCTCGCCCTGGCACGCGAGGGAGTCCACATAGCCGCGCTGGACGTGGCCAAACCGCTCGAGTACCCAGGGTACGCGCTGGGTTCGAACGAAGCGCTGCGGTCACTCGTCGACGAATGCCAGAAGCTCGGCGTCGAAGCCCAGGCGTTTGCCGCCGACGTGCGTGACGAGGTGGCCGTGGCTGCCGCGGTCCGTGCCACGGTGGAACGTTGGAAGCGGATCGACGTGCTGTTCAACAACGCCGGTATTTGTGCCTATGGATTGGCGCACGAACTGACCGAGCCGGCCTGGGACACCATGCTCGACATCAACCTGAAGGGCGCGTGGATCGTCGCGCGTCACGTCATTCCCGAAATGATCGGCCGCCGCTGCGGCGTGATTATCAACAACTCGTCGATCGCCGGCCTGCGCGGCATGGCTCGCTTGAGTCACTACGCGGCCTCCAAGTGGGGACTCGTCGGGCTGACAAAGTCCTGGGCCATCGAACTGGCCCCGTACAATATCCGAGTCGTGTCGTTGCATCCCACGGGCGTCGACACGCCGATGAACGACGGTCTGGCGGCCATGGAAGGAAAGACGCCCCGCGAGATCGCCGAACGCTCCGCCGGCAACCTGCTCGATGTCCCCTGGATCGAGTCGGATGACGTCGCGGCGGCGGTCGTGTTTCTCGCTTCCGACAAAGCGCGGTTCATCACCGGCTCGCAATTCGTCATCGACGCCGGGCTGCTGACGCGCTGAGCCATGCGTCGCTGCACTGAATTCTATCCGCCACACAACCGCGGACCTACAATGTAGCGGCACGGGGCCTGTCAAACGGAACCCTACGATGTGCGGCCGATTTACACTGCGAACTCCCCTGGCGCGCGTGGCGGAGCTGTTTGACGCCGACGCCGTCGACGCTTGGGCCTCGCGCCAGCTGCCGCGGTTCAACATCGCCCCGTCGCAAGCCGTGGCCGCAATTCGCTGGAGCGTCGAACGCGACCGCCGCGAACTGGTGCCGTTGGCCTGGGGGCTGGTGCCGCATTGGGCTCACGATCCGGCCATCGGCGCCCGGATGATCAACGCCCGGGCCGAAACTGTGGCCACCAAGCCGGCCTTTCGCGATGCGTTTCGCCGCCGCCGCTGTCTGGTGATTGCCGACGGCTTCTACGAATGGCAGAACCGCGACGGCGCGAAGCAGCCCTACTACATTCGCTTGAAGAAGGACGGCCCGTTCGCGTTCGCCGGACTGTGGGACCGGTCGGAGAAGACGGACACGCCGATCGAATCGTGTACGATCGTCACGACCGACGCCAACGAGTTGCTTCACCCGCTGCACGATCGCATGCCTGTGGTGCTCGACGCCCGAGCATCTCGGCAATGGCTCGACGCCGAGACGAGCGATCCCGAGGCTTTGCAAAAGCTATTGCACCCCTATCCGGCCGACGCGATGATCGCCTATCCGGTGAGCACCTTGGTCAACAGTCCGCGCCATGACGGGCCGGAGTGCATCGAAGCCGCCGCGCCGCAGAAGAAGCAAGGTTCGCTGTTCGACTAGAGAGCGCGCGGGACCGTCGGCGTCGGCGAGATGGCGCGGAGTTCACGCGGCGCGCTTCATCAGGGCCAACAGCGCCAATGCTTGCCGGGCGTTTTCCATTCCGCCGACGCGGGTGACAAACTGCCGGACCGCTCGCAATTGCTCCTCGCTCGGCGGCGTGGGCTTCGTCGCGGAATCGGCCGACGGTCGATTGTCGAAGATGTGTCTATCGGGTCCGACCATGATCAGGGCTCCCGTGCCTTGGGGAACGTCACCGCCAAGGGATCTATCGGCTACGCCGACCGTGAAACGTTGGTCGCCTCGGCCGACGATCCACCGACCCCCCGGCCGGCATCGACGGAAACCTAGTCTCACGAAGCATTTTCACGCGACGGAAGCCCTGGGATTGGGTGCCGCCGGCTCCCCCCCGCTCGGGCCCGCTCGGGCAGGTTGCCGTCGGTCGCGCTAAGCCCTTGGATTCGGTTCGAAGCGTGCGATGACGGCGCAACCACAGGAATCGCTCCACACGTTGACGCACGTTCTGGCCATATCCAATACACGATCCACCGCGATGATCAGACCCTGAGATTCCGTTGGCAGTCCAACCGCCTGGAGGATAATCACCATCATGACCAGACCCGCGTGCGGGATCCCGGCGGCACCAATGCTGGCCAGCAGCGCCGTAAACGCGACGATCACCTGTTGGGACAGCGAGAGATCGACTCCCGGGGTCAGGTTGGCAATGAATAACACGGCAACCACTTCGTACAAGGCGGTGCCGTCCATGTTCACCGTTGCTCCCAGCGGCAATACGAACGAGCTGATGCGATTGCTGACGCCGGCTCGCTGCTCGACGTTTGCCAGCGTGAGGGGCAATGTGGCGTTGCTTGACGCCGAGCTGAATGCCGTCAACAGCGCCGGGCTCATTGCCTTGGCAAATTGCCAGGGGCTCCGTTTTGCCACGAACTTCACGATGAGTGGCAGCACGACCAGCGCGTGGATCGATAAGGCCAGCGCGACGGTTAACATGTAGAATCCCAACTCTCGAAAGACGCTCAGCCCTTGCGTCGCTGCCGCGAAGAACATCAGGCAAAACACGCCCAGCGGGGCCAGCTTGATCACGGCCATCGTCATTCGCATCATGACTTCGAAACCGGCCCCGGCAAAATCGCGTACCGTCTCCAACGGCTTCCCGCCCACCAATACCGCGAAAATCGCGAACGCCAGGCTATAGGAGATGATCCCCAGAAAGTCTCCCTCCGTGACCGCCGCGATCGGGTTGGGCGGGATCAAATTCTCCAACTGCTCGAATAAGATCGTCGACAGTTCCTTCCCTTGTTCGACGGGCGCTTGGGCGGCGGCCGCGTCTCGTTCGGCGTCGACTCCGGGCCGGATGATGTTGACCATCAATAGCCCCGTGACAATCGCCAGCATGCTCGTGCAGACGTAATACGCGATGGTTCGGCCAAACATCTTGCCGAGCCGATCGGCGCTTCCCAAACCCACGACACCCGTTGTGATCGAAAAGATAATCAACGGAACGGAAACCATCTTGAGCATCCGCAGGAACAGATCACCGAAGAACTTAAGACGGTCGGCGGCAATACGCGCCGTCGAGCGGCCATAGCGGATGAACAATGCGTAGGCTTCGGGATCCGCCTTCTTGAGTTCGCCGAGACTAGGTTGAACGACCTCGACGGGTTCGACCCGCGGTAGATCCGGCAGTTCGGGCCACGGTCCGACTTCGAGTAGTTTCTGGCCGGGCGGTTTCCGTTGGGCGGATTCGTCCAGGATCCCGACAAGCACGCGACGCACGGCCAACCGACTGTCACGGCGGTGGACGATCTGCATCACAATACGGTTGGGATGGTCTTTCGACCAAAACGTGCCCGGCTCCATCCTGACCGGTGATGAAAAACCATAAGGTTGAATTTCACCGCCCGGGAATTCAACGGCGCGCGGCAGGTCCCGATCGCCCGCGTAAAAATTCATGAACAATCCGCCGGCGGCACCCAGTGCCATGGCTATCAAGATCTGCCAGTGCAGAGCCAATCGAAACATCGATTCCTCCGGCCGAAAAGTTCGAGTCCGTTTTTCTCACCACCAGGATCGAAAAAAAGCTGTCCTGCTTGGCATTCGTTGCGTGCCAGCAACGTACAGGCGCTCATCGAAACGACAGCCGCGCGTCGACACAGTCTATCGAATAATCGATTTTGTTCCACTCCCCGCACATGCGCTGTTGCATTGGGTAGCGCCTTTGGCCACGATTGCGGCTGCCATCGCGGGCCCTCGGGAGGATAAGGGCGTTCGCCGCGTCGGTGGACACGCGGCCGAGGGAATCGCTCCTGCTTCCGCACGCGCACGAACATGCAGAAACCGATACGGAGTTGACGTCATGGACGCTCGCAACGAAGGCTACGCACCGCAACCGCACCCCCAAGCTATGTTGGCCACAAACCCGATGTGTACCACGGCGCTCGATCTGCCCGGCTATCGGATCGTGCAGAACCTGGGTGTGGTTCGCGGACTCGTGGTCCGCTCGCGCTCGATCGTGGGAAACATCGCCGCCGGAATCCAGTCGATCTTCGGCGGAAACATCACCATTCTGACCAGCATGTGCGAGCAAGCGCGAGGACACGCGTTCGACCTGATGCTCCAACATGCAAACCAAATGGGCGCCAACGCGATCATCGCCATGCGCTACGACGCCAACGAGATCATGGCCGGCGCGACCGAAGTGCTCGCTTACGGCACGGCCGTGGTTGTGGAACCGATCGGCGACCTCGAGCAGTCTTAGCGAGCACCCCGCGTGCCTGCCGCCGCACTCCAGCGTCACCGGACGTCATCCCCATCCGACGCGCGGTCGACCGCTGTTGCAACCTCACACGGCGATCTTGATGACGGCCTTGGTGTTGGGGCCGTTTGCAGCCAGCGGGGCGTGGGCATCCTGGGGGTAGAAGATCATGAACTTCCCCACCGGCAACTTGATCCAACAGGTCGGCTGATCGGCGAAGAACGTGATGTCCCGCGCCTCGTCGTACGGCTCGACGACCCGCGTGCACTCAGACGTGGGGCGCCAGCCGATCTCCTCGCTGCCGGCCGCCAGGAACTGGATATCGATGTATTTGCGATGCGTCTCGAGGCGCGCCCCCGTACGGCCGCGGCCTGCGTCTCGATTCACCAGCGCAAACACACGGTCCCCGTGCAACTCGTGGCGGCCGGTCTCAAGCGAACTCAGATCGGGCCGCGCGAGAAACTCGAACGCTGCGCGAAAACCCGCGTGCAACTCGTAGTATCGCGCGGCGCTCGTCAGATCGTCGAGGATCATACGTTGCCTGCTTGCACTGCCACAATTGCCGTCCATCGCGAGTCGAGACGATCACCGCCGGCTAGCGCTTTTTTCGCGACGGAAGCGTCGTGTCGAGTATCTTCTGTTGCTGCTCCTCGCGAAACTTACGTAGCTTGTCGCGCAACTCGGGCCGGCCCCCAGCCAGGATGCTCACCGCGAAAAGTGCCGCGTTGATCGCGCCCGCCTTGCCGATTGCCAGCGTGGCCACTGGCACGCCGCTAGGCATTTGCACCGTCGACAACAGCGAGTCCAGACCGCCCAAGGCCGGAGTCTGCATCGGCACTCCCAACACCGGCAACACGCTATAAGCGGCCACAACGCCTGCCAGGTGGGCGGCTCCGCCGGCGCCGGCGATCAGCACTTCCAGGCCGCGCGATTCGGCACCGGCCGCGTACTGGTGCGCCGCCTCGGGCGTCCGGTGTGCCGAAATCACTTTGCATTCGTGCGGCACGTCGAAGCTCGCCAGTGTCTCGGCCGCACGGGCCATCGTCTCCCAGTCGGACTTGCTGCCCATGACGATGCCCACCAGTGGTCGCGATTCGTTGGCCATGGTCTTTCGTTTCTCCTTGGTTCGTTACGCCCCTGCCGCCAATCGACTTACGATTCGATCGCTTGCGTTCGTCCCCCGCCCGGCACCCAGGGGGCCGCGGGCGGCATGTGATTTATTTCACAAACAATCGCCACCCATCCATCGTCCACCGACGCGCGCGGTCGGTCGCGGCGCGCTGTACCAGCCGAGAAAACATGATATACTTCCCGCGGTTGGTTCGTCGAGCGAGTCGACGCCGCTGGTTCATGCACTTTCGGCTAACGTGTCGTCGCCATCGCCCTTCCACCTGCTGGGCCGGCAGGCCGGTCCCTTTCCGTGCGACCGGGAAAGCGAAACGGGTCGCTCTTTCGGCTGGTACAGGAGTGCGGTTCCGTGGGCAATAAGTTGTATGTCGGCAATCTGAGCTACACCGTGACAAGCTCGGATCTGGAAGAGTTGTTCGCTCAGTATGGCTCCGTGCAAAGCGCGCAGGTCATTGCGGATCGGGAAACCGGGCGCAGCAAGGGCTTCGGGTTCGTCGAAATGAGCTCCGACGAGGAAGCGCAAGCAGCCATCCAGGCCCTCAACGAACAGGAGCATCAGGGCCGACCACTGTCGGTCAACGAAGCCCGCCCACGCGAAGAACGCGGTGGCGGCGGCGGGCGTCGCGGACGGTACTAGCCAAGCGCCGCGATTACGCCCTGGCCCAATGCGGCCGCCAGCATCGCATATCGGCAACAGCTCAGACCATAGCGTGGCGACGGTCGTTGCGCGCCCATGCCTTTGGGAATCCCGGCACACCCGGCCACCGCCATCGGCGATCAAAATTGACCGTTGCCCTGGCCATTGAACCCTGGGCCGTTTCCGAGGCCGTTGAATCCTTGACCGTCAGGGCCTGGAAACCCGAGACTCGATCCGCCCGGGCTTTGGCCGCTACCGAACGGGGTCGAAATTCCCATATTTCCAACGCCACCGGCGCCCATGCTGATCGGCCGGATCGGAATCACGAGATCTTCCACCGGATAGACCCTGGTGACAATCTCCTGGCTGGCCGCGTCGAGGGTCGTGACGAGCAACACCTCGTCCTTGATGACGTAGGTCAGATCGAGCGGACGCAACAGGAACCGCAGGCCGCTACGCAGTGAGACGCCCTTCAGTTCGGTGGTCACCGGCGTGTCGCTGAAGATTCCGGCTTGCTCCAGGGCCCTGGCGTCCAGTTGGATCTCGATGCCGTGCAAATCCTTCAAGTACCCGACCGCCTCATTCAGCGGCGTCTCGATGAATTCCATGCTCGTTGGCGCGTCGAGTTCGCGGCGGATTCGAGCTTCGGACGGACGGACGCTGCTCAAGTCCGTGCGGGCATATTTCGCTCGCCGGCGGCTCAGCTCTTCCCAAACCTCAGCTCGGGGATAAACCATCGGCTGGTCGTCGGCGAAAGGAACGTGCGACGTCTCCACCGTGGCTAGTGTACCGACGACTCCCTTGTGGCGAGCATTGGCCAGCGCCACGTTCAGCACGTGGGCGCCGCGCTGGTGTGCCACAAGGCGGGTCGACGTCGCCACCGGCGCGTTGGCCGCAACCTCGGCAATCTCACGCTCGCCCAAAGCGTCGGCCACGGTGTAGCGCCCTTCGTCCATCAGCGATTCGAAGCGATCCATCAACTGCTCTAGCTTCTGCTGATCGCGAGTAAGCGCAGCGGTCGCGTGCAACCGATCCTCGGCGGCGGCGCGCTGGGCGGCCGCTTGCGTTTCGGCGACGTCGTTGGTCGCCGCCCGGCGGCTGACGGTGCGCAACGCCGTTGCTAACTCGGCACGCAATTCGGCCCGCGCGCCGGCCGATAACTCCGGCACACGAATCACGCGATCCATCATCAGTTTGAGGCTTTGCAGCACCTGGTCCGGATTTCTCTCGGCTTGCGATTGCGCGGTGCGCAACTCGTTTTCGACCTCGGCGCGAACTTGCGCCGCAATCAGCCGGCGCTCGCGTTGCACTGCGTCGAGCAGGCGTCCGGCCACTTCGCGCTGGTCACCGGCCGCCGGCCCGAAGAGCTTCAGCGGCGCGTGCTTCCCGGCGGTCCGGTTATCGGCGCCACCCGGCGGCGCGGCCCAAGACGTTGTGGCGGCGGAAAGCAGAAAGGCCGCGGCGAAACGACCGACCGAGCGCATCGGCAAAGACATGATAGGGCCTCCTCGGTTCCAAGCGTACGAGCCCCAGTTCCTATTTCAGGATAGCGATTTCTCTGGGCTGTGGCAAATTTTCGGCGATCCGCGCCAGCCTGCCAACGGTAAAGCCAGATCGTGGTCCGCGACGTCAAGCCGGTGGCGGCGTTTCATGCTTGGCACGGCGCGGTAGCCGGGGGCTTCCGGCCAGAAGAACCGCGAAAATGCCGGTCAAGAACACGGCGTCGAACGTGCCGGCGCCGCCGATCGACGCCACCGAAGCGCCCAAATGGCTCAGCTCGTCGAGGTTTAGCAGATCGGCGCCAATCAACGTCCCCATGCAGCCGGAAACGTATGCCAGCGGCGCGGCATGTTCCCGCAACAGCAACATCGCCACCGCGGCCGACACAATCGGCGGAATGAAGATCGGCACCGAAATACCCATCCCATGAACCGGCTCGGCCAGCATGTGGACCACGACCGTGACTGCCGCCACGCCGAGCAGCGCCGATCCGTAGAACCGATGTCGGAAGATGAAATACACCGACAACACAGTCGGAATCAGCGCCCCGCCGACGTTGATCGCGATGAACGTGGAAGGCCACTGTTTGATCACCGGGGTTTCGTAGTAACGGCCCCAGCCGACGTACACTCGTTGCGTCGTCACCACCGCCTCGCCGGGCACCTGGGCCACTGGAATGTTGATGCCCGCCCCTACCAACGAAAAGAATAGGATTGCATACGCCGCCAGCCGGCTGATACCCATCTTCTCGTAGGCGTAGCCCAGGATGCCGACCTGCAGAACGGCGATCACGATGCCGAACAGCAGCACCAGGATGCCGAAGAACGGCGGCAAGTAGTGAAAGTAGGACGACTCCATGGTTCCGGCTCCAGCGAGGAGAAGCGGTCAGCGGCTGGTGGTCAATGGTCAGTTAGAACGGGCCAGCGGCTCTCTTCCGGCCACGGACGACGGACTATGGACCACGTTTGACTGCTGCATCACCCAGTCGATCACGCGCCACTCCATCCAGCGACAATCCGGATCGATGCCGCGGCGCGCCACGAACCCCAAGTGACCGCCACCATCGGCAAAATGCACCCGCACGCAGCTCGGACGGTTCACCTGCTGCAACGCCTCGCAGGGAATCATCGGATCGTCGCGCGACGCGAGAACCAGCGTTGGTCTCCGGATGTGTGGGATCCGCCCGACGGAACTGGCTTCGCGATAATAGTCGTCGGCCGTGCCAAAGCCGCAGACAACGGCGGTAAACGTGTTGTCGAACTCCCACAGCGTGCGGGGCCGGCGGTCGAACGGCACGTGTGCCACCTCTGGCAACACGCTGCGCCGATACTCCAGGTGCCGCAATAGCGAGCGTACGAAATGGCGGTCGTACACGCGGTTGGTGAGTCGAGAAAGGTGGCGCGAGCAGGCCGCCAAATCGATCGGCGGGCACACGGCCATCGCGCTATCCAGATTGCCGCACGGCCGCCCCCCAAGTTCGCCCAACAGCTTGAGCGTGATATTCGCGCCCAGCGAGAACCCGACCAACGTCGTCGGCGAATGAGGCAGATGACGCCCGATGGCCTCAAGCGCGGCCGCGGCGTCCTCCGATCGACCGCTATGATACGGCAACCGGGCCAGTTGCACGCCGGCCCCGCATCCCCGCAAGTCCATCCGAAAGGCACGAATCCCACGCTCCGACAGCTTGTGCGCAAGCCGCACCATATATCCGCTTTCGTGGCAACCGGCCAAACCGTGAATCAACAGCGCCGAACGATCCTTCGGCCGCCACGAGGCGGGACAATCGTCGTGCAACACGATCTGGTCCCCGTCGGCAAGCCTGACGTGATGCTTCCGTGCCCGATACACGGGCCGACGATACGGCCAATAGGCCCCGGCAAAGGTTTGCGCGTGTCCGCCGCGAAATAGCACGTGCGGTCGAAACGGTGGAAGATCGATCGAGGACATCCGGTTTCCAGCGACGACAGAGTGCGAGGGTTGCGTCGAGCGAGTCGGCAGCATTATAGCAACGGCAGCCCGCGGGGGGCCCTCGAAAAACCGCAGAACATCTCGAACCGGGGCCAAAGCCCCGGCAGGCTTCGGCCGCAACGCCCGACGCCAGCCGAAGACCTAGCGCGCTTGACCACCGCGCCCGCGGCGGGCCATATTGGCCCCATGCACCTTCTCGACGAGCAGACGGCGGAAGACTATCTGCGCCACTCAATGCGCATTGCGCCTGGCGAGCGGATCGTGGTGCGTGAGCTACCCGGTGGCGTTTCCAACATGGTGCTGCTGATCGAGCGGCCCGACGTGCCCGGTCGAGATTTCGTGCTCAAGCAGGCGCGCGAGAAACTGCGTACCGAGCACGATTGGTTTGCGAGCGTGGAGCGCATTTGGCGCGAAGCGGATGTGCTGGGCACGTGTACGCGCCTACTTGCCGCGACGACCGAGACCGGTCCCGACGACGTCCTGCCCGCCGCCACGCCCGACATTCTCTTCGAGGACCGTGAAAACTATTTGCTGGCCATCTCCGCGGCGCCGCAACCCAACGTGGTCTGGAAACAGGAACTACTCGCCGGCCGGGCCGACCCGTGTATCGCCGCGGCCTGCGGACGCCTGCTCGGCACATTGCACGCCGCCAGTTGGCTCGATGCGGACATCGCTGCAAAGCTCGGCGACCGGACCCTGTTCGACCAATTGCGGATCGATCCCTATTATCGCACGCTGGCCGCGGCGCGGCCCGAGACTGGGCAAGCCGTCGAGCGGCTCATCGCCTCGCTGGCGGCCCACCCCCGCTCGCTGGTCCACGGCGATTTCAGTCCCAAAAATCTACTCGTCTTCGATGGCGGCTTGATGATGGTCGATTTCGAGACCGGCCACTACGGTGATCCGGCGTTCGACCTGGGCTTCTTTCTCAGCCACCTCGTGCTCAAGGCCTCTCATCACATCCCACGGCACGCGGCGTACCTCGAACTGAGCGAACGATTTCGAGAAACGTACGACCAGGTCGTAGCATCGCGCATTGGCGCCGAGGAACACGCGGACCTGTGGGCCCGGGGGATTCAAAACTTCGCCGGCTGTGCCTGGGCTCGGCTCGACGGCAAGAGTCCCGTCGACTACGTGCACGATCCGGCCCGACGCGAGCTGGTGCGCGGCATCTGCCGACAGATCTTCGAGGATCGCCTGCACCAATGGCCGCAAGTCGTGGCGTTGTGCAACGAGCGCTTCGCCGCGGCACAGGCGCTAGCTCCTCAGACTTCTCCGGGAGACAATGCCACGTGACAGCGATCAGCAAGATCATTGCCCGC
>SDBV01007879.1_pt1 | contig 14458 bp, 25 predicted proteins | sample 2277081 | NCBI WGS metagenome assembly SDBV01 (sample SAMN10402039, study PRJNA504765) | marine sediment metagenome | isolation source: marine sediment core GS10_PC15, 223 cmbsf | place: Arctic Ocean: Southern Knipovich Ridge | collected 2010
CGGCAAGCTGGTCGGCCGACCGGATATCGTCTCCCGTGGGGGGACGTATGAGGCTCGCGCCCCGTCTTCGGACTCCTCCCAAGAGATTCCCATCGTGGACTTCAGGGTGCACAACGGGGCAAGATTGCACGTTTCAACAACTGGCGCCCTACATCGGCCGTATCAAGACATCGATTGCTCGCAATCTGATAGAGCATTTCACACGTCCCCGCGATGTCGTTGTAGATCCATTCGCTGGTTCAGGTACTACAGGAGTGGCCTGTATAAACATGAAAAGAAAATACATCTTGATTGAAAAAGACAAGGCATACATAAAAATTATCAAACAACGAATCCGAAAAAGAAAAAAGAACAGAAGGTTGTTGGATGAATAAGGGATTTTTTTCTAAATCTGAAATTGCCACGCAGCACGTGCCCCGTACTCCCCGGTGTGGGTTGTGTGGTCTGTATAAGACTTGCATATCTCCTAAGATGAAACCGGCTGGAGAGGGCCGGAAGAAAATATTGATAGTAGCCGAAGCACCGGGACGCAACGAAGATGAAATGAACGTACCCTTAGTGGGTCAGGCAGGCAAGAGATTGAAAAGAACTTTGAAAAAAATAGGCGTGAGTTTGGCCTGCGATTGCTGGAGAACCAATGCCGTCATTTGCCGTCCCCCGGAAAACGAAACACCCAACAGCGAAAAGATAGAGGCTTGCCGTCCTAATTTATTGGAAACTATTAAGATTCTAAGCCCCAACGTCATCATCCTCTTAGGCGGAGTGGCAGTGGAGAGTTTCTTGCCTACGGTTTGGAAAGAGAAAACGTCGTCCGTGGGCAAGTGGGCGGGGTTTATCATCCCTTGCCCCAAGCCTAATGTTTGGATTGCTCCCACCTATCATCCATCTTTTCTCCTACGCAAACCCAGCCCCATAACAGACAGGCTATTCGAGAAACATTTAAGAGCAGCCATAAAACATAAAAAGAAACCTTTTATGGCCCCACCTTCCTACTCTGAGCAAATTGAGTGTGTCACCATCCCTACTCAAGCTGCTCACATCTTGCACCAGATGCGTAGGAAAGGTGGGGCTTTTGCTTTTGATTACGAAACTAATTGCCTGAAGCCTGACGGAGAAGGCCCCGAAATTATATCGTGTTCGGTTTGCTGGAAGGGCAAAAGAACTATCGCTTATCCTTGGGCGGGGGAGGCTATAGAAGCCACCAGCCAACTCCTCCGGTCGTCAGCGGGGAAAATAGCTTCTAATATAAAATTTGAGGAGAGATGGACTAAGGGCCTTTTGAAACATCGGGTGAAGAATTGGCTGTGGGATACAATGCTGGCTGCTCATGTTTTAGACAACCGCCCGGATATAACAGGCCTCAAATTTCAAGCGTTCATTCATTTAGGTATGTCCCCTTACGATAAACATGTGAAACCTTATTTGAAAACTAAAGGCAAAAGCCGATTCAATCGGATAAAGGAATTGGACTTGAAGGAATTGTTGTTGTACAACGGATTAGATTCCCTGTTGGAATTCAAAATTGCAGAGTTGCAAATGAAAGAGTTTAATAAAAGGAGCAAATAATGGATATTCATGTTGTATGTACTTGTGGGACAGAATTAGAAACACCTGATGCCAGCGTCGATGCTCTTTTAAGGGTGGTAGTTAAAGTCCGGCCCTGCTCAAAGTGTGGCCGTCCCTCGGATTGTCAAGAGACTTGCGAGGATGTTTTGAACAGAGAAAAAGAAGTCCTCCAGTTGAAAAGGGAAGTGGCGGAAAAAGAAAAAGATTTAATCACAGCCAACGCAGAGTTGATCACTCAAAAACAAAAAAAGGATGTCCCTCCTATGTCTCCAGTGAAGCCCCCGAAATGTTTTGGAGATCATAAACACACATATGAAACAGTACCAGGTGGATGTGATGGCTGTCCATGGTTAAAACATTGCGAGAAAATAGTTCATCCCGAATGTTTTGGGACAGATTACGATGATGAAGATTGTGATACCTGTAATCTTTTTACAGCTTGTGGTGAAGTAGAAGAAAAACAAAAAAATGAAACCAATAACTGACAAAGCTTATAAATTATTTCATGATGGTGCTTTGGCCTTGGCCCAAGTGGAGGCTAATGGCATAAGAATGGACGTGAAATATCTCCGCAGGACCATAGACCGCACCTCCCGAAAGATCGATGGTTTAAACGATAAGATGAAGCAGCATGAAGTCTACCGCACATGGAAGAAACATTATGGCTCCCGGACTAATATGGGTAGCCGTCAACAATTAGGCAAAGTGTTATTCGACATAATGAAGTACAAGTGTCCTTCTCTTACCACCACCGGACGATATCAAACTAATGAAACTGTGTTGAGCACTTTGAATTTAGATTTTACTAATCAATTGCTGCGGGTGGAAAAGCTAAAGAAAGCCCGCAGCACTTATCTCCGGGGCATCTTGAAACACGTGGTGGACGGGTATCTACACCCCTCTTTCGGTCTCAATATCGCTGTAACTTATCGTTCTCAAAGCAGCGACCCCAATTTTCAAAACATCCCAATGAAAGATCCAAAAATTAAAAAGCTGGTACGACGGGCATTCTTAGCTCGTATTGGACATCGACTTGTAGAAACAGATTATTCTGGGGCAGAGATTTGCTGTGCCACTTGTTATCATCACGATCCAAGGATGATTTCCTACATCAAAAATAAAAAGAAAGATTTGCACCGCGATATGGCAATGACTATTCTTAAACTTCGGAAAAGTCAGGTGTCTTGGGATGCTCGTGATATTGGAAAGAACATGTTTGTCTTCCCCCAATTCTACGGGGATTATTATATACACTGTGCTCAAAACATGTGGAAGGCTATAATAAGTAGGAATATACAAACAAATGATGGTTTGAATTTGATAAAACACTTAAAAAGTCAAGGCATAAGGAAATTAGGTCGGTGTGATCCTAAACTACCTCCGGTGTCCGGCACGTTTGAGAAACACTTGAAAGAAGTGGAAGATGATTTTTGGAACAGACGTTTTCAAGTTTACAGTCAATGGAAAAAGGACTGGTGGGAAAGTTACGAGGATAAAGGTTATTTCGATATGCTCACCGGGTTTAGAATTGAGGGACGATTGAACCGGAAAGAATGTATTAACTATCCGGTGCAAGGGGCGGCATTCCATTGGTTGCTTTGGTCCTTGATTCGGATTCAAAAGTTGTTGAATAAATATAAAATGAAAAGTTTAATCATAGGTCAAATCCACGATAGTATAGTAGGGGACGTTCATCGCAAAGAGAAAAAGAACTACTTGGAAATATGTAAGCAGGTGATGACCGTGGACGTGAGGAAGCATTGGCCTTGGATTATCGTGCCTCTTACTATAGAGGCTGAAGTAGCCCCGGTGGGTGGAAACTGGTTCGAGAAAAAGGAAGTGTCCATATGAAATGTTCAGATTCACCAGAATCAGTAAAAGCAAAGCGCAAATTTGTTGCAAAGCAGACTAAAGAAGCAGCATCTACTGGCAACGTAACGCTTCGCAATTGCAGTGATATCCGCACTGGCACGATACCTGTTTGGGAGGCATATCGGTGTCTATATTGTGGAGAGTATTTTAATCAGACAATGGCCGAAGACCATTTTGGGATAACACGAAAACAGTATTTTAAGGATTAGTAAAATGAGAAAGCATTATGTATTAGGATTGGTATTCAATAGCTCTCAAGACACCATTTTGCTTATTGATAAATTAAGACCCGAATGGCAAAAGGGTCGGTGGAATGGTATTGGGGGCAAGATTGAAGAAGGGGAAACCCCTTATGATGCGATGTGTAGGGAAAGTGTGGAGGAGACCGGCTTCATCCATCCTTATCAACACAAAATTACTTTCGTATGTCCGGGAGGCACGGTCTTCGTCTTTGCTGCTAAATGTTCTCATCCTCGTATCAATTTTAATCAAATAGAAGACGAGTTGCTTCAAGAGTTCCCCCTTGATAATTTACCAGGCGGGATAATGTATAATATAAAGTGGATCATTCCTTTATGCTTAGCCAATGTGAGATTTCCGGTAATGATAGAACAAATGTGTTTGGGAGTAGATGGATGAGTAAAGAAGATCAAATTGAGTTGAAGAAAATGATTAAGGAAATACAAGCGGCTTCTGGCCTAAATTATGGATGTAAGCTATCTACTTGGGAGATTGCTCGGTTGGATGAGTGGTCAAAGTTGCCATTCATTTCAGACGGACAAGGTGCGATTGTTGAGCGGATATATAAGGAAAAAATGCCGTGATCAAAGACAAAAAGGATAAAAAAGAAAAGCCGGAATGCAGGGTTTGCACGGGCTATAACGTCTACCATGGGGAATATGCATGTCTTAGAGCATGGACAGAAGGCGGGCCAGATAGTTGTGCGGGATTTGTAAGGAGCAAGCACGTCGATGACTAAAGAAGAACACGAAAGATTAGCCTTGTTAGAAGCCCTTCTCCTCCATGCTAAAATAGCTGTGCCTTGGATGGTGAGAACCTTAACACATGCCACGGATGAAATTCATGTCGGTATGTACTCCGATGAATTAAAACATGCAATCGAACTCAATGAATATTTGAAAGTATTATAATGATTTACGTTGACTTACTATCCTCTTGTGTTCCTACTAAACACTGGCCCTATAAACATTCTTGTCATCTTATAGCAGACAGCGATGCAGAACTACATGACTTTGCAAGACGTATAGGATTAAAAAGAATTTGGCATCAATGTAAACCTTTTGATATTTCTCATTATGATTTAACTACTCACATGAGAAGGAAAGCAATCAACTACGGAGCAGAGCCTATAACAAGACATAGCTTTGTTATAAAATTAAGAAAAGCAAGAGCAGAAGAAATCGCAAGGAGAAGTAATGGAGTTGTATAAAAAGTATCGACCAAAAAAACTTGAATTATTAGTAGGACAAAATCACATAGTGGGAGTGTTAGAACGGAAGTTGAAAAAGAACAACCTTCCTCATACCGTCCTACTCAGCGGCCCGTCCGGATGCGGAAAAACTACTGTGGCCCGCATCCTCAAACGCCGATTGAAATGTAGTAAATCGGACTTCACCGAAATAAACGCTGCCGATCACCGGGGCATAGAAGATATACGAAACATAAATCAACGTATGAGGCAAGCTCCTATGGGAGGTGATTGTCGGATATGGCTGGTGGACGAGGCTCACAAACTCACCAATGACGCCCAAAATGCCTTCCTCAAAATGTTAGAGGACACGCCCAAGCACGTGTATTTCATCTTGGCCACTACCACCCCTCAAAAACTTATCAAGACTATTCGCAACCGTTGCACAGAGTTTAAGTTCAAAGGTCTGTCTGATTCCGACATCGGTGAGTTGTTAAAAACCACCTCCAAGGCCGAAGGGTTTAAGTTGCCCCCAACGGTGCAAAAGAAAATCGTGGAAAACTGTGAAGGTTCAGCCAGGAAATCCTTAGTATTACTGGATCAAATTATCGAATTGGACGATGAGGATGAGATGGAAAACGTCATAGCAGAGGCTATGCACGAGACAGCCATTTATGATTTGTGTAAAATACTATTGAATTCCAGGGCCTCTTGGAAAGCTGTTACTAAGGTGTTACTACCCCTGCAAGAACAAAAAGCCGAACCGGAAACCATACGATATTCGGTGTTGGGCTATGCTCAAAGTGCTCTATTAAAGGGTTGGGGGGATCAAAACCGGGCTTACGCCATTTTAGACGCTTTCCGGGACCATTTCTACGATTCTAAGTTCCCCGGAGTGGTGGCGGCGTGTTACGAGGTAGTCGTTATAAAATAATTTTATTTTTTTCGGCAAAGGACGCCTTTTTCTCCGATAATATAATAGAAGGGACGATAAATGGCAAAGAAGAAAAACAAAATGAAGGAAGTCCGAGAGTTTTGTATGACCGAAGTGGACATACTGAACTTGGAGAAAGAATGTGCCTTGCATCCCCGTATGGTTTTTCAGTACGTCCGCATGCTCAACGACACCAATACCGATATAGCCCAAGCCAAAAGCGACATGGCTTTGACAGACGCTGAAATTGGGGCTTGCATACGTGCTGATCCTTCCGATTATAATTTGCCTGAAAAAGTTACGGTGGGTGCCGCCGAAGCCACTATCCTCCTGCAACCGGAACATAAAGAGGCTTTACTGAAATTGCAAGTCCTTCAAAAACGATGGGGGATATTGAACGCTGCAGTGAAAGCCTTAGACCATAAGAAATCAATGCTGGAACAGGAAGTCAAGTTGCACGGACAAAATTACTTCTCCACCCCCAATCCAAAGTTAGTGGGGGAACAAAATCAGGAATTTCAAGAACGGTTAGACAAAGCGAAAGATGCAGCAGCCAAGAAAAAGAATAGCAAAAGGAAACGGAACCGATGATGGATTATATCAGATTAGTTTTTAGCATTGTTCTTGGTATGGCCGCGATTGTTCTCTTGGTCTACTTTTGCGTGAAGTTTGGTACTGTGGCCTTTTATAAGGCAAAACAATTTATTGATAAACAAAAAACAGGAGACCAGTAATGAGTAAAAGAAAGAAGCGGAAAGAACGGAGAAGCACTGCCGGGGCGACCAAGAAAAGACGAGAGGCCGCAGCAATGGGCGACGGTCCATCGTATTTGAAGTTGCCGGAGGGTGTGGGGAATTTTGCTTTGAAGTCTACCAAGGCAGCCCGCATTGACATCATTCCTTACGACGTGGGTAAGGGCAACCCCAGAGCCGACAAGGGTGCGTTCTACTGGGAACGGACTATCTACATCCACCGCAACGTGGGTCCGAACAACGAGTGGGTTATTTGCCCGGCCCGAACCGCCAAGAAGAAATGTCCTATCTGCGAATTCATCACCAAGCTCAGACAAAACGAAGATGAAAACGAGACTCTCATCGCTTCCCTCAAAACCAGTCGGCGGATGCTCATGAACGTCGTGGACATGAGCGAAGACAAGAAAGACCGCAAACCCAGAGTATGGGAAACCAGCCACGCTTACTTTGGCAAGGCCATGGATGAGGCTTTAACCTCCTCTTACGAGGATGACGAAGACAACATGGACGGCTTCTGCGACCCGGATGATGGGAACTATTTGAAGATGGTCGTCGAAAAGGGATGGCAAGGCAAAGGGTACTGCGTGGAACGGGTCGATTTCAAATCCCGCAAAGGGGACTTGGACGAGGAGATTATGGACGCTGCCGTTTGTCTCGACGACATCCTTATCATCCAGGAGTATAAGGACTTGAAAGACTTGCTCCTCCAAGATGATGAAGACGAGGACGACAAGCCCAAGAAGGGTAAGGGCAAAAAGAAGAAAGACCCAGAGCCGGATGACGACGATGACGACGACGATGACGACGACGATGACGACGATGACGAGGATGATGATGATGATGACGACGATGACGATGATGATGACGATGATGATGACGATGATGACGACGATGATGACGACGATGACGACGACGAAACCCCGGCTGCTAAGAAAAAGCGCATAGCAGCGGAAAAGAAAGCGGCGGCGGCCAAGAAAAAGAAAGCGGCAGCAGCCAAAAAGAAGAAAGCCACTGCCAAGGGCAAGGGTAAAGGTAAGGGCAAAAAGAAGTAAGTAGTAAGAGTGGAATGGATGCTGCTCTGGCGGGCAGATGCTATGGAAGATGGAATGGATGCCATCTGCCCGCCATTTTCTTTGAAAGGAAAAGACTATGAGCACAAGCGAACTTAGTAGCCGAGCCCAATTTGAGGCTTGGAAAAGAAGAAATCAATACATTATCAAACGCTTCAACGTAAGACAGCGAATCAAAAAAGGCCGTAAGCCTTACAAACTTCGATATGTAGATGTGCGCCCTATAACTTTAGGGGGTTGTGGGGTACGTGCCGGCATTAAGATTCACATGGGGGATTCCCTCCAAACTGTCCCATGTCCCAACTGTATCTCTAAAGGAATGAGGCAAGGACTCCAGCGACAGGCATCCCGAAGTCAGATTGTATTTCCCTACCGACAACACGCTGCCCAAGACATTTTGGCAGAGAATAAAATTGATCAACGCAGGAGTCAAAAGAAATGAGTTGCCAAGACTGCAAAGATGCGGAAGAATTGGCCAGTAACCAATTTCATATGTCTACCAAAATCTACTACCGATGGGGTGCTGCGAGAGTCGTGATAATAGCTTGTCCCGTACACGGTGCAGAAATCCTGGAAGTTCTAAATGGCCATCAGCAGCAGCAACAGAAGGCTGAAAGATTCAGAAAACTTATTAAAGATACTAAACAAAATGAAAACCAAAGACATCAAAAAGAAACTCCAGCAGAGAAAGAAAAAGACCAAGCTGTCTCCTGACGATTTTCTAAGTACAGGCAGCACTCTTTTGAACCTGGCTTTGACGGGAAAACCCAATTGTGGTTTCGTCCGGGGCAAGTATCACTTCATCGTAGGTGATAGTACCTCCGGCAAGACGTTTCTAAGCCTCACCTGTCTGGCAGAGGCCGCTAACAATCCCCGGTATAAGAAACACCGCTTCATCTACGACGACGCAGAGGGCGGAGCGTTAATGGATATAGAAAGATTCTTCGGGTCCAAGGTGGCGAAGCGGATAAGACCCCCCAAGAAGGAAAAAGACGGCACGCCCATTTACTCCCGCACCATAGAGGAATTTTATTACAACGTCTACGATAATATCAATAAAGGCAGACCCTTCATATACATATTGGATTCTATGGATGGCCTGAGTTCCAAGGAAGAATCAGACAAATTTCAAGAACATAAAAAAGCGTACGAAAAAGGCAAAAAGGCTGCCGGGACATATGGGGACGGTAAAGCTAAAAAGAATGCTTCCGGCATACGGCAACTACTCAAACCATTAGCCAACTCTGGTTCCATCCTCATTATTATTAACCAGACCAGAGATAATATAGGCTTCGGAAGTCAATTTAATCCTAAAACCCGAAGTGGTGGGCACGCTTTACGATTCTATGCCACTTGGGAGATATGGTCTTCCGTAAAAGGTCAAATCTCTAAGACTGTGCAAGAAAAGAAAAGACAGTTGGGAGTGATGTGCCAAATCCGAGTCAAGAAGAATCGAGTGACAGGCCGGGAAAGAACGGTTACTGTCCCCATCTATCATTCCTTTGGAATTGATGACATCGGGTCTTGTGTAAATTATCTGATAGAGGAAAAACATTGGCATAAATCCAAAAGTGGGAAAATTACGGCAGAGGATTTCGATTTCGCAGGCCCCAAAGAAAAACTCATTCAATACATCGAGGATGAGGGGATGGAAATGGATCTGCGAGATTTGGTAGGGGAAGTTTGGGAAGGTATAGAAGAGGCGTGTGCCGTGAAAAGGAAAAAGAGATATGAGTGATAAATTCAAAAAAGGCGATGTGGTAGATTTTCGTTTTGAAACTTTTTCAGGAATGGGCATAGTAACCAGATCCAGAGGGCATGGCATTTGGGATGTTGTAACGGAGGCCCCACATCAAGATGTTCGATGCTTCGATGAACATGCTGAAAAAACAAATCCTCCCCTAAATGTGTTTGATTTAATAAGGGAAAAACAAAGTGGCTAAAACTCTTCAAGGAATAGGACCACATATACTTGTAGCACTTCGTTTGCAAGATGTTAGAGTCCCTGCAAACATCATAAGAATAGACACCGCCATAATGCCTGATGAAGTAGTTACTATTACTTACACTTGTCAGGCTGATGCCAAAACCTTAAAAGCCTTATATCTTGCCACACAAAAATTAGAGGATGAATCCAATGGCTAAAAAGAAAAAACCCAAACCACTTCCTTTTGATAATTCCATATCAAAGATAACGGAGAATCTCTCCTGCCCCGGATGTTTTAAGGAGCATATGATATTTATGTATACCAGAAAGAGAACCAATGATGAGGTATTTCTTTGTCGCTACTGCGAAACGATTCATGCGGTCTCCATAGAAATTAACTATAAATATAAGTTTATGAAGAAACTGTAATGAATAAACGCTGGCTCATTTTAGATTGCAATTTCTTATGCCATCGACTCAAACATTCAATGGGCGGGTTGAGCCACGATAACTCCCCCACAGGGGTCATCTACGGTTTCTTAAAATCCATCCCCCTGTACCAAGAAAAGTTTGACACTCCCCATATCATTTTTTGTTGGGACTCTAAAACCTCCAAAAGAAAAGAAATCTTTCCGGGGTATAAATCCAATCGAGTGGACCGGCTGGAAAAGATGAATAATGAGGAGATTATATTTGAGGATGAGTTTCGTTATCAAATGAAAATGCTGCGTAAGAAGTATTTACGAATGATAGGCTTTCGGAACGTGTTTTGTCAAAAGGGATATGAAGCGGATGATTTAATTGCTTCGGTATGCGACAGTCTCTCCAAAAGTGCCGAATTAACTTACGGCACTCTACAAGCCGAAGCCATTATTCTTACCTCCGATCATGATTTATATCAATGTCTCAGTCCACAAGTTTCTATCTATGATCCCAACAAAAGAAAAAGGACAACGTATCAAAAGTTCCAAAAGGAGTATGGGTTGACCACCGAAGAATGGTGGATGATGAAAGCTATAGCAGGATGCTCTGGTGACATGGTGCCCGGAGCGAAGGGCGTGGGAGAAATAACTGCTATCAAATACCTCAAGGGGGTATTAAATCCAGAGTCCAAAATGTATTATAATATAACAAACCACATGGGATTGCGATTATATTTGAAGAATAAACAGCTGGTGAGATTGCCCTTTAGAGGAACTAAAATATTCAAACTTAAAAAAGATGAACTGTCAGCAGAGGGTTGGCAAGCAGCAGTCAGGTCATTAGGCTTGAAATCTATTAAAGACAGAGTACCAATGGGGATTAGAAGAAAGAGGAAAAAGAAATGATCGAGTTGTTAATCATTGTGGCATGTTGGTTAGTATCAGGAGTCTCCTTTTTTTGGATGGGATCAGTAATTGATTATTTACTCTACAAAGGACAAAAGATAGAATGGAAAATGATTTTCTTGTGTATGGCTCTTGGGCCGATAATGATGTTGGTTATCTTACGAGTCCTATATGAAACATGGATGGACAGAAGGGGCGAGAAAAAACCCTTCTTAGACCGACTGGAGGCCAGCGGTAAACTAAAAAGATGCGATGATCTATGTAAATCCTCTCGTCCTATTCGTATACTAACGGAAACGGACAAATGCGATTGGTGTGGCACCAAAAAAGCCGTCATCACGGATGGAACTTATGTCTATTGTTCCGAAGAATGTAAAAAATTATTCTTAGAGAATGCTTTAGAAGCAATAGAGGAAAACAATGGCTAAAGGCAACACATTTGAAAGAGACATCTGCAAACTTCTTAGCGAATGGTGGACAGGCGGTAAGAGGGATGATGTATTTTGGCGGACTGCGGGGAGTGGTGCCCGTGCCACGGCGAGGGCTAAGAGCCATCAGAAGACATTTGGTCAGTACGGGGATGTCCAAGCCACAGACCCGATTGGTCAACCTCTTATCGACCTGTGCACTATCGAATTGAAGCGGGGATATTCTAAATCCACCTTTGCAGACCTCATAGAAGATTCTCAAACTGCTAATGCCAAGCCTTGTATGTATGCCAAATTTATACAACAGGCTAAAGGGGATTCTAAAAAAGCGGGGACACCTTGGTGGTTGTTGATAGTGAAACGAGACCGGCGAAAACCCATCGTGATCTACCCTCCCAGGTTGTTTAGCTCTACTTGGTCTGGTTTGGACAAGTGTCGAATATTTCGCAAAAAGAAAATACATATCTATATATCCCCACTGGAAGATTTTCTAAAGTACTGTGAACCTGAAAGAGTTCTCATAGAGCATGCGGAATATACGAATGAAGATTGTAATAATTGTACGAAACCTACATGTGCCAGTTGTTATAGAGAATCGAAATGATTGATATGGACAACATAAAAAAGTCTCAGGCCCGTAAAATCGTGCGGTTGTTCGAGGAAAGAACTCGTGCTCTTGTCACCGCCCGGATAGGCCCTATAGGTTTTCCCGGTTGTGCAGACTTTTTTACGATGGCTCAGGAAAAAGAAGATGAGTTGCAAGAGTTCATCTTCGGCACTTCCTCTATCGTGCGTCTCGGAGAAATGTGGGGGATATTAAAAGAGGAGCCTAAGAAAACCAAACACTATTGTGGGGTTTGTGGACGGGTTCAATATCGCAGCGTTACAGGTCTCAGTTGTAAGGGGCGAAAGCATTATACAGCCGCCTCCGTGAGTAAGAAAAAAGCCAAGAAAATTAGAGAGAAAAGGAAACAAAAATGAAAAAATATCCGAACGAAATTAAACTTATGATTTTACTCGTGTTGTCCTTTTCTTTAGGAGGATTGCTTGTTAATATAATTCATGTTCATTATGGACATCGCAATCATTCTTTTCCTTTCAGGGAAGTGGAGGTCGTTGGACCTTCGGCCTCCACTTCTTATTTGAAGGAAGAGTTCGGTGATGAATACGAAATTATAATGGCTGCTGCCGCCCGTAATGGTTGTCATGGCGAGTCTCTGCTTATTCTCTTTGCTATCCGGAAAGCAGAGAATGGCGGACCCGGCGTAGAATTTGGCATCCTCTGCCAAGCCGGAACGGACCTTGACACGCAGGCTGGGTGGGCAGCAGCCACCATTATGAAAAATCGTGGACGGTGGAAAGAGGCAGATGAAGAATTATTTGGATATAAAGGATTCATCTTTTTCTTAGGCACTCGATACTGCCCTGACGATACTGTAAATTGGGTTCGGAATGTTACTTATTGGTTTGAAAAATTTAAGGAAAATGAAAATGGATAAGGAAAAAATCGACACAGGCGTGCCAATTAAAGAAGTAGAAATTGGGACGGGAATAAGAACTACGGAGAACGAGAAAAAGCGGGTGTATCTACAATTGGATAGGCCTGCTGCAATAGCCCTCATCACAACTCTTCTAATAACAAAAGATGATTGTTTCTTGTCTGATTTGTGTGAGGACATTCAACGCAAACCTGCGAAAACGGTAGGAGAAGGCAGAGACATAGTAGTAACTGTCCGCCCCGGTTTGGAAGCTTATGGCATCGAAATGATTCAGGCGATTGAAAAAGCTATTGATAGTGCCCTCATCCCTCTCGGTTTCACCCGTAGTAAATCTGCGAAATGGGGACACAGGATAGATTTCGTTTATTACCAATTCGCAAAGGTTCTGGATGAAACTGAAACAGAGAAATCAATTACTGAAAAAGATTCTTAGATCATACCGCATTCAGTATAAAGCTGCGATGCGGGCGACCAGTTTAGGTTTATGCAAGCGGGTGATAAAGGATGCTTTGGAAGATGAACGGAAATTGAAAGGAAAAGAAAATACCTTATTCTAAAACATGCCCTGAATATAATACCATATGGAGATTCTTTCGGAAACACGCTTCCCCAGAAGACATAGCCCGAATCACAGCTTGCAGACTGAAAGGATTTAAGTTTAATAATATAATGCTGTGGCGAAGTGGATCCAGTCTTCAATATATTATTAGCTTATTTTGTGTCGGTTGTGGGAAAAGTTGCACCTCAAATATAACTGCACGAGACGTTAAGGGTTCTATGATTTTAGATATGGTGATACAGGGACAAACATACTCACGAGAATATGAAGGGGTGCAGGGATACAAGGACGCAATGACGCATGGCAAATCAGCGTCCGCTGTACTACTGGATGAATTTGCTGAGGTGGACACAGGTTATGATAAATAAAATCAAAATCCGAGACTTCACTACGCAAGCCAGATGTGAAATAGAATTTGGGCCGCACGTCACCACCCTCACCGGCTCCAGCTTCACAGGCAAAAGCACTATCCTCCGGGCCATCCGATTCGCAGCTATGAATAAACCCTCCGGGGACAAGATGATAAGTTGGGGTGCAGATAAAACCTCCGTGCGTTTATATATTGACGACGAAAGAATAATCCGGCGAAAAGGCAAGGGCATAAACTCCTACAAATTAGGGAAAGAAGAGTTCCGGGCTTTCGGAAATAACGTACCCCAACCCATAGCAGATTTAGTAAACATGGACGACCTTAATTTCCAAGGGCAACACGACAAGCCATTTTGGTTTTGTGAGACGGCGGGGGAAGTGTCCCGCCAACTAAACTCCATCGTCAACTTGGAAGTGATAGACCGGACCCTCTCCAACATCGATGGCGGAATACGAGATGTCAAAGCCGAAATCAAACTTACTAAGAAACGATTGGAAGATGCGCAAGAACAACAAAAGGAATTGGCTTTCGTCGTTTCTTTAGACGCCGAACTATCTCATGTAGAAGAATTGGAAAAAGAGTCTCGTCAAAAGGCCGTAGAATTGGCGAGGATGGCCGAAATCGTAGAAAGCGGGTCGAAGTACCGCCGAGACCGTAAAAAGGCCAGGAGGCTGGCCGTAGGTGGCGAGACGGCTTTAGAGGCAGGCTTAGAATGGCGTAAAAT
>SDBV01007880.1_pt1 | contig 14457 bp, 14 predicted proteins | sample 2277081 | NCBI WGS metagenome assembly SDBV01 (sample SAMN10402039, study PRJNA504765) | marine sediment metagenome | isolation source: marine sediment core GS10_PC15, 223 cmbsf | place: Arctic Ocean: Southern Knipovich Ridge | collected 2010
ATCATCTTAATAAGCAAGGAAGGGCACCTCCTGGAATTGCAAAGTCTTACGCTACTTGATTTAGTTTTTTACTCTGTATTTATCCTACAGGGATAAGTCTGTCTGTTTATAAAGATAATGGCTTGATTTTTACTAAAGTGTATAAGATTAATAGAAATTTCCAACAGGTTTTTTCTCCATTCTATAGTTGTGGATACAATTTTCGCGATTTTTTCAATTTCTAAGAGATTTTCACCTCAAAAACACTTGATGCAGATTATAAAAATTACTATCATATAATTTATTTAAATATATAATTGACCATGGAGGTGGTCTTAATCTTAAAAGAAGAGATAATATAAATTATGAAGGAAATAGTGCTCTGGGCTGGGCTATTTTCACAGGTGAAAAAGAGAAAGCAATATTATTAATTGATTCCGGAGCCGATATTACAATTAATGGTACAAACAATAGGAATTTATATATTGAATTAGCAAAGACTTGGAGTTTTGGTTATGAGGACATCGCAGACCTATTACTGGAAAAGGGATTGCAATTTAATACCGAAAATTTTGAGTCTTTGCACTATGCTGTTTTTAATAAAGAGTATGATTATGTTAAATGGCTTTTAGAACATGGAGCAGATGTGAATAAAAAAGATGAGAGGGGACATCATCCTCTTGATCTTTGTGATATTCATTCACCGCAACCCAGTCCAGGCGATGATGAAAGGATTAGAGCATCTAATATGATTAAACATCTGTTATTAGAATATGGAGCTGTAGAATCGGGTAATATGTAGTAAATAATGTTTAATATACTTATAAATATATTAGCTGTTAAAGCTCTTTCAATTTTAGGCTGGGTTGCTTGCGGCTTGTAATTTTTCTTAATAATCTTCATATGTTATAATTTCTTCATTTTCCTGCGTTCCTTATAAAATTTTTTTTAGATTTCCGATTCTGAAAGCATTTGGGTATTAGTGCATTCTCGCATCATTAATGGTTTGTAAGGGCAATACTAGCGTTAATGGATTTTCTTCAAAAGGAATGAATCCAAACTTTATATAAAAAGATTTAGCTTTTTCATTTAAAGCATCAACAATAACACAATAAATTGCTACTTTAGACGAAACATTTATTGCTCTTAAAAATGCATCTTTTAAGAGAAGAATCCCAATATTCTTGCCCTGAAAACATAAATCAACTGCAAGTTTCCCAATTCTCATGGCTGGAATTGGATATTTGGGAATTCCTTTTTTCATTAAGTCTGGTAGTTCATTAAAAAGTATCTGTGCCATGCTCACAGTATAATATCCTAAAACCTGGCTTTTATTACTTTCATAGACTGCTACAAAAGTCTTACCAATATTTTTTTTATCGTTAGGGATCGCAAACTGCCGTAAGTATAAATTTAAGTCATCAATACCGCAGTTAAAATCCTTTTTATTAATGCTTTTTGATACCGGAATGATTTTTATATTCATTAAATCCAGCTATGGAACAGTATTGCTTTTCATCATTTTTTTTAGGGCTTTGTTAGGAGCTGGAGGATTAATAATTAAATTATAAAACATATCTCTATCTTTTTTATCTAAAGAAATTATTTTCATCTGCTCAATATCTTTCTTTGCAGAAGTAAGAGAATTCCCAACTATATATGCCGAAAGAGTTTCTCCTTTAATTCTGGCAGCTTTTTCTATTATGTTCTTTGTTTCTGGATTAATTCTTATCTCAATCCTTGTAGATTTTGTTTTTATCATAACAATAACCTCCAATATAAATATACAGCAATGTACGGCAATTGTACACACTATTTGCAATTTAAAAGATGAATTCTTTATATTTCAAATTCTAAGTTAAATCTAATATACAAAGATTACTTTTCTTAAATAAAAAAGAAGGCAGGCTTGTTGGAAAGTTTGTAAAAACAAAGGACCTGGTGTGTGAACTGATGAGTGAACTGATGTGAACAATAGATTAAACTGGTGCTGCCTTATCTTTTCTTTAAAGGTATGTATTCGCTTTTAATAGAAATATTTTTATAGGCAGGCCGTATTATTCTGCTATTGGAAATTACTTCCTCTATACGATGAGCACTCCACCCTGCAATTCTCGACATCGCAAACAGGGGAGTGTAAAGTTCTTTTGGTATATCCAGCATTTCATAAACAAACCCTGAATAGAAATCAACATTTGCACATACTTTTTTCTTTGTGCCCTTTAATTCATAAAAAACTTCCGGGCCCAGCTTTTCTACAAGGTTATATAAATTATATTCTTCTTCATTATCTTTCTCTTTTGCAAGTATTATAGCTTTTTGTTTTAATATTTTTACCCTTGGATCGGATAAAGTATAAACTGCATGGCCAATACCATATATTAAACCGGTTTTATCAAATGCCTTTTTTGTAAGTATTTTTAACAAGTAATTTTTTACTTCTTTTTCATTAGACCAGTTTTTTACATTTTTCTTTATATTTCTCATCATGTCTATTACTTTGATATTTGCCCCGCCGTGTTTTGAACCTTTTAAAGAACCTACAGCTGCAGATATTACAGAATATGTGTCTGTATCTGTAGAAGAGACAACACGGGCTGTAAAAGAGGAGTTATTTCCTCCACTGTGTTCAGCGTGAATTATTAACATAGTATCCAGTACATCAGCTTCAAGTCTGGTAAATTCACCAGTCTGACGGATTAAATGCAGAAAATTCTCCGCAGTTCCAAATTTCTCTTTTGGATTATGTATAAAGAGGCTTTCATTATGAAAATAATGTTTTTTTGCCTGATATCCGTATGCAATCATTGTGGGAAAACTTGCAATAAGTTCTATGCACTGTCTTGCTATATTTTTAATGCTAATATCATCCGGATTTTTATCGTAGGAATAGAAAGCTAAAACACTTCTTGCAAGTTTATTCATAATATTGTTACTAGGTGACTTTAATATCATGTTTTCTTTAAATCCACCGGGCAACTCCCTGTTTTTAGATAAAATATTACAGAATCCTGCTAACTCGTCTTTATTTGGCAGTTCGCCGAAAAGCAGTAAATATGCAACTTCTTCGAAGCCTTTACGCTTTTCTTTCTCGATATTTTTCGTAATATCAATTACATTAATGCCCCTATAGTGTAATTCACCTTCTACAGGAACAACTTCATATTCATCTTTAATATAACCATGAACATTGCCTATTTTTGTTAACCCAACAAGTACACCGCTTCCGTCTTTATTTCTTAATCCTCTTTTTACTTCGAATTTTTCATATTTGTCAGATTCAATTATATTATTCTTTTTTATTTTATCCACGAGTGCATCAAAATCTATCAATTTATTTATCCTGTTTATTTTGCTAGTATATTTAGACTATTTATCTTATACTTAATTACGAGTATATTGCAATATATTAAATTAAATATTTGTCAAAGTAATTTTACTTATTATATTTATCAAAATAACAAAATAAAATATAATTTTATGTCGATATAATGATTATGAATAACATTACTATAATTAATGCTGTAAAATTATCTGAATATGCATTTGAGGATCTTGGAGAAGGATTAAATTGTTTGCAGGTTGTTTATGAATATTCAAAGACTCTTCGGGATTCCAATAAAACGGTTTGGTTAACTGATTTGCAAATAGAATGGAAAAAGTATTTATCCGATGATTTAAACATTGAATATAAAAATGAATGGAATATTAATGAACTGCTTAAAAGCATAAAAGAATTATCATCTGATTTTGATAATATATTTTATATTTATGCTGATTGTCCCTGTCTGGACATGGAAATATCTGAGAAAATGTATTCAAATCATATTAAATATTTTGCTGATTATACTTTTGCAGATGGTTATCCATATGGTATTACACCGGAAATTATTAATAAGGATATTGTAAATAACCTGATTCAGCTAGTAAAAAAGAGCATAGGCCCGGTAAACAGGGATACAATTTTTGAAATTATTAAAAAGGACATAAATTCATTTGATATTGAAACAGAAATATCCCCTAAAGATATGAGATTATTAAGAATCAGTTTGTGTGCAGATAAAAGGCGAAACTTTAATATGCTTAAAAAGGTATTTGAACACAAGCATTGTAATTCAGAATCGTTAATAAAGTTATTCGAAAATAAACCTGAAATACTTAGAACTTTGCCTGCTTTTTTTAATATTCAAATTGTAGAGGGATGTCCTCAAAACTGTTCATATTGTCCATATCCTGCAACAAGAAATAATAAAACCGGTAAATTAAATGAAATGAAATTTGAAGACTATAAAAAAATAATAGATCAAATAATAGAATATTCAGAAGACGGTACTGTCAGTTTATCTTTATGGGGAGAGCCTTCTTTTCATAGTGAAATATACAGGATAATGGAGTATGTGCTTTCTAAAGATAATCTAGAGTTAATAATTGAAACTTCGGGAATCAACTGGCAGGAAAATACTTTACTGCAGCTAAAAAATAATATGAATAAACAGCCTTACTGGATTGTTTCTCTGGATGCATGGAGCAGAGAACAATATGAAAAACTTCGTGGAAAAGGGTATGAAGAAGCTTATTCTGCAGCTAATTCACTCGTTAATCATTTTCCGGGAAGAGTATATGTTCAGGCTGTAAGAATGAAACAGAATGAGGACGATCTGGAAGCATTTTACAGAAACTGGAAAACTAAACTGGATACAATTATTATTCAGAAGTATGATAATTTCTGTAATGTTCTTCCGGATGTACGGGTTACGGACCTGTCACCTTTAAAGAGGTTCCCCTGCTGGCACATCAAACGCGATATTAACATAGTTCTAAATGGTGATATTAGAATTTGCCGTGAAGACATTAAAGGAGAATATGTGATTGGAAATATTTTTACAGACGGATTAAAAAAGATCTGGGATAAGGGTAATTTGTTTTATATGAAACATTTAAATGAGGATTTACCTGAAATATGCAAAAACTGTGATGAATATTATACTTACAATTTCTAATATGGAAAAACAATTTTATACGGTCGTTGGAGGCCAGAAAGAAGATAGAATACTCAAATACTCTTCTATGTTTACAATACTGTTATTAAATAGGGGAGGTAAATTCTACAGGGATGATTTTCTTGATGATATAGCCTCATTAGATTTTGCAGAAGTGTTATGTATTGATGGCCCTGTTATATCATATGATTTTGATGAAAGATCAAAAAAATATCCGAAAGTAAAATTTTTATTGTTAAAAGACAAAATGACTATTGGAGAAAAGATCAATTTAGGAATTAAAGAAGCTCGTGCAAGATTTATACTTGTAATATGGAGTGATATGAAAATTCATAATTCCTTAAACCTTGAGAGAATAGTAGAAAATACCAAAAAAAGCGGTGTTGTTTGTACAGTTCCCTTATTAAAGACAAGGAAAATGGAGCAGATACCATCAATGCATCTGCCAATGCATGTTAAAAGAAAATTAAAAATTATGCCGTGGAATATGATAAATGATAATATGGAAAGCCTTTATCCATTTGATTATTGTGGAATATACAATAAAGAAAAATTTCTATTAATTAAAGGATTCGACAGCCAGATAAAAAGTTCTTACTGGCAGAAATTAGACTTTGGGTTTCGCACCTATATGTGGAATGAGAAAATACTTGGCAATACAAGTTTTTTTATAAGTTATATCAATGATGAGGCTTTTGAAAATAATACACCGGATGAAAGTTATAAATTGTTTTATCTAAAAAATATTGCTGTTAAATATAAAAAAGATAAAGGAAAAATACCTTTATTAAGATATTTAAAATATATGCTTTCTTCAGATACAGGACCGATTAGTTCTTTAAAGGAATTTTTATTAACACGGGACTGGGTAAGAGAAAATGCAAAGAGGTTTAAAAAAGATTCAAGGAGTGTTATCTTAAAATGGCAAATTCCAGAATAGGTATTTTTCTTCAAGTTCGGCTTGATTCTACCAGGTTAAATAAAAAAGCTTTTCTTCCATTAATTGATGGTAACGTGATTGAACAGGCGATGAGAGCTTTAAAAAATGTTAAGGCAGATGTCTATGCACTTTTAACAAATGATATCAGTGAAAAAGCATTAAAAGAATTTGCAGACAAAGAGGGATTTGAAGTATTTGCAGGACCAAGTGAAGATGTTTTAAAAAGATATTTTCTTGCAGCAGAGTATTTTAAGGTTGACTGTATCATAAGAGCGACTGGTGATAATCCGCTTGTTTCTTCGGAACTGGCAGATAATATAATAGAAATACATAATAATGAGTTTGCAGATTTAAGTCATTTTATCGGGATGCCTTTGGGAACAGGAGTAGAAGTAATTTCATTAAATGCATTAAATAAAATGGAAGCGGATGCTGCAGATGCTTTTGAAAGAGAACATATAACTACGCATATTTACAGAAATTTAGATAGATTTAAAGTAATAGAAAAAAAATGCAGTAAAGAATATTATTTACCGGATATTAAAATTAGTATTGATACAAAAGAGGACTATGAATTAATTAGGAAAATATATGAAGATATTTATGATTTTAAGCCAATAGAGATTAAAAAACTAATTAGCTGGTTAAAGAGGAACAGACTTGCAAAAAAAAATACTATTTTGTCCGGTAATAAAAAAGGGCTCCGGGACAGGACATTTAATTCGATGCTTATCCCTTAAAGACAAATTAAATGGTACTATTTACATTACAGATAAAAATCCGGAAATAGAAGAAACACTAAAAAAATATAATCTTCTATTCCCTATAAGCAGCCTGGCGAAAACAAATTGGGACTTAATTGTTTTAGATAGAAGAGAAACAGAGCTAAATGAAGTAAAAGGATTTTTGAATTTCGGTACAATTATAGGTTTGGATGAAGGAGGCCCAGCCCGAAGATATTTGCCGTATTTAATAGATACACTTCCAATATTAAAAAAAACATATAAAGCGAATATTTCATCTTTAAGTTTTATAGATCTTCCTATTAACAGGAAAAAAAATGTTAATTATGATTTTAAGAAAATATTAATTACTTTCGGAGGAGAAGATCCGGGAGACCTTTCTACTACTTTAATAAATTCAATTATTAAGAATAAAATATTTAGACCGGAGAATTTAACTTTAATAAAGGGCCCGTTATTTAAGCAGCAAAAATATTCTAAAAAAATTAATATAATTATTCATCCTGATAATCTTAAAGAACAATTATTTAAATATGACCTTGTATTTACTTCATTTGGCCTAACTTGTTTTGAAGCTATTTCTGCAAATGTTCCTGTTATACTTTTAAATCCGTCAAATTATCATAAAAAGCTGTGCCGTGATAACGGGTTAGCAGAAATTGGGGTAGGCCGACCGGATATTGGTAAATTGAAGTATCTACTTAAAAATAAGGAATCGTTAACTGATACTGTTAGAAAAATTGAAAATGAATTGGAAGATCGTATCACACTGGATAAAATGCTTTTAAAATTAGCTGAAATAAGTTCAAAAATAAATATTGGAAGTTTATGTCCGTTATGTCAGACAATTCTGAATCCTGCAGCTGCAAGATTCAGGCTGCAGAGTTATTTTAAATGCAGAAAATGCAGGATCATTTATCTAATCAATTTTAATATAGATGAAAAGGTTTATGAAAAGGATTATTTTAATAAAGAGTACCGTAATCAATATGGAAAAACATATGTTGAAGATTTTGATAAAATTAAAAAATTGTCCTATGATAGAATAACAAAAATAAAACAAATTATTAAAAATAAAGAAAAACCGGAAATACTTGATATAGGATGTGCTTATGGGCCTTTTTTAGAAGCATGCATGGAAATGGGGCTGGTGCCTACCGGACTGGATATTTCCATGGATGCAGTTAAATATGTAAAAAGCAAACTAAAAATAGAATGTATAAATAAAAGTTTTTTAGATTATAAATCTGAGTATCAATTTGATATTATCACAATGTGGTATGTGATTGAACATTTTAAAGAACTTTCAGAAGTTTTAACAAAAATAAATAAAAACCTTAGGATAAATGGTTTATTTGCTTTTTCCACTCCTAACAGTACGGGGATATCAGGAAAATCAGATTTAATTAATTTTTTAGATAAAAGTCCTCCAGATCACTTCTATATTTTATCACCGGGTATTGTAAAAAGAATATTAAAATTATATGGGTTTAAAGTAAAGAAAATTAAAATTACAGGGCATCATCCTGAAAGGTTTAAAATTGCTAAAAACAAAAAACAAGAAAAAAACAAATTACTATGGTTTATATTAAAGACTTTTAGCCGATTGTTTTCTTTTGGAGATACATTTGAGGTTTATGCTGTTAAATATAAGGAGATATAAAGAATGAATATTAAAACAATATTGATACTCGGAGGCGGTGTTATGCAGCTCCCTGCCTTAAGAATCGCAAAAGCAAATGGCTGGAAAATTATATTAGCAGATGGTAAAAAAGATCCGGAAGGCCTTGTATATGCTGATTATTTTGAACATATAGATCTTAAAGATAAAGAACGTATGGCAGAAATGGCTATTAAATATTTAAAAAGCATGGGCTTAGATGGCGTTTTTACCGCGGGCACTGATTTTTCTACTACTGTAGCATGGGTTGCTGAAAAATGCAGAATGCCCGGTATACCATATGATGTTGCATACTCTGCAACAGATAAATTTATAATGAGACAGGTAATGGAAGATTCAGGCATTTCTATGCCCCACTACGCAGGTATAAAAAAAGGGGATAATCCTGAAGCAGTGTTAGATAGACTTAGTTTTCCTCTTGTTGTTAAACCAGTTGATAATATGGGTTCACGCTGTGTAAGAAGAGTAGATTCAAGAGAAGAGCTGTTTGAATCTACCAAACTTGCCATCGATGCATCGAGAACTTCACAGGCTATAATTGAAGAGTATATGGAAGGGCCGGAATTAAGCCTTGATGCAATTGTGTACAAAGGCGATGTATCAATTTGCGGAATAGCAGACAGGCATATATTTTTTCCTCCTTATTTTGTAGAAATGGGGCATACTATGCCAAGTCAATTAGATGAAGAAATATTAGAAGAAGTATCTGTAGAATTTAAAAAGGGAATTAAAGCCCTTGGTATTGATAATGGTGCTGCAAAAGGTGATATTAAGATAACAGAAAATGGTGTTAAAATTGGAGAGATAGCAGCGAGGCTTTCCGGAGGATATATGTCCGGATGGACTTATACATATTCCTCCGGTATAGAAATTACAGAAGCTGCTATGAATATTGCAGTTGGTTTAAATCCAGGTGATTTAACACCAGTAGAAGAATCATTTTCCGCAGAAAGAGCTTTTATTTCAATTCCCGGTTGCGTTAAGGAAATATATGGTATTAATGATTTAAAAACTAGTAAAAATATAAAAGAAGTATTTTTAAAAATTAAAGAAGGGTGTAATGTAGTTTTTCCAACAAATAATGTAGAGAAATGCGGAAATATTATTTCTAAAGACAGTACAAGAGATGCAGCTGTGTTAAATGCAGAAAACAGCATTAGAAATATATTTATCAGGTTAGAGCCTGATAATAAACAGACTGATTCATTTATTTTTATAGGCAAGAATGTATTTTATAACAGTGTTTATGCATTTAAACTTAAAATTGATAAAAATATACACGCTTTAGAAGAAATGAAACCGGAAAATTATGACAGCAATTGTAATGATATTGTACTAATTAAATTACCTGATATAGAATCGGAAACTTCAAAAGACTGGCATGGAATTTTACTGTCTGAAGCTTATAAAAAGGTAAAAGAAATTACAGGGATAAAAACTGTAGAAAAAAACTCTGAAAATAATGAATTGCTGCTTGGAAAGCTGTTTTGGAATACATTTCTAAAAGGTGGTATTCAGGCCGGAGTTTATATTATCGATACTATAAGAGAGAGGATTTCGAGGAATATAAATCCTTTTTAAATAAGGAAACAAAGAGAACGATATTGAAATATTCAAAAATTATTCTGATGGTATGTTTTATAAGCTGTTTATTTATAAATAATATATTTGGAGAAGCTGTAACTTTAAATAATTTGGTAAACAGTCTTAATGCAGAATTGGAATGGGAGCCTGTAAGAGATACTGGAAGAATAATTAAAGGAGATAGATGGATAGTATTTAAAATTGGTTCTCCTTACTTTTTAATTGGAAATAGTTTATATGCAACAGAAGAAGAAATAGTAAGATATGATAATGGTATAATTATTATACCGGAAAATGTGGTTTCAGTGTTTATAGATTTTTTTTCGGAAGAAACAAATACTGTAATATTAGAGGATGCACCCAGAATAGCTGTAGTATTGATAGATCCGGGCCATGGAGGTAAGGATCCCGGTGCAATAGGCCAGCATCCAGGTTCTTTAACAATACAGGAAAAAGATATTGTTCTTGAGGTTTCACACAGAATTAGAGATCTCCTTATGGAACAATACCCTTCTAAAAGAATATTGTTAACCAGGAACGATGATACTTATTTAACATTAGAAGAAAGAACAGAAATGGCAAATTCAATTGAATTAGATGAAAATGAGGCAATTATATTTATATCAATTCATGCAAATGCATCTATATCAAATGCAGGACAAGGATTTGAAATCTGGTACCTTCCTCCGGAATATGAAAGAGAAATATTTGATGATAACAACATCGAACCTGAATATTTTGAAATAAAGGACATATTAAACCAGATGCTCGATGCTGAATATACTTTAGAAAGTGTTCTACTCGCAAAAGAAATCGAATTAGGCCTTGATGAGCAGGTTGGTTCGATGACAAGGGACAGAGGATTAAAAGAGGAAAAATGGTTCGTTGTAAGAAAATCTAAAATGCCATCTGTTTTAATAGAGCTCGGTTTTGTTACAAATAATGAGGAAGCTTTAAGATTGAATGATCCGGACTACTTGCAACACCTGGCCATTGGAATATATAATGGAATAGAAAATTTCATTATAAAATATGAGTCCTCAAAAGGGTTTACGGAGTAACTATTGAAGAATAATAGAAGAAGTATATATAAACAAAATATTAATAGATTAAGGATAGAAAAGAAATATGCAGCTATAGGAATGTCATTTTTCGTGATACTTTTAATTTCCATTTTTTTCTTTATATTCAGGGAAGATAACGATGTAAAAAGGACAATTTTCTTCCCGGAAGTAACATTTGCAACGGAAATTGATGAAAAATCATATTCGGGAGAGGAGCGTGTAATGCCTTATCTGGCAAGCTATGAAGAAAATGTTGAGCTTTATGTTAATGAAGTAATACTTGGCCCAATAAGACCTAATCATGCTGAAATTATACCTAAAAATACAAAGCTGCTTACAATAATGTTAAGAGATAATGCTTTATATATAAATTTATCCGGTAATTCATTATTGGATAGTGAAAATACAATATTAAATGCTGCAGAAAGGGTAAATGCTATTGGAAGCAATATTAAATATAATTTTAAGAACATAAAAAGTATATATATTTTCATAAATGGACAGATACCTGACCTGAGTGCTCATTATCAAGATAATACATATAATTTTTCAGATGGAAAGAACTATAATTTAGATAATATCAAATAAATAGCTTAATTATTATTAAAAAAACAAATATTATTATTGTGAAAAAAAAATAAAAATCGTTGACAAAGATAATTCATTCACTATAATTTTATTATAAAATTAGTTTTAAAAAGGAGCTTCAAATGAAAAGAACACTATTATTCTTTCTAATGTTTTTATGTCTAACAGTAAGTATGTTTGCTGAAGATAGAACATTAATAGATTTTACAAAGATCGGGGATCCAAATGTAGATAATCCTGAAAATCAAGTAACAATAGTAGGAATTACTCATCATAGAAGAACTTTAATCGACTTTAGTGATTCCGCATCAAGTATGGACCTCAGTCCGGAATCTCAAAAAGAGATGCAGGTATCATTAGCGCTCGATCGCTGGGAAATTAAGTTTGCTTCTTCTTCGCAGACTGTAGAAAATATGCGAGCGTCAGAGACCAAGTCTGTTACAAGTATTGAGTATGGACAGGTTTTAGGTGCGAGAATTCATTTTCCGGTCAGCCCTTTTAATTCATGGGCAATGATTATGCCACCATTTGAAATAGCAGCATATGCAACACCAACAGTAATAGATCCTGATAGTGAAAGGCCAAGGGAATTAACAACTGAGGAGATCACGCAGTTAAATGATCAGAACCCGGATGTAGAAACTAAGGATGATGAAGGCTATGAAAATATGAATAGCAAATTTGACGGCTTTGGTGTTCTTAAAAATGTTGATGTTCTTAAAAGCGTAAGTATTTTTGTATACGGCTCAAACTTTCCTCATGGCCTTGCTGTAAGAATTAAAGATGCTAATAACGTAGAAAAAGATCTTTTTATGGGACATCTTAATTTTGATGGATGGAAAGAACTAACATGGACCAATCCTAATTATATTGATGATGTACGAGACAGAACATTAAGAGCTCAACCTTTATATCCATATGCAACACCTTATATCAAACTCCAGGGAATTATTATATACAGAGACGGAGCAAATATCGGTGGAGATTTTGTTGTATATTTTAGAGGAATTTCTGCAGTATACGATAAAGCTATTCTTACATTTGATAGAGATATTGATGATGAAGTGGCATGGGGCATTTTAGAAGATAGAGAAGATGCAAGAAAACGTGCTGAACAGGAAAGAGTCGGTGATATTCAGTTGCTTCGTTATATTGAACAGAGAAAGATGCACAGAGATGAAGACGTAACAAATACAGAACAGTAATAATAAAAAGAAAAAGAGTTTTAAATAGAAGCTTTTTGAAAATAGATACACATAGAGCCCCGGTTATATACTGGAGTTCTATGTTTTTTTGTGACTGGCTAAAATTAAAAATTTAGTAGCAAAAAATTATATTTGTAAGGAATGGTGGTTTTTTCTTATTCTACAATTTCAACAATTTCTACTTCTTCGATTTCTTCTTCGTTATTTTCCAATTGTCTTTTATTAATTAATCGGTCTATATTTATATTTATTCCTGCTATAGCTCTAAATAGATACACTCCAGGATTGGAAACTCCCAGAAGTTCATCCTGGCCGAAAGTATAAATACTACTGTCCAGGCCAAAGGTTAAAGTAATTGCATCTGTTATATCAATATCTACATCTGCACCAACTATAATAGAGTTTAAAGTATGTATTGTATTTGTATCAAAGGTTTTAGATAGCGATTGAAAGCCAAAAGTTAAAAGAATTTTGTATGGTACATTTTTCATAAAAATATCTGCTGTAAAAGAATAATCATTCTGTTTATCTATAATTTCTACACTGTTATCTAATTCAGAGAAAATTCTTCTTTCTAGATTAAATGAACAAATTGCATTAGGTACATAAAAACCAATAGAAATATAGCTTTTTTCCTGCTGATAATTACCATCCTCTTCCAACTGGTTGCCTATAGTGCTGTCAAGTCCCATATCAGCAAAAATTATTCCTGGGACCTGTATTCGAAACTGAGAAGTTATACCTACTTTTGGCAAGGCCTGTTCTGTATTTAAAAAACCTAAAAAAGGACCCACACCAAAACTAAAGAAATTACCATTGTACTCTACAACAGATCTTAAAGTATTTTTTAATATTGCATCATAACTATATTCAGCATTTAAAGACAGATTCTGTTCAAACTTTTTGAATATATGGCGAAAGTAGAAAACACCTCCAAAACTGAAATCTGTGGCAGAATAATCGTCATTTATTCCTCTGTCATATTTGAATGCAAAATTTTCAAAGCGGAAAGTACCTCCAATTTCGATACTAAAACAGGGTAATGTCAGCAATAAAAGAAAAATAAATACAATAAATATTTTATTCATAAATATACTCCAGTAGAATCAATTTAAAATTGAGCATTAATACTTATAAAACTATCAAACATTTCATTTATATCAAAAGGAAGCACTGTTGCATTAATTTTAAGCTGCCATAATACACCAGGTGTAATAAAACCTATATATGGTGATAGTTTAATATTAAGTTCAGAATAAGAATCCGTTAAAGCTCCATTTGCTTCGAATCCGCCATTAATAATAGCATCCTCTTTACTAAAATGAAATTTCAGATTTAAATCCATTTGTTCCCCTTCATTCGTGGGTCCCTGAAGATAAAAATCCGGATACATAAATACTGTCGGTATAAATGAGAATACACCAATATTAAGTCGTGCTTCAAAAAGTATAAAAAACAATCCGCGTCCAAATGTATCTTCATTAGGAGACCATTTTGGAATTCCTACTTCTAAAAGGAATTCTCCGAAATCTTCTTCTACGTGAAATAACAGGCCTGCACGGAAATATGCAATATTACCTGCTGGATATGTGCTTCCTACAAAGGATTCAAGATGAATATTATTTAAATTTAAAAGCAGCCTGTAATCAAAGGAAAAATGTCCAGGTTCAAAA
>SDBV01007881.1_pt1 | contig 14456 bp, 13 predicted proteins | sample 2277081 | NCBI WGS metagenome assembly SDBV01 (sample SAMN10402039, study PRJNA504765) | marine sediment metagenome | isolation source: marine sediment core GS10_PC15, 223 cmbsf | place: Arctic Ocean: Southern Knipovich Ridge | collected 2010
ACGTGCTTCGGTGGGACAGGTCACTTGGTTCGCCGCCGGATCCTGCCACGTTAAGAGTTACGGTCGACGGCGTCGCTGCCGACCTGTTGGTATACTACCTAAGTGATATTACTTCAACCAATCGAAGTGCCTCTGAACGTATAAGTGTTATGGGTATCCGGCTGATAGCATATGACCCGCTTTGGAGATCGACAAGCACGCTGGTTGCTAGTTTAGATCTGATTGAGAGTACAACAGTCTACCGTTTTGCTGCATTTAAGCAGGACAGCTTTGAGCTTATCGCTGCAAGTATACCATCAGTAGATGTAGGGGGGATTATCAAAGCAATTGCAATCCATCCTGTGACAGGTGATGTCTACATAGGAGGAGATTTTACTGGTTGGGATAACATTGTTGGTGCTGACTATATTGCTAAGTGGGATGGAACAGACTTCTCTCTCGTAGGGGCTGGGTCATCTTTGAATGACGTAGTGTGGGCTCTAGCATTCACTCCTAATGGAACACTATACGTTGGCGGTCAATTCACTAATGCTGGTGCTGATGCTAATGCAGACTATCTCGCTAAGTGGGATGGCATTAGTTGGTCAGCAGTTGGGGGACCTGCAGAGGATTTCGTATTTACTTTGTGTCTAGCTAGGGATAGCACTCTCTATGTAGGAGGTGCTTTTGCAGATATAAACAGTGTCGCTGACACTCTACGTATTGCTAAGTGGGATGGCACTAACTGGACTGCTATGGGTACAGGTGCTGATGCTCTAGTGTATGCCTTGGTTGAAGGACCTGATGGTAGCATCTATGCTGGTGGAACTTTTAATAGTATGGGTGGAGTTGCCAACACTGCTGCAATAGCGCGCTGGGATGGTTCGGAGTGGAAAGCAGTTAGCGGGGGTCTTGCCGATGCAAATACTGTGTACGATCTCACAATAGATGATGCAGGTAGTTTATATGTTGCAGGAGATATAGCGTTATATCATCACATAACTATGTGGGCTGGGTCAAACTGGCAATTCCTTGGGGGATTTGGACTTAATGAGCTGGGTTACTCCTTACTATGGCACTCTGGCATGCTGTACGTAGGAGGGTTTTTCACGGAAGCAGGGAACCTACCCCTAGCTGATAGGATAGCCCGTTGGAATGGATCGACTTGGAGTTCGCTGCCTATTGATCTCCCAGGTGCTACATATGTGTATGAAATAGCAGCAGATGCCAACAACTTGTATCTAGGCTTCACTACGGGTGGCGTAGGAACGTTTCCTGGGATGACAAACATTGCATATTCGGGGTCAGCCAAGGAATATCCTATTATCACGATTCTTGGGGAATGTACACTAGAGTCCGTCTCTAATGATGATAGTGATAAGGGAATGCTATTCAATATGTTTATTGCTAGTGGTGAGCAGATTACGATAGATCTAACACCAGGCGTAAAATCAATTACAAGTAATTTTTACGGAAACAAACTTAGTGACACATCTCCACAAAGTGATCTGAACTCCTTTGCGCTGATTCCAGATCCCTTACTTGCTACACCAGGGTACAATCGAATTGGTATTACTATGCTTAATGCGATTGTTACCGAGATTGGCGACAATAACAATCAGATTACAGTAGTGCCTGACCAGATTACAGGGCTGACATTGGAGAATACCGACCAGGGCCGGCTGTATGTGAATGTTTTTAACCTCGGAGGTGGAAACTATAACGTGTATATTAGCAAGGATGCTGCTAGGACGCAGACAGTAGCAGAAACTGCGTCATACGCTGCTCCTGGTGACGAGGTATTGAGCGAGCTAAACGACAGCGGGATCGGAGGAACAATCACAGTCGATGCAGTGGTGGCGGCTGATACCAATATAGTGATCATGCCGCCCTTCTGCCAGTTCGAGTATTACAACAAGTTCTGGTCTCTTGAAGACGCGGTGAAATAATGGCTACTAAATACAGTGTCTATTTGTTACATTCCGCAACTGGGGTTATACTTGCTGATCTCAGTGAGTTCCTGAATCTAGAGTACGCTCAAAGAACTAACTTCGTTGGATCCTTCAGGATTATTTTGCGAGGATCTTTTGACGTAAGCCTCGCGGCTCTCGACTCACGCTTAGTAGTTTATCGACAACCCTCAGGATATGCAAGGTCGCTTGACTTTGCAGGGTTCATTAGGGGCGTGAGGCAGTTTCGCTCAAACGAGGTTCATCAGGTAGAGCTTTCAGGAGTAGATTACAATGAATTACTTACTCGTCGAATAATTGCCTACGCAGCGGGTTCTGCAGAAGCAGACAAAGCAGGAACCGCTGATGACATAATGAAGGAATACTTCGACGAAAACTTCCTAGGTTCTGCAACTGATACGAATAGAGATCTGTCTGATTATGGCATCTCAATGGCAGCTGTGGCTACAGGTGGGACGGCAGTAGAGATCACAGCGGCCTGGGAAAATGTAATGGATACCTTCCAGGCAATTTCAGATGCCTCACAAGCCGTAGTAGCAAATGCAGTCTACTTTGGAATGGTTCCACTCACAGACGGCTACGATATGGAGTTCAGAACTAAACCAGGTCAGTGGGGAATGGATCATAGATTCCCTGACGGAGTAAATGGCGCTGTTTGGTTTGCACTTGAACGGGGAAACCTAAAAGATCCAGCATACCAAGCTGATAGTTTTGACGAACTCACTTACGCATACGCTGGCGGTTCTGGTGAAGGAGCTTCACGTGAGGTAGTTGAGGTGACCGACACTGACAGAGTTGGAGCAAGCTTATTCAATAGACGTGAGGCGTTCTACAACGGCAGCGGCGACGAGACAGACGAACTCGTGGATGGAGGATATGTCAGAATGGAAGAGGGCCCCTCAACTCGGACATTTAACTTTGAGGCGGTTCAAACTCCTGGGGCTTTGTACGGAGTGCATTATCACTTGGGGGATAGGGTGACTGCCACCTATAGAAGTATAACCTTCGATCCGCATGTAGCCGCAGTTGATATTAAGGTAGAACCGCAAGTAGGTGAGACGATTAAGTGTGTGTTTGAGGAGATTTCCTAATGAAAGATACACTTCGCAGGTTAGCGCGATTAGAACGAAGCTTAAGGCGCCTTGAAACCCTTGAGCATAGGCGTATAGACGTTGAGATGCTCTTCAACGCCGCCGACGGCCTGCTCCTTCTGGACGGACACGGCGAGATCAGCGCTACCGAGTGGTGGTCACAGCGACAACAGGTGGCTACATTGTCAGGGGCGTTCCACCAGGTTCAGGGACGGTGGGCCGGGACAAGCGCCGTTCGAGTAGAGCCTGCGAGCACAAACGAGATCATCAACCCAACCTTCGGTGCAAACGTCACTGACGGATGGACAAACAACGGGATGACCACCTTCGCACGGGCGACTGGGGGTTCAGTGTTCGGGGTAGACTCGATGCACCTGGTCAGCGACGCCACAGCAGACGTTGTGTATTCTGACACTGTCGCCAATGCTGACGGCGGAGAGGCCTGGTCGGGGAGCTGCTATATATGGCTAGTGGCTGGAGACTGGCAGATCATCATAGAGGAAAACAACGCTGGCTGGGCAAACAAGGCCAGTACAGCTGTAGACAGCTCCAAGACTAACCAATGGCAGAAAGTGGTAGTCACAACCACATTGACAGCGGGCGTGACCGACGCCCGGATAAAGTTTCAGCCTGTAAGCATAGCTGCCAGTGAGGTATACATCGATGGCGTCAACTTCACTGCTGGCGCCTACGCCACATCGCACATCGACGGCGGCCAGGGAACCGGCTACGCCTGGACTGGCGCGGCACACAACAGCACGAGCACCAGGGCGGCGACGCTGGTCAACCTGGATGCACAGGTGGGGCTTGTGGGTGGCAATGCCACAGTCAGTATTAGGACAGTCGTTCAGATGCCTTATGATGCTGACGCAACATGGCCCGCCACTGCTGCTCCTGTCTTTTCTCTGCGTGGTGCGACTGATGCTAATTACGTAGACTGTCGGTTCCGTTACACTGGCGGTGATATATTCTCGGTCTATCTCAATGGTGGCTACAGGCTCAATTCTGGCGCTTTGACATTCAAGGCTGGTGACTGGCTGGACATTGTGGTAACGCTGAACTTCACAGCAGACGACTACAACCTGTACATCAATGGCGTGTTGATCGACAATGATACCACTGCGCTGACTGCGCCCACTGGTTTGATAGACTGGAAACTGGGCGCGCTGTGGAACGACAGCAACCAGACTGGTTATGCTGTTTCAGGTCACGTCGTCTTCGACCGGGTGCTGACCGCCACCGAGATAGCTACGCTATACATACACCAACAAGACCTAGTAGATTCTGGTGCGTTTGTCGTACCCACACAGTAGGAGGTACACATGGAAGAAAACAACGGCTATCCACGAGTGCTAGATAGGAAAGGTTGTCTATATGGCGCAAGCATCCAGAAAACATTAGTCAAACATGAAAAACATCAGGAGGTAGTAATGAAGGAATTTAAGGATGCACTAAAAGCACAAACCAAACTGCTATGGGGAGTTTTAGTCGCCTTAACAACCTCGTCCATTTTGTTGGCACTGAACCTAATCGCAGGAGGGTGATGATGCGTAACGCAGATTTCGAAGGCGGGTACTCTCACAAGAACTTCACTGGTATAGAGTATGCCGAGATAGTTTCGCCTGACTACTGGCTGTTTTGGTGGTCTGAAGAAGATGGATACCGAAGGCCAGAGACCAAGATTTTCCCTAAGGCGGCTGATCCACTAAGGGTTCGAAGTGGCAACAATGCTTTCCAAGCATTCACGTACTTCGGTAAGCAGCATTGCGGACTGTGGAAAGTTGTAACCGGCCTCCAACCTGGTGCGGTGCTACGCTTCACAGGATACGCACACGCTTGGAGCGGGCATCACGAAGATTTAGACCCCGGAGGACCGCATTGCTCAACAGGTGTTGGCTGCGGACCTGTGTACATTCTATCAGAGAACGTTCCTCCGCTGAGCGGTGCAGAGCACCCAACCCACGAGCAAAAGCTTAATGACGCCATTGGAAACTTTACCTTCCAAGTTGGAGTGGGATCCGGTGAAGCAGATCCTTTTGACCCCGAGATATCTTGGGGTAAGGGAGCCAGTATCTACAATGGGTACTCCGAGCCGATGCGACCCATCGAGTTCACAGTTCCAGCGAACGGTGCTGTGGTTTTGTACGTCAGATCAATCTCGTTGTGGAAGTATCGAAACAGCGACGCCTACTTCGACGACTTCTCGTTAGAGATAGTTTCGGAGCCAGGTTTCTGTCGTGGAGCCCCACGCATACAGTACCTAAAGACAGGTGTGCTGTTTCCGCACGACGTAACACGAGCCGAGGCCCATCACCTGCTGGATCAGTACTTCGACGACAAGCGCTCATTGTTCTTCAGCGCCGACGACGTAGCTGTAGGTGATCTGGACAGTCGCACGGTCATAGCACACAGGCCGTCGTCGTGGCCAGGAGACCTGAAGGCGTTTTATGAGGAACACTATCCGGGGATAACCTACGTTCCTATCGTTGAACGTAATTACGTAGCTCAATGTGACTTGCCCTGGAAGGATTACCACTATGGTATGGGGACGCAGACGACAGTATGCGCCGCCGGTTGTTGGATCTGTGACGTAGTGAACGCTTTGAAGTACTTTGACATCGATCAGGAAGCAACTCCAATAACTGTAGACCAGGCGGTAGGTGCGGCGGGTTACACAAGCTCCGGACGGATGAAGTGGTCTGCCTTGCCACAGCTCGGAATTGAAGTGGTCAAGAGCACGACCAGTGCTCAAGAAGCCCAGGCATGGTTGGATCAGGGAAGGGTATGCTTTGCGGAGGTTGCACCACTAACGCTTGAACACTTCGTAATGATTACTGAACACAGGGATGGCAAGTACTGGATGATAGATCCCTTGTCGGGCCGTGAGACGTGGCTGGATGAACTGTACTGGGGAGTTGACAGCTGGCGATTGATTCGTCAGGTACAGGTTGAACCACCTCCGCCACCCCCTGTGACCATCCACAGCACCACCAGCTTCCAGCAGCAACGGGCAGCGGAATATCGAGACGAGTTTATATCCCGCGTACAACCTCCAATGTGGATGCTCATAGGAGGGTTTGAGGAAGCAGCACACCTCAAATCGTTAGCACCTGATATGGAGATAGTAATCAGGCATGTGGAGGACGATTGGAATAGCTACTTATTCGCTTCCGACCTGGATGCAGCTGCCGAACGGTGGGTACGCCACTACGGAGAAACACTATTCAATCAGGCCGAACACATCGACTATATACTCGATCTCAATGAGTACATCGCCACCAACGATTATCCGGCCCTGCAAGCCACCGCGCCCTGGTTAGATGCACTTGTCCGGCGAATGGAAGCAGTTGGATGGCCGGCCCGAATCATCGGCCTCAACACTGCAGTAGGTAATCCGCAGACAAACTCGATCTGTGATGCACAGGGGATCCCTAGGCAAATCCCTTTGCTGACGCCGGCTGTGTCCATCCTAGAGGATAATGATTGCTTAGTGGGTTATCACTCCTACTGGGGCGTCCGTAAGGAAGGACCTAATCAGTATCACTGTTCACTAGATTCTGACGAAGGACGGTTCTTTGAAATGCGGGCTCTGTACGAGTGGGATCCTGTGTTCAGAGCCGCTGGAGTTTATCCTCACTACGCGTTCACTGAGGGAGGAGCCATTTATCTGGATCCTCACTACGGAACGCCTAGTGCAGCTGCTGGATGGAAGTGGCACTTGACTTACGATGGGGACGTGACAGCCTATATAAATAGCATACTCCAGTTCGATGACACCGTTGGGGAGTGGAACAAGCAGTTCGGGAATAGAGCTCCCTACACTACGTTGTTCTTGCACGGCAATTACGGTTGGGAACTCTTCGAGATGGCAGGTGATCCATCTAAACTTCTAGCAGATGCCTTGATTGCTAGACGTTAGGGGATAGGAGGTGAGACAGTGTAGGGGCTGCCTCACCTCCGCGTTACTAACCCTGCTTCAGTACCGTCCAATCCTTTCGGGGGGCGAACACTATGGTGCCGTCTTCTAACCTAGTATATCGTACCTCAAGGTACTCTCCGTCTAGCCTCAGGGTGGCACAGTCGTACTTCCAGACCAGATCTAAGGCAATATCCTTTACTGAAATATCTTGTCCGGCCAACTTAGACAAAGGATCCAGGAAGGCCTCCTTGAAACTGTCTATGCGGCGTAGCATTTCCTTGGCTGGCTTTGGCGTGTAGATTTTAGCCCACAGTTGTCGCAGTGTCTCAACAACCTGTTCAAGTTCTCGGTTCATGTTATTGCCTCCTTAGCACCATCCGTGATCGTAATTTATACCACTCGACTAGTTTATCTTCGTCTGTCGTTCGTGCAAAACAACAGTAACCATCAGGACCGCAGCTGCCGTTCTCCTTGCTACCATCATTCGTAAGTCGATTGACGTAGTCCGTACCCTCTGACACCATAACCGGCAGATGTTCTGTACAGCAGTAGGTAAAACACTCTCCAATCTTGGGAACAATCTCCCACAGCGCAGCGCGTATACATCCAGCATGTTCTTCCATCATTGTCTCCTCAACCAACGTCGCGTGACTGGAATCCCTAACAACTCCATCAGACTGCTCCCCAACCCATTACTTCCTTACCGACCTCAACTTCAAGTTCTCTTTCACTGTGCATATTTCACCTCCCATAGTGCCGTTTTAACCAGCGTGACCCTGGCACTAATTGCAAGCGCACGAGCCAGTATTGAATCCTACCACACCACCAAGCACCCCGCAACGTCTTGTGACTATGTTGCACGAAATCTGAACAACAGTATATCCCGCGTCCGTCAAAGATGTCTACTGCCATGTCGTTGCACCTCCTATTGGAAAACTTGATTTGCAAAGTTAATGCTTAAGGCTAACGGATCTTTTTCTTCTAGCTCTACAATGTCAACAGCGACTAGCTTATGTTCCTCTTCGGGAAGCCTAACCTTTGGGTACACTACCTCCGTCCTGAAGACCACGTACTTATAACGTATAGGAAATCGCTTCAACCACCAGTAAGGAAAGAACTGCTCTCTGAAGGCCTCTTTCCAGTTCGCGGGGCACTTAACAGCAGGCGTATATATATACTCTCCGGCTAGCATTGCAACAAGTCTCGAGGTCATCCCGCTGGCGAAGAACTCTGTCGCAAGTTCTATCTGTGCCTCCTCTGACATTGCTAGGACGTCCTGGAGTTTAAGCTTTGACTCCCTAGTGATAACCACCTTGAAACGTTGAAACCCTTCGTCCCTAAGGATCCACGCCCTGTTTTCAGTCACAATTACATACCTCCATTTTCATTTTTATACACGCGTGTGGCATTTAACCCCAAACCCCCGCACGACCCCACACCCACATGCCCAGGAAGGGCATTTTCCGGCCCGCCACGCATTTTTGGGGCGATATCGGCATAATTGCCCATACAACCCGTTTACGTGCGTTAGATGGCGCCCTGGCGTGTCGCAAAATGCAAAATGAGGGTGGTGATCTAAGATAACCACCTACGCATACGGAGAATTCCTCCGCAGCTCGCGCAGCTTGCTCAATTCCTCTAATTGAGTTTCCTGGCGATGCTGCCAATTAAGGGTTCTAGTCTCCTCGAGGGCTACAATCAGTGCTCGTATCACTGGCTCGTCAAGGTCCAAGATGAAGTCAACAGCCTCTTCATCGAGCACGAACCACTCTCCGTGGTGCCGCACCTTAGCGAAGAGCTAGTGAAGCGCGAGTTCTAGACCCGCCGCATCGTCTGTCTCTATACTCTCCAGGAGCTCCAGCGTACAGGCATTCACTCTTCGTAATCCCTTAAACCTCTACTCGACAGAAACTACCGTCGATCCTATCTTATAGAGGTCGTTGTCGGCACGTATCAAGTAAATGCACCCTGCTTTGATGACTCTTGCCTTAGGTCCCACCTTCTTAGCCATAGTAATTCACCTCCTCTTCATAGTTCCTTCGTAGTCCGCGTCACGACTTAAGTGCGCCAAGTATGCGCTTGGCAGCAGACGTTATAAGAGTCTTGTCAATCGGCCCATGGTCAGCAATGGTAGATTTCAGTCCGGCAATAACGGCACGGCCAGTCTCGTCGACGTCTTGGCTCAGTTGCGCGTTCTCCTTGTACAGCTTTGCCGCCCACCGTCGGGCCTCATTACGTTCGTTACGTCGTGCATCTCCCCAGTCGGATTCGTTCATCAACTCCATCGTTGACTTGTCTGCAATCTCCTCAGCGCGTGCCAGTATCTTGCGTGCCCACTTTCGGGCATCGTCGCGTTCGGCTTGTAGTTGGCGGATTTCAAGCAGCATTTGACAATCATGGGAAAGCCAGACCTCACAGCGCTTCTCCAACTCTTCACAGCGCGAGCGCAGGCTGGCGATCTCCTCGATGCACGCCATCGAATCGCACTTGTGTTGCTTGCTTGCCGGAACGCGTGAGCAAGTCCACGCCACTCCCTGTTTTTGGTTCTCTGTCATCATCGTTCTCCTTTTTAGAACTCCGAAAGCTTCATGCCGACCTTCACGTCGGCTTTGAACGGCACTTGTGGGAAGTAAGTGTGAGCTGTCTCCAACATCACTTGGTTCATCACAAGGCTAACTTCATCAACCTTGTCATCCCTTACTTCCATGATGAAGGCGTCGTGGATCAGTAAGATAACTCGTGCGTAATCTGTACGTCTATACTTCTCGTGCATCTTTGTTGCACTGATCAATGTCAGATCTGATGCCGCTGCTTGTATGGGTGCATTGATAGCTACCCGCATCGCCTTGCCGAAATTGACTCTCGATAGCAAGGTATATCGTCTACGCCTTCCAAGCATAGATTCGACATAACCATTTTGTTTCATGTGTTGCTGCTGTTCCTTACGCCACTCCAACACCTTTGCAAATAGGTTGTCCCACTCATGAGCGAATCGTTCTGCAACGTTGCCTTCAAATTGCAAGGCCTCTAGTGCAATCTCTTTTACGTTGCCACCATATAGCCAACCAAAGGTAAGCTTCTTACTCATTTGTCGTTGATCTCTCGTGAAGTTTTCTCCGAAAGCAGCACGAGCAACTTCACTGTGGTAGTCTGCATCCCCCTTACGAAAAGTTTGCATCATAAAAGGGTCTTCGCTAAGACACGCCGCAATCATCAACTCTGCTTGTGAATAGTCAGCGTACACGAGCTTCCACCCTGGTTGTGATATGTGTATTGAGGCGATCAATGGACCCCACTTGTCCTGTATCTTTGAAGGAATCGTCTGCAGAGGCGGATCCTTAGACGACAACCGGCCAGTGACCGTGCCACGCAGGAGGAAGGAAGTATGTACCCGTTCGTCAGTGCCACGATACTTCTGCCATTTACGAATGTAACTTCCCTGCATCTTGCGTACGTGCCTATAATGAAGCAGCTGCTCAGCAAACCTCCAAGCCTGGTAGGACACATTAAGTTGCCCTCGTTCCCGCATCTTGGCCCAGCCGTCCATTACGGCCTTTTGAGTAGACCTCGCATAGATTCTTTTACCTGCCGCTCGTGTTCGGACGTTGATCATAGGGAACTTGAACTTGTCATACATTAGAGCTATCACCTTCTGACTACTTAACGGATTCAGAGTAGGATCTCCACTGAGCACTCTAAGTATTTCCCTAACTCTAAGTAGCTCTGGTTGAATTTCTTCTCGATCGATTCGTTCTGCCTCCTCCCAGTTAATCAACACACCGGCGACTTCTGCGTCGAGCAACATTGGCACCGCAGCCATCATAGGATACATGAACGGTTGCTCGTACAACCCAGCCGTTTTCAGCTGCTTTTCCGTAGCATGTGCTAATCTCAGAGTGTATTCGGTGTCAAAGGCGTTATACTTATACAGCACACATCGTGGTACCTGAGAGTATCGTGCGGATTTCTTCTCAATGTAATTGAATAGGTCCGCTTCGTAATCTCCCGAATCGAAATAATCGTCAGATAGGGCTTTGAGTCCGTGCCCGCCTTTACGTTCGTCGAGTGTGTAGTGCGCGATAATGGTGTCGAAGTCACATTTAGCATTTGCCACCCCCAAGTGATTGAGAAAACGTAGATCAAATTTACCGTTATGCTCAGCCCAGCGATACCCAGGCACTGCAAACATCTCCCGCAGAGTAGCAACCGTGTTGTAGTCCGGCCGCAAGTACGATCCACTCAGGTATCGTTCATCGGTTAAAAACGACTTCCACCAGGCTTTTGACTTGCCGGTCGTGACAAACTCATGTCGATCCTCGTACAACAGTGAATCAGGTATAATGTATGCCGTCCCCTTCTCAAGTGAGACGCTCATACAGAGTATGCGATCTCTTTGAAAATCTACCTGGTCGGTTTCCAAGTCAAGAGCGATAAAGCCACGTTCCTCTATGGGCCGCCGGTGTAGGGACCGAACGAACTCGTCCAACTTGTCAGGTGTGTCCAGTACGTAGGCAACATATACGGGCTTGAATCTATTCCACGCAAAGGCACTCTTCAGTCCTTTCGACAACGGTGTAAAAGCTTCGTCGTACCCCTCAGAATTAACTACGTAGCAATACGTTATAGGATCCTCAAAGACGTCCTGGTCCTGACGTGTCAACGCGAACGGCCCGATTGGAGGCAACCGGCCACGTTTCAGGCGCTTCAGATCCGTAACGAGCATCGGAGCTTCGTTAGGGTTGTACAAGTAGTACGCTGGATGCACCATCACTAGCGCATCGTGCCCTTCGAAGTTCCTCCACCCTTTAGCAGCCAAGATTCCCTTACCTGTTTCGGCTGGGTACAGTGCATCTCGAGCGATAGTACCCATGACCGCGAACGTCGCCCCTGTGTTTATTGACGCAAGTTCATCAAGCAACCTGGGACGACAGCATTGAAGTGCCTGTGACAGTCCCTTCTTGTTCTTGGGAAGCTTACATAGCAGCGCGTTGCAGATGTAGCATTCTTCTCGCTTGATATCTGCTCGTTTCAGGAAAGCCATCAGTAATCGTCCAGTCTCTCCTACAAATGGACGCCCTGCTCTGATCTCGTCATAGGCAGGAGCTTCGCCGATTAGGACGTACTTGCAAGTCTCTGAATTACCTTCCGAAGGTACTTGTGGCTGTCCTTGGTAGGGACATTCGGCACAGTTCATGTTTGCCTCCTTTACCTTATAGTTGGCACAACCTGAATTAGCGTCTCACCTTCAGCCAGGCGTTCTAACTTGCTCAGCGGGCGAATAAACAACTCTCGTTTACGTGCCTTCGTTAGTGCATATCGACCAAGTGGCATACCACACGTTCGCATCACCTTATTCAGCGGTGCTAGGCCTTCGGCCCAAAACTTTAGCCAGCGAGAAGCACACTGACGGATCGTTCCACAGAAGATCCCATGTTCTGCATCTCCTGTTCTAACCCAGTCATCTAAAATAGCCATATTTAGATGTATGAGTCTACGCCTATGGGTTGGAAGCTCTTGATAGTCTAGTGGATCCTTCAGGTAAGTTTTCTTTGTTTGTGAGCTAACCAATTTACCTTCGGCTCCAAGTGCAAAAGCTGTAGATGTATCAAGACCTCTGATTTCCAGATCGAGAGCAGTTTTCAGATCTTCCTCAACAAACCTTTTCAGGTCAGGTAAACCGAGTAAGTGTATCGGATAGTTAAACTTAGACGCGTAAACAATTTGCTTGCCCTTCGAAACCCCAATAGGTTTAGTGCTACCCGTCTTACGTATCGAAGGAATACCTATACTAAGGTTATAAGAGTCCTTGTAAGTAGAGGACTCCCACTTACCTATCCAAGCCTCTAGGCAGTCACACCACTCTTCAAGAGAATTCCCTTGAGGTGCAAACAGTACGTTCTTACAAACAATCTTGCCTAAGGCATCCCAAGAGTACCGCAAGGTTTCTCCTGGATTTCCCGCAGAGTCAGGTAAGACAACTTCATCAGCCTTTGCAAGGCTACATGCCTTGTTAAGTTCCTTTATTGTATGAGACTTACCCTCAAAAGTTCCGTTATCAATAAGCAGATGAACTTTCGGGTTTCGAACTCTAAGCTCCTTAAGGTAATCTTCAAACCCTAGAACCCAGTGAGCTAGAGTCATCTGATAGGTTATGTTTGGGTAAGCAAAGACATCTGCCCAGTTTGGAGGTACAATATGTGCAAGTTTCATCGACTTTCTCCATGATGTGTAAGTAGGTCATCAAATTTCATCGAACACAGAGCTCCAAGAAAGAGTGAGTAGTTTACAATATCGACTACTTCCTCAATAGTTCTTCTGAGAGCCTCTGGATTGGTAGCCCACATAGGATCGTTCTGTGTAGCCTGAATCCTACCGGCTTTCTTTGCTACCTCATGTAACATCCCCTCAGGTGTCATCCTATGATGTATAGGAGATCCTATATCGACAGACATTCCACGAGATGTCCTTCTGGAACGAGCCTCACCTTCGAGATTCTGGATCTCGGCTGAGAAGGAGTCCTTAACCTTCTTAAACAGTTTCTTTTCAACTTCCAAGTATAACACATTATCCTCCTAAAAGTGTACCAAGGATGGATCAACTACCTTTTTCCATACAGCTTGAGTGACCTGCACATGATGATCTAGACATTGTAGTTGTTTGTTGAGTGTACTACAATCCCACTTCAAGTACTCAGGAAAAGGTATGACAATGTAATTATAGCCCATCGCCTGAATCAGGTTTAGACTTTCGTCATAGTTGTCCTCAAGTTGTTTAGCACTCTGCATCAATAGAACACTATCATGTGCAAACCGTTCCTTATACCGATTCTTCGAACTAATCACATCTTCCAGGTTCCTCTGCAGGACTAAGAAAGTATCATTATGCTTCTCAACAGAACGAAACTTGTTCCAGATCATCACGAAGATGGGGTTCATTAACAGGTAGCTAAACTTGGCGACCTTCCATGCTTGCCCTGGTAATCCTGCACCTAACTGTTCGAAGGTAAAGGAAGAGACTTTAGGTACGTTGAAGTCATCAAAGGGAAAGGTTGGATCTCCTAGATAGTCTCTATAGAACCCACAGATTAGGTCACTCTCCAAACCTCCCTGAATCTCCTCGTCCCATAGAGTAGACCCTATATTATAACCACTCATCTGTAGGGCCTTAGCCAGTAAGGATGTACCACTACGTTGGGTACCAGTGATTATAAACATAACTCAAGCCTCCATTCCATAGCTGGCCTCTGCAGAGATTGCAATACCTCCACGAGTGTTGAAGTGTGCTGTTACACTACACTTCGAAGGTGACAAGACGGCTACCAAGTCCTGCAGTATTACCTGCGCAAGGTGTTCGTGGAAGATCCCCTGTTCACGGTAGGTTTCCAAGTACAGCTTGAACGACTTGCTTTCAACTATCCAGTTCGCGGGTGTGTACTTTACTACTATAGTGGCCCAGTCAGGTTGATTCGTTACTGGACACCTGCAGGTGAACTCGGTA
>SDBV01007882.1_pt1 | contig 14456 bp, 8 predicted proteins | sample 2277081 | NCBI WGS metagenome assembly SDBV01 (sample SAMN10402039, study PRJNA504765) | marine sediment metagenome | isolation source: marine sediment core GS10_PC15, 223 cmbsf | place: Arctic Ocean: Southern Knipovich Ridge | collected 2010
TAACGCACGGTAGAACGCTGTATCACTCTTAGTAAATGTGGAGGAAATCTCCTTTTCCAAGTCTTTCCTTGAAGCGGATTGCTCCTTCATGGCTTTCAAGAATGTATCCTTAGATTTATCAATATCTATGTGAAGTTTTTCATATTCTTTTCGTAGCTTACTGTCTACAAGCAGAGTTGAGGTTTTCTCTGTATGGCCGAATTCTTCATCATAAGGAAGAATAACCAGAACACTTTCCTTGGACAATTCAGCGCCACTCTCATCGATGATTTCCCTACTGCAGACCCTGTCTGGAAATATCCTATCCTTGGAGGCGACCCCGTCAGCTACATCTCTAAATGTTTGCGCCAAAGAAGACTTCATCGAGCCATTGGGGGCATAGATGGCGTAAGCCTGGTGGTCGGAGAAATCGAACTCTACCTTAAGCTTCTTGATTCCATAACAATTCTGTAGATCGATAGCAATTTTTTGCATTTTATTCCTTTTTGTATAAGAATGTCATCCAAATACATTAAATATCAACAGGATTCTTTTCTGGGTTATGCTTATTCAACCAAAGCTTTTAACAAAGCTTCTCTTGCATCAGAGTAAAACTGAATATTGATTTTCGTTGCCATATCATCAGATAAATCGATCAACTGTTTACGAGAGGACACGGGCATCAACAACATCTCAGCTCCTTTTTCTATTGCTATTTCAGCTATCGATACAGCATTATGTACAAGATCTACCGAGCCTCCGAGATTCAGTCCTCCGACAATCACCAAGCCTCCTTTTATCGACTTTTCCAGCAATGCACTGCAAAGAGCCATCACAACTGGTAAGCCGATAGAAGAGCCATTCTTGGCAACATCAAACGATCTTAGCTGGACAGAGAACTCATGGGATCTCGGATCTCTATCGCCAACTAAATATTTAGACTGTGAGTATAGATTCTGTTCGGCATATCTAACGCTTTCCGAAAATGGCTGAGGAACTGGACGATTTAATATCTTCACACCCGATCCAGGTCCAACATTTACTTCAACGCGATATAATCCTGAATTGTCATCACCTGTCCCCGGGTTTATTGCCCACACCTGACCGGGAGACAATGGGTCTGAACCAATACTGTTTTCACTCCTCAATTCTGGAGTAACAACAAATTTTTCAACTCCCTCAGTTCCTATCTGATAACTGAAATGTGTATTTCTAAATTCAGCTGATCCGATTCTTTTCTGCTGCTCTTTTACTCTTCTGCGACATTCCAAAGCCAGGCGAACGGCCCATTCAATATCTTCATCAGGAATTTCTGCTTCTGGGTCAGGATGGATAAGTTTCAACAACCCGCTTATTGTCTTATGCACAGCTGTTGTATCACGCCCACTAAGAGATCCGCCCCAAAAAACCTTACCTTGTAAAAGGTTTACTTTTGAAGAATCCCTTAGACGTGCCCAACATTCAGAGATAAAATCGCTCACCAACCCAAATTTATTTGTCAGCAAGTCCTTGGAAATTTTCGGAAAATCCCAGCCAGGAATATATGAGTGCAGCCTGTCCATAAATGCAGTGTCATCTCTCATCTCAGGGGGTAATGGACCAAATAAATGTCCGATTCGTTGCTGGTGTTCCACATCAACTTCAAAATTACCCACCATAACTATTGAACCATCAGCCCTAATCGATTCCTTGCCCCGGCTGAATTCTCCAGATTCCATATATCCCTTCATAATGTTTACGCCATCTTTTTGGTCAAAAGAAATCCCTGAGACCTCATCAAAACAGACCACATCATACTGACAGACCAGGCCTCTTTGGCCATTAGAATTATTGACAAACATTTTGGCAACAGTTGCTTTGCCACCGGATATAAGATGAGCATAAGGAGAAACTTGCTGAAATAAATGGCTTTTACCAGTCCCGCGGGGACCCAGCTCAACCATATTATAATTTCGCTCAACAAAAGGAACCATTCGCAACAAAGCAACATCTTGCGAGCGGGCTGATATCTTTTCTGGCTCTAAGCCAATGCTTCTTATAAGAAAATGCTTCCATTCTTCAGTGGTAAACATCTGACGACCTTGTATCATGGTTTGTAGAGCGTTTCTTGTAGAAAGCTGGATTGGTCGGATTGTTTCAATGCCAAAGGGACGGCCATTCTTCTCCTGGGCAATACCTGCATCATAAGACAATTCGATCTCTGCATAGAAACCGCCCGTTAACATACGTTGGTTATCATTGACAATTTCAGCACTGATACGGATATCATTCAACCTAAGACTTGGTAATGTAACCAAATAAGAATCGGTTTTGGCATCGAGTCTTGCGGTAATAATATCGATGATCTTGACAGTACCTTCCTCTCTTGCACGTGCCTTAAAAAGCTCTTCCTCACCTGCTCTGACAGTACGATTCTTTAGCTGCTTTCGAACTATTTCAAGCCCTTCATCTATTTCCTTTTGATCTGTTGTTGCACAATATCTCCCAAGCAAAAATTCACCAACATAAGTTGGCACCGGATATTGTCCTTTGAAAAGCCTTACCAGGTCTTTCCTAACGATAAAACCTTCAAATGCTTTTGCTGCTAAGTCATCAATTGGATTTGATTCCATGTTTGGGTCTCCTATGATCCTATTTCTACAGGCAGTTTAGCCGAAACCTGTCCCTGCTCATTTAAAACTACTATTATTGCTGATTCGCCTATCTTTTCATCATCTTCAATCAGCAAAGAGACACTTCCATCCTCTGTAATTTTTCGTGGTGTAGCAAGTGAACTAGAGGCATCCGCAGGTCGCGTTCGGATATCAACCTGACAGTCTTGATAAGAACCTGACAGTTCAATTCGGCAACGCAATCCTACCCATTTATAATTATTAATCTTTACATCGATTTCTGACTTTGATGAAGTTATAGTCAATATCGGTGTGACACACTCCTGCAAACTCAGGCCTCCATGGCTATATTCAGGACCCGCATAAAACACGCCAATGCCATGAGGAAAAGCCATTTGGATACTCTTGTCATAATGCCAAGGCTGTGTGGGATAATCGACAGCAATGTTTTCCTTCAGTGTCGCACATCTGCCCCAACGAGAAGTAGCCAGATAATGAGGCAAGTCCACCTTTGGTAAACCTGTAGGCACCAGAAGCCAGCCATGATCGGTAACGACTATGACTTTATGATAACCTGCTTTTAGTAAGCCCAATATTCTATTCACCAGCGATTTGAGTTCCGTTTTGACATGATGAGCCAAAGCTTTTCCATGTTTGTGGCCATAACTGTCGATCTCGCCATGTTCCATCCAAGCCTTTTTGGAGACATCACCGGTTTTCTGCCCTTTAAGAACCTGATACCCCTTTTCTTTCAGCATCTTCCTGAAAGAATCAGTTGTAAGCTTTTTCGAGCTTTCTCTTACAGTTGGCATAAAATCATCCGCATCCGATGCCCCAGTTAATAACTCTGCAATCGGAGAAACTGCAGGCTTTGCTGTTGCTGTCACTGTAGGTATCGCAGCAATCCTTGACGACACCTTTACATCAAGTTGATTCTGTTTAAGTTCCTGGCACACTTGCTGCCCAAGATCATAACGCAGACCATCTGCAAAGAGTATGCATTCACCGTCTCCTGCTTCTATCTGCTTTTGTTCGGAAAGACTCGCTAAATCTTTTTTATCCAGGAGTTGTTGAAACCTTTCTGCTGATTCGACCAGATAAGGTTTATACACGGCAGAGATCGCACAAGAAACCGCTCCGATATCACGCGGTTCGGCCTCATTACAACAGGCAAGTGAATTAAGTACCGCAGCATCGGCCTTGTAACCACTGTCCTTATAAGCTTCTATCATCACTTTAAGAGAGTTGGATGGGAGTGGCTTAGAAGTAACTAATGCCAGCTCACTCAAATGTTTCAAAGCAAACGCCAATGGTGCCCGACCCAACTTAGCCCATACCCAATCGCGACGCTTGCCATGAGTTGATTCAAGCAGTATGATCTTTTTAGAAGCCTCACCTGGATTTAACTGAGCAAATCCTAAAAGCTCATTTCTAAGTTTATCTTCTTCTTGACTATTGTCTTGGGGCCATGATGATTTTTCAGCAAATAGTTCTGCCGGTCTAGCTTTCTTTAAGAGGTCCGGCAGATTCGGGTAATTTTGCGGAGCCTCAGCGAATCTTTCCCAGACATTATTCCAACTATTCTCCCGAAGACCGAGTTCTTCTGCTGCTACAAGCTCGCCATCTTTTTCAGGATTAAATCCATAGGTATCTTTGCAGGCATTTTTAAACGCCTTAAGACTTGCCTGGCTCCAACCCTGCTGTACAGCTTTTGGATCGTTCATCCAGGTCAAGAGTTCTCTAATTGGATCAGGCTGGATCAGAGCATAGAAATCTTCCGCCTCCAGCCGTTTCCCCTTAAGCTCTGAGACTTGGATATCGGCAAGCTTTACTAGGGCTTGCTTCATGGCTTCTTTGGCGTTGTTGTCATGGACAACATCCAATTCCAGACCGCCATCTTTGCTCTGCAAAAACGAAAGTATCGTCCAGTCCTTAGCATTCTTCTGTGTCCAGAAAACGCCGCGATATTGAAGCTCAACCACCGGCTTTAAGTGCTCAGGACAATCCTCAACGGCCCTTAATTCCTGCCTGCTTACTCCAGGCATATAGAGAATCGGTATCGCTTCTTGTGGCCAGTTGGCCTCATCCAGTTTTCTGGCGATCATGCAGCGAATCCATATACCGGGGCCTTTCTTAATTTCGGGCTCATAATTGCCCATCGTTAGAAATTCCGGCAAAGCGACTCTTAGCTTATCAGCCAAAGAAAGCCACTGACAATCTTTATCCGTCCATAGAATCGCAGCAGGCTTGGACTGATCATTCTTGTTATAGTCAGCAGCCTTTTCGAGAGACTCTATGATAGCATCAAAGACTGTTCTTGGTTCAGTGCTCATTTAGCTGCTCCCTCCCTTCGCTGCCTTTTCTCTTGTTTCTTGCTTTTCCTTTAAGCTCAAGTGAATATCATTTACACGTGCACCAGTGAATTCTCCATCATTCCAAAACCACGGATATTGATCATTTTTTCTGGCAGGTTCTTTGCCTCGGTCTTTTTTCCATTTGATATTCGTCTTTTTGCGTAAAATATCAGCCTCAAAGAACGGGCGGATATTCATCCTTACACCATCATTCAAATCCGGCTCCCAGCCAATAGACTGCTCATGGATCGGTTTCCAGCGGGCAAAAATATCGTAAGGCTTTTCGCCCTTTAAGATCAATTCCAGCTTCTTTTGCAATTCTTGGGCAGCCAGCATTTTTGTCTCTGCAGGACCCACGCCAGCTTCAAAGTCTGATTTTTGTTTATTGATCCAGTCACCAAGATAGCTATAGGTCAGCGTTTCTAAGAGCTTTTTATCAAGCTTGTGGTAATTAACCAGGGCGGCAAAACCATTTCTTTCACCATCCCCAATATGCCATATAAAGGGCCTGTTATGGAAGAGCTTGCAATGCTGTACGAAGTATTTATTTCGAAGCCAATCTTCCAGGCCTCTTCTGCCATCGACATTGGAAAGGAGTTCTGTCTCTTTAGCGGGCGACCATTTATCTCCAAAGCTTGCAGCTAAAACAGACCTTAATCGGTCTGCTGCTGGTTGTTCGCCTCGAACCGCAGTGATGCAGACGATACCGTCGTCATCTGCCAACTTTTCCAGACCATCCGGACCGAGTATCGGACAATCGGGAAAACTTGAACCGGTCTGGCGAGGCCACCGGTAGCCGAGCAACCTGGCCACAGCCACCTGCAACGGCTGGTCTGAACCTTTGGGCTGACCGTTGAACAACCACTGCGTAGGGTCGCTCGAAAACGGTTTGGGCAATCCGTGCGGATATTTCTCCGCCGCAACCTTCTCCCAGTGCGCCAGGTCGAAGGGTACTTTGACCAACGTCGCGTTGGTTACTCCCGCCTTCTTGTCCAGTTTTCGTAAGTCCACAGCGTAATCGTTTGAACAGCAGAACGTCCAGATGGGAAGAAAGTGCTCCGCTTTCTTGGGTAGAACACACGCGACGTTTGCGTCAAACACCTCACCAGTGCCGTGTGTGACAGACATGTGTCTCATGCTTCGCACGATGACACTTCTCTTTCCCCATGCTTTCGATCCGCGAATGGCCGCCCCCTGTTCTTCGGCTACGCGCTTCAGTTCGCCCAAGTTAAGAAGCTTTTGCCGACCTGAATACAAAGCAGTTTCAGGAAAAGAACTCTGCATCGAAACCCACGGTTTTTCGATTGAGATGTTTTCCCAAAAGCCGCGAATGAACCGCCCTAGATCAGCAGTGGAAACGCCTTGCAGGCCGTCAGCATAGTTTTTTAGGAGTTCAAAAGACTTTAGTTCCTCGACCATAATCCGATGGTCAGGATTTCGTAGTTGTTGCGCCTGCAATAACAGCCTCACCTCACCCGACTTTAGTTCCTCCGCCTTTTGCGCTATTGCCGGAAAAGGTAGCGCGTTTATTCCCGCCGTTCTGTGTAACTCATTTGCTCGTGTATTCGTTAACGCCATCAGCACTGCAAGCGGCCCACGATCCCCAAAGGCTTGCCACGCTTCTTCGCCCAAGGTTGCTGCCGACTCCAATTGATAATTAGTCAGAATCAGCTTTCGGAACTTTGTGTATGTCGTGAGAAACCACCAGTTCTGCGGAGTAACCAGTACGCTGCTGCCCCCAGCAGCACAGAAAGCAAGACAACGCTGAACGAAGCATGTTGCGAGGTCTGGTTTACCTTCTGGATGAACTCGATCGCAGTATTCAACAAGATCGCCATCTTGTTTGTTTCTCCCGAGGTAAGGCACGTTGGTGGCGACGAGCGTGAACTGTCCGTCGAGAATTTCCGTCGCTTGGGCAATTCCTTTTGCAGCAACTGCAGTCTCATTTAAATCGACATCTGCCTTTGTTTTTTCCGACTCGAGAGCATTTTCTAACAACGGCTGCAAATCATCAAAGGAAGCTTCGATAAGTTCATGTCTATCTCCAACGGTAGGGTCAATAAGGCTTCCTAACACAGGTGCCTGGCGGAAGAGATTCCACAATCTATCCATACCGTTTTTGAGTTTTTCATCACCATTGGCAAGTTTAAGCCAGTCCTCCTTTTTAGCCGTAACCGGAATTCCACTGCAGGCAATATTCAATTGTGGAAGTTCACGAAAACCTTCGGCTCTAGGGAATTTCCAGGCCGTAAAGGCAAGGGCAAAGGCTGCGATCTGGGTGCAGCGGGCATCGATCTCCAGACCGAACAGATTATCTTTTAAAACACCGTCTACGGCAACCTTTGCTGACAGGCCCTCTTCGGCCATGCGAATCCGAACTATCAATTCAAAAACTGCTACTAAAAAATGTCCCGATCCACAGCACGGGTCAAGAACGGTAATATCCTTAGCTTCTTTGGGCCAGCCCTCAAAACATCCAGCTGCTGGCTTCCATGTTTTATTGTCTTCATTAAAAATGAACCTTAAGTAATCAAATGCATAATCATCAAACGCAACCGTTTTTCTAAGGTCATCTTCAGTAAGCTCTTTATCCTGAGCAATATTTGGATTGGCCGCCAAGAACTTGCCTGCCCACCAGGCCCCAAGGCTATTGTGCAGCAGGAACTTGACCATATAATCTTCGGTAAACAGCTGAGTAACTGCTGGAAGCTCATCAGCTCCGATCTTTTTCTCAGAATCATTGACCTCTTTTTTTCTCTTAACTTGCCAGAACTGATACACCCAGCCGAGACTATCATCGGCATCAAAGACCTCCAGCTCTAAGTCAGTCAACAGCCGTTCCAATTCGAGTTTATCTTCTGGAGCAAACTCGATCTGTAACACCGGATCATCCGGCCTAAATATCGCGGGCAGCATCTTAGCAGCGTATCGACTTGCAAGTTCCCATTTATCCAACCCCTCCTCAGCGGCTAACTCTTCACATTCATCTAATGTGACCGCTACTCCATCCGGATGCATCAAGAGATTATTCTCCGCCAAAAAACGAGCAAACAGCATCCGGTGCCAGTGCTCATAGGCAGCTTCCCGAATGAGATGCCATAACCCTTGTTTACCCTTAGCGTCTATCCTGTCACCAACAGCTCTGCCGCGAGCACGAAGCTTGACACGAAGCTGACGTTGGTCAGGGGACATATGATCAAACGGTTGGTGACTATCGACAGCTAAAGACTGCAAAGCAGACTTAGCCGCCTTTTCAGCGATGTCTCTTGCTTTTACAACAGCCTTTTCAAGCTTCTTTCTTAAATTTGGGTGTAATGCCGCCATAGATTAAATTTCCCTTAAAGGATTACAGGTCCATCTTTAAGGTTCTCAATGATTTGTTTCTTTGCTTGGGCCAGCCAGGCATCCGCTTGGTCTTCGGTCTTAATGGTAGCCTTTGGCAGAGTAATACGATGAGCCTTAGGCTCAAGCAGTTGGGCAGCCTCAGTCAAAGCCTTTTGGAAACGGCTTTGCAGAGCATCATTTAAGGTGATCCAGTCGCCAATGGATCGAGCGATTAAGGATTCAAGCAGTTTTTCTTCTGTACCAACATCAATATCAGCCATGCTCTTTAGGCCATGATTCCCCAGAATGCTCTTTTGCTGATCCTTGGTAAGTTGTTTCCATGTCTCTGAGCCCTTAAGAAAAGTCATCTGCTCATTAAATGTTTTCTTACACTTGTCATAGGCTTGGACTAACTCTTTGCGGAGTTCATCCGTCAGTTTCTCACAAAGCCCTGGTACGGGATCGGGTTCTGCCAGCAGAGAACGGTTTTCTTCAATCGCTTTGATCTCTGTCTCTATGTCGTTAGTAATAGCTAATCCGGCAGCATGGTTTAATAATTCTTTAAGACCATTCCAGCGAGGAAGGCGCTTTTGAATGGCCTTGCTGTCTTTGGTCCATTTTTCAATATCTTCTTGGAGCCGATCTTGTTGCTCATAGACCGCAAGAAGCTGTGCATTCCCTGTGGTGTCTTCCAGAGCTTTTATGTAGGCGATATTGGGCTTAACAGGCAGTGGTGTGTCGCCGCTTGCCAAATCGACCAATGTTTTAATCTTTTCCAATAATGAAGAAATGGCGGAAACTTCCTCACTAGGTTTGACTGGAATGTCCATCTCCTGAAGCAGTTTTCGGACAGCGATTCTTTGAGAAGCAGGTATGGTTACTGTTTCACAGCGGAACTCAGTAATAGTAATATTCTTCTGATCAACTTCCTTGGCCTTAAGGCTTCTGTTATTCAAGGTGGCTGTTACATGCCCGTTCAAAAGTAAAACCAACAGAGCACCATCAACCGCATCACGAGGCCAGCCATAAGGATTAGCCGAGAATTGCTTTCTGATCTCCGTCCCCTTTTTACCCGTACCAATCGATTTTAATATCTCTGAACAGACAGGATTATTCTCTGCATCCCCTTGATAGTCAACTATCTCAAGAGCATCAGCGGCACCTTTTCGGGCACGCTCGACCACTTTGGCCCATTTCGAATCATCTGCAAGTTCAAATTTGGGGTAAAGCCGAAGCAGGGACTTTTCTGCGGCTTCCTTAATCTTTTCTGCCAAAATCAGAGCTTGAACTTCAGTGCCTCCAGCCAAAAATACCTTAGCATGTGTCATTACATCACTGATAATATTTCCCAAATTAATCTTGGCCTGCTTGTTTCGCGTCTCTATCGCCTTCCTTGCTTCCAGTCCAGGACCGGGTATTTGAACACCTCTGGAATCCAGTGTGGTCTGAGATGCTTTTAGACTAGCAAGCGTTTTTTTGAGGTCTTCTGCACCTTTTCTTGGCAAGAAGACAAAAATAGTCGCATCACTTGTACCAGCGGCCCTGGCGTCTGAAAGGATCGATTTTTCATCATCAGACCAGCCATCTCTAATCCAGACGGGAATATCTTCCTTGCCGGTACTCTCAGGCGGCTGAGGCCCGAAATGAAGTTCAATCTTTCTCGCTTGCTTACTGGTTCCATGGATTATCTTTACACCCTTAAGGTTACCAAGGCATTCTTCATGTAAAGCATCCGTACGTAGCGTTGCGATAGTTCCAGGATCATTTACAATTTTGCTATAATGTTTCTGATATTCGTCATTCCAGGCAGCACTTTCTCTGGTTTGAATTCTATATTCAGAATCTACTTGCATGATATGATTTGATTTAAGCAAGCTCGCTAAGAGTCCGGGAATATTCTTACGGAGCTCAGTGCTACCTTCATTCAGATCTTCTATAAGCAAATCTGCAAGCGTCTCTGCGGTAGCACGAATACCCTCATCTGAACCTCTTTCACGAGGAAGTTTGTTTATTAAGAAAATAAGCTTACAGAGGCGGGAACGTGTTCTTCCTTCTTCTGTACCATCATCTTGCTCCTTAATTAAATGGGAGACTTCGTTATGCAGAAAAGCTGAGCTGAGCATGTCAGATGCTTTTTGGTCAAATATGAAGTCGGCCGGCACAACGTTACCTATGGGCTTTTCCGCAATCTGTTTTGTCGCTTCAAGAATAATACGAAGCTGGCTTCTTAACTGGGAAGATGATCCTTCCATATCTGCTGCACGGAGAGCCCTCTCCCAAAAACGAAGCCGCACTGGTAAAAGAGGATAGTCCGGAACAAAGTCTTCCTTGTCTTCATTTCGTGGCCCAATGCGAGTATCAGCCAGATGACGAGATATCTCACCGCTATGCTTTTCAAACATTTCTCGGAGGAGCTGTACCTTATCCTGCTTTTTGGCCAAAACCATAGTACGGATAACGGTCTCAACATCACTATCAGATAGCTCTACTTTTACAGTGAAGCGGTCTCTTAGCTTTTGCAACTGAGGGGTTCCAGACAGTGCACTTTGGCCTGTTGCAACGAACAATAGCTTCCCTTCAAAATGACTACTGCAAGCTTCGACTACTTCTTGAACTGCATTTGTTCGGCTTGTATCTTCACCGATGTATTGTTGTATTTCATCAAGAACTATTAATGAGCAAGGAAATTGTTTTGAATCTCCAGCGATTGCTTCATGAATAGCATCTATCATTTCGTCCTTTGAAATGTCATTCTTTTGAGGATATTGGTTTTTTATTAGTATTTTGGCGTCTTTGACATCAGAGGCAAAGCTTGGATCCGCTTTTAGTATTGCTTCTGATAGTATATTCGACACATACATGTGCCTCAATTCGCTGATGAAATTCTTATCTTTGCCTTCAACATAGGTTTTCACATCATCATAAATATCCTGACTCTTAAAACGCAAAATCAAACGAGAAATTGCATAATTATCAGGCAGGCCTAATGATTTATAGATGATACCCAACAATGCAAGCCTGACACTGTCGCCTGCCCCTGCCCCCAAAGTTCCTGATGCCGCAAAAAACCCTCCACTTCTCTTGGCAGCATTTGAGAATTCCACAAAAAGGGCCTTGATTTCGTCAGGTAGCTTAGCAAGTCCTCTGGCTGTAGCCTTATCAGATTTGAATTGATAGTCACTCCACAGATATCGAAGCATTTTGACAAAGTGAGATTTACCACTACCAAAAAAACCGCTAACCCATACAGCTGGCTGTTTAACCTTATCAAGATTTCTCAGATATGACTCTAATATACGAATCATACCCTTTTCGTATTGCCCTTCACAAACGAATGTCTTTAATTCATAGCGTAGTAATTTCAACTTTTCATCAGAAAAATCATCTGCTACCTCTGCCACACCATCATTAAGTAAGAATTTATGGATTGGATTATCTGTGAATAGTTCATAATTTTTAATCATCAAAGTACCCTTTCATGACTTGTTATTGGGGTCGCAAGGTAATTCCAGCCATCTCTTGCATCCAACATTCGATAACTATTATTATCATCATACTCGCCGGGGAAAAACACAACCAGTCGACCTTTAATTTTATCTTTCACCGTGTTGACAAGATTTGAAATTTTCATAAAACCAAAAAGACTGGCAATTCCACATATTGCGACAATATCATTTTCTTCTGACTTCTCTAATGCTGAAAGCACTAATCTACTTACTGACTCTTCAAATTCTTCTAAGGCCAGCGTTATATCTTCAGGGTCTTGGAAGTACGCATCCTTATAATCCTCAGATGATAGCCATTTAGCGAAAGTTTCGGTAATATCAACAAGATGCCATCCATGTCCCTCTTGCTTAGTAGCAATTTCAAACTCACCAATCCGAGGCCTTAGTCTGCGCTCATCCATTTTGTTATAAACACAAAACCATATTTTTTCAGCTCCTGCCACAATTGAAGCCCATGGCAACGAAACTGTTTGCTTATAGTTATACAAGAGCTGTTCAATTCGCCCCATTAACAGCCTCCTTTTCTTCTTCTGTCAGTAAATTGTTAAAACTTATGTCTACCACATTTCCAATATTCCTAAACTCCATCCATCCCAATCGATGAGCTTGACTCGCAAAATCGGCGATTCTATCTTGGGATGTGTCTAGAAGCTTAACCCATTCGGTCTTAAAAAGATTTTGCCCCTTTACACCACTTAAATATCCCAACAGCAAAGCATAGGCTACATTAGCTGGCGTAACGGATGGTTTTGTTCTGATTTTAATCCTTCGCCCTGAGAAGTGCCCAGATTGCTGAAATGACGAGGCTATATTTTGAGCTGTAGAGTGCAGCGTTTTGGGGCTAAATCTTCCAGGGTGCTTATTCTGAAGATCATCCTTTATGTAATCTAAGCTAAGCTTAGACCCAATAGAAATAGAGAGAATGACCTTGGCTACATCTCGCAACAGGGAGTCCCTGGCATATGCACATAGAAATGCCAGCAAAGTATGACTATCCTTTTCACTCTGCCAAAAATATCTTAATATCCTAAAGACTAATACATTTGTACAAAGTGAATATAGTCCCGTAATATATTTGGCGGTTTTATTCCGGCTACTTGCCGTAGGCTTGGCAAGAATATTAGAGTCTATAATTAAATTTAAATAACCTTCTCTTGTTGTGCCAGGTTGGGTATTATCCAGTAACTCCTCAAGCTCCTTAAACATCATTGTTCGACTAGTGTGAACTGTAAAAGGGCCGTTACAAAATCCCAAGTTTTCAGATAATAAGTTACTCTTCATTTCTATATTCCATCCACCGGTCAATAACGTCCCTTTTAAACCTCCAATGCCTTCCCACTTTCTGACAAGGAATCTTTCCTTCCTGTGCAAGTATGTAGACAGTGGATTTTGGTATCTTCAAGTATTTGGCAACCTCTTCAATGGTCATGATTGAGTCAGGTTCTTTACCCATTAATTACTCTCCTTGAGAAGTAAATTAAGCTAAATTGTTCCGTTTACTTGCGATTTATTCTAAACTGATACAAGCTGTTGTCAAGAATTTTTTATTTAATTTACCAGGATAACTTCCTTTTTTACAAGAACTTAGCATCATCAGATAAAATTTTAGCCCTGAAAAAGCATTTTTTCTCTTGCGCTCGCAACTCTCATGCGCTAATTTGGAAGTGAAAAATGCTTTTTCGAAAGGATGAATTATGAGCTTAGGAATCAGAAAAATCGTTGTGATCTTGTTGATCGGGCTAATCCTTCTTGCTGGCAATATCCTGTTGGTAGCAAATTGGTTGGCTGAAAAAGGTGTTGCAGAAAAAGCCAATTGGGTCAGAGAAAATTTCTTGACCGGCACGGCTGTCACCATAATTCTTGTCTTACTAATATTACTGGTGAGCCCCAGAAACGGTAGCAGCAAAGTTTTCGGTTTTGTTAGAAGGTGCCCCGTGTGTGATCATCGGCTGATTGGCAGAGCAAATTATTGTGGCGACTGTGGCAGTAAAGTAGCTTAACACGAACCTGCAATTTCACCCTAAAAACAGGATTTGAAAGAGCATCGGATACATGATCCGATGCTCCTGGGAAGGCTCTACATCCAGAGATTGCTTATTAGAGGCACCGGATTCGATGTCTTATGAGGCACTAAATAGCTTATCATGCCATTCATAACCCCCTTTTTTATCTAATAGTCTATAAATATATAGACATATCTTGCACTTTTGTCTATAGTTAAGTAGACAGATTGGCCGATACAGTCTATATATAAGTAGACTGCGTAACCAAAGGTATCTAAAATTTAGAGGTGTTATAATGAAACCCAAACATATAAAACTTGCTAGAGAGCAACTCGATGTCACTTTAGGGCGTTTTGAGCCATTGAAGACACTTGTTCCCCCCGGAAAGGGCTGGATTCGTGCCATTCGTGACGCTATTGGTATGACAGGAGAGCAACTTGCTAAACGTTTGAATATCAACAAACAGCGAGTTTCACGTATTGAGCATGACGAAAAGCTTGGAAAAATCAAAATTGAAACGCTAAGAAATGTGGCTGAGGCTATGGACTGTGTGTTTGTTTATGGTTTTGTCCCCAGAGATAGTCTGGACCAAACAGTCAAGGGGCAGGCAGAAGAGATAGCTAAAAAACGTATGGCACGCAGTAATCAGATGATGCGATTGGAAAAGCAGGAATTAAG
>SDBV01007883.1_pt1 | contig 14454 bp, 11 predicted proteins | sample 2277081 | NCBI WGS metagenome assembly SDBV01 (sample SAMN10402039, study PRJNA504765) | marine sediment metagenome | isolation source: marine sediment core GS10_PC15, 223 cmbsf | place: Arctic Ocean: Southern Knipovich Ridge | collected 2010
GCTTAATATAGATTTAATATAAAAGGAGTGTTTATGCCAAGTTTTATGGATAGACTAAAACTCTCTTATAACATCTTAAGAAGTAGGGGGGTAAACGTCGGTCCAGGACAGATGATTACTAGTACGGTTCCATCATCGATTCATAGTGGTCTTAGATACGATACGAACAATGCGGTTTTAGCACCGATAAAGACTCGTATTGCTATAGACGCTGCAAGCATCCCGATAAACCATATACTTGTTGATGAATTTGGCCAATTTGTAGAAAAAAGACAAAGCGAACTCAACGATCGTCTTACTATAATGGCTAATATTGATCAATCAGGAGCTGCTTTCATTCAAGATGCTGTAATGACGATGCTCGAAACTGGTGCTTGTGCTTTGGTTCCCATAGAAATAAGTGGGTCACCTGATTCTGGTACCTACGACATACTGTCTATACGAGTTGCTACAATTACAGAATGGTTTAATTACTCAGTTAAGGTGGAAGTGTATAACGAACTTATAGGAGATAGGACTAATCTTACTTTACCAAAGTCCTTTGTGGCTATTTGTTACAATCCTCTATATGCTGTTATGAACGAACCCAATTCGACTTTGCGTCGACTCATTGACAAATTATCTCTGCTGGATGTTGCCGATGGTCGTTTGTATAGTCCTCAGTTGGATCTTGTTTTACAACTTCCATATTCATTGAAGAATGAACGCAGAGAAACCGAGGCGACTCGTAGATTAGTAGCTTTGGAAGAACAATTATATGATCGTAAGTATGGTATCGCTTACATCGATTCCACAGAGAAACTTACACAATTGAATCGACCAGTAACAAATACATTATCCGATACGGTTGAGGCCTTGACTACTAGTCTGCATAGTCAGTTAGGTTTGACTCCGTCTATCTTTGCCGGAACGGCAACGGAAGGAGAAATGGTGCTCTATAATAATAGAACGATCTTGCCAATCATGAAATCGTTGACTGATGCCATGGTTGGTGCCTTCTTTAGCAGGACGGCAATTAGACAAGGAAATTCTGTAATGGTTTTTCCGAACTTGTTCAAGATGGCTCCGCTTGAGACTACAGCTGAGGCTGTTGATAAGCTCACACGCAACGCAATAATGACTTCTAATGAGGTTAGAGCAGTGTTTGGGTTAACACCAAGTGACGATCCCGATGCGGACGCGTTAAGAAATAAGAACATTAACCAACCCAGCGAGGATCCTTCAACTGAACAACCAAAAGGAAAATCGACAGAAAATAATAAAAAGGAGTAAAAATAGATGACAACAACAATTTCTTATGATTTTAGTGGAATTGCCACTGCATACGAGGTTCTATGTCAAGACGACAGAGTTATTAAGACCGGCGCCTTTGACCATCAAAAAGGCCAAGTAGTACCAATGGTGTGGAGACATAGTCACGAGGATATTCGTAACGTGGTTGGTCATGCGCACTTAGGTGTTAGCGTCAAGCCTCCTGGTATGCGAGTTAAAGCCATTTTTAATGATACCGACGAAGGTCGTCGGGCAAAACTTCTTGTCCGTAATAAGGACGTTAAGCATTTATCCATTTGGGCAAATCAACTTGTTGAGAAAAAGAAAGTTGTTGCAAATAATGGCGAAATTCGAGAAGTTAAAAAGGGTACAATTCGAGAGGTCAGTCTTGTTTTAGCTGGCAAGAATCCCGGTGCCTACATTGACGATGTTGTAAGACATTCGGAGGATCCTTTTGATCCAGACACGTTCGTTGAGGATGGTGTTATTATCCATACCGAGTACCCAATAGAATTGTTTGAAGAACCAGAGGGGGATCCAGATCCAGATCCAGATATTATTCATCAAGAAGATGGTAGTACTGTTGCCACGATTCTAGAGTCTTTAACGTCTGAGCAAGAAAGACTTTTCAATGTGATACTTCATTCTGCAATTACGGGAGAGAAAACACCCCCAGCAAAGTCGAATGCCCAAGACGGTACTGGTCTGACAGTTAAAGAAGTCTTCGACACCTTGTCAGAAGAACAGAAAAATACTTTATATTATATGGCTGGAGAACTCAGCCAAGAAGGTTTATCACAAGAAGGAGATCCAGACGATATGACCAAAAAAACTCACAATATTTTCGAAGGTGATGAAGACGGAGATGACGATAAGAAACTATCTCATGAGAATCTTGGAAGAGTTCTCACCATCGCTAGAGATACGCGTGCTGGTTCGTTGCGAGATGTTTTCGCGGCTCAGGAAATTACGCTATCTCATAGCATCACCGACATTGACTTTATGTTTCCTGATGCCAAGAAGGTAGATGCCGGCGGCCCGCAGTTTTACAGTCGGCCAATGGAGTGGGTTGAGCAAGTACTAAATGCCTGCAAAACTCGCCCGTTCAGCCGTATTAAAAGCCAATACGCCGATCTCACTCAAGCGGATGCTCGCGCGAAAGGTTACGTAACTGGCGCTTTGAAGGTTGAGGAAGTGATCGCTGTACTTAAACGAGTCACAACTCCTCAGACCATCTACAAGTTGCAGAAGCTTGACCGTGATGACATCATCGATATCACCGACTTCGACGTCGTGATGTGGTTGAAGGGTGAAATGCGGCTGATGTTGCGAGAGGAGCTTGCCCGAGCTATTCTGATCAGCGATGGACGTAATGATACGGGAGCCGACGCAATCCTGGCAGCGAATGTCCGTCCAATCTATAATGATTCGGCGGTTTACACCATTTCGAAGATCTACAACGATATTGCCAACGAACAGGATCTGGTTGATTTTACTGCGGCTGAGGCGATCATCTTGATCGACTATATCGCTGATGCTCGTAAGGAGTATCGCGGTAGTGGAAGCCCAACATTCTATTGCCAGCCCGAAGTGTTAGCTAAGTTGTTGTTGGTTCGTGACACCACAGGTCGTCGTATCCATCCAACGGAGGCGTCTCTCGCTGAAGCTTTGCGCGTGCGCAATCTTGTTGAGATTCCACCGATGTCACTTATGGAGCGTTCCGCTGTAGTCAATCCTCCTGGACTTCCTTCAGGTACGTATGATATTGCCACGCTTGGTGTTATCATCAACTTGAGCGACTATGTTATCGGGGCCGATAAAGGTGGCAAAACGGCATTCTTTGACGACTTCGATCTGGATTACAATAAGTACACTTATCTGTATGAAACTCGACTCAGTGGTGCTTTGATTAATCCATTATCAGCAATGGCCATCGAGTTAGTTACGGCGAAGACCGCCTAATGACTAAATTCAGGGGTTCTATAGGTATTGATCGTGGTTCCGTAGAAACTAGTCCTGGCATATTTGAACCGACTATAGATGAGGTTGAAGTAACCGGCGAAATGCGGAATCAGTCTGCTAGATGGCGAAGTCATGAACAGCAGGACACCATCTCTGCAAAACACGCTTTAAGCATAGTTACCCCCGAAAATTCGATTATCGACTTTACCGAGGTCGTTTATGTTATTTGGCAATCACAGAAGTGGTCCGTGGTTTCTATAGAATATAAACGACCTCGTATCGAGCTGACGCTTGGGGGTATATACAATGGATGAGGTAGCAATAAGATTATATTTACATTCACTGTTAGAAACAGCTTTTCCGGGTTTAGCTCTATATTATAGACCGCCTGGGAATCTGAAGTTAACTTATCCGTGTGTAGTCTATGAACCCAAAGCGACAGAACCAAGTTATTCTAATAACGCGACTTATGTTGTTGGAACTCGGTTTCAGGTCACTATTCTTAGCGATCTTCCCGGTTATGGTAATTCAAGAAACATATTTGATTTACCGAACCAAGGTGGGGTTGTTATTAGTGGTAACCAGTCTTACGTTACTTCAAACATTGTTCATGATGTATTTACTGTATCATTAAATTCTATCACTTAGGAGAAAAAATAAATTATGGCTAACTTACTTGTTTGGAATGTTGCTGCACTAAAACGTTATGAGTCCGGTCTAGATCGTGGCGTCTTGTACGTACGAGATGGCTCGGGCAACTATCCACTCGGTATTGCTTGGGAGGGTTTAATGAACCTTACTGAGAAGCCCGGTGGTGCCGAGCCGACCGACCTGTGGGCTAATAATGTCAAATACGCCCAGTTAATTTCCACTGAAATCTTTGATGGGGCCTTTGAGGCCTACACCTATCCCCCTGAATTTGGGGTTTGTGATGGTGTCGAAGAGGCGGTTGCGGGTATGCTTATTGGTCAACAGGCGCGTTCTTCGTTTGGTTTGAGTTATCGAACCTGGGACGGTAGCGAAGCCGCAGGCTCAATGGCTAATTTTAAAATCCATGTCATCTATGGTTGTATTGTCCAACCCTCGGAGGTTTCTCGAGCAACCATCAACGATTCGCCTGAGGCTGCGACGTTTAGTTGGGAGTTCAAGACCGTCCCTGCCTCTATGGCCGGAGAATTGCCTGTTTCGAAAATCACTCTCGAAGAGGCAAATCTTCCTGCGCCGCAGTTGGCTGCTGTCACAGACGCGTTGTGGGGTATAGATACTCCAATCGATGCTTTTCTGCCTCTTCCGGATGCGTTGCTCGCTTTAGCAACACCTTAATATTTAATCTTAAAAGGAGATTTGAAACATGTTAAAAAGAACCATTAAGTATATAAACTTTGACGGGAATGAAGGGGAAGACACTTTATATTTCAATCTTACCGAACCCGAAATTGTTCGACTCGATGTACAATTCGAAGGCGGCTTAGAAACGTATATTAACAATCTAGATGAAAAAGTTAATCCGCAGGATATTCTAAGCCTATTCGAAAAGGTACTTCGGGCGTCCTATGGCGAAAAGAGTGATGATGGCCGATACTTCGTCAAAAAACCTGAAGCTGTTGATTTGTTTTATTACTCGGCGGCCTATAGTGCGTTATTTGTAGAGCTGGTTAAGGATGCAGATAAAGCGTCGGCGTTCTTTAACGCCCTCTTATCAAAGACCACTGTAGATGACTCGGCGCCGATTGCCCATCACCGTAAGAATAATTAGTTAGGGATGAGAGAATGCTTATAATTAATGTGGAAGAACAAGAGTTTTACGATTCAAAAAAAGAAGAGTTCTTTAATACAAAGCCATTTACTGTACGAATGGAGCATTCTCTCATTTCAATAACAAAGTGGGAATCATATTGGGAAAAACCATACTTAGCCACACCAGGTATAACAAAAGGGATTTTTGGTCCTGTAGAGGAACGACATTACTTTAAATGTATGATCATCGGTGATGCCCTAGACTATATTCCAGATATTCTTTTGCAAAACTATAGTAAAGAAATTAAAACGTATGTTAATAAACGTTACTCAGCCACAACGGTTTATCGAAAGGGGCCGCCCGCGCCATCTAGACAAATTATAACAACGGAATTGATATATTACTGGATGATTAGGTTTGGGATACCCTTGGAATGTCAGAGATGGCACTTTAATCGTCTTTTAATGTTAATCGATGTTTGTAATATTAAGGAACAATCAGCATCTAAGAAAGGGGGTAAACTTTCATCCTTAGAATCTGCCAACTACAGACACGAACTAAACAAAGCGAGGCGAGGTGGATGATAAAGGTCACAAAACCTAAATTTAGAAAGACACACTCGTTTTTAGATAGGCTAGCTAAATTTGACGCGTACTCTACCTTAGACAAGTACGGACAAATAGGTGTTCAAGCATTATCTTCTGCAACTCCTGTGGATACGGGACAAACTGCGGGTAAATGGTCCTATAAAATAAAAGGAAATAGGGAACGCTATAAACTTATTTGGACAAACAGTGAGGTGGCTGGTTCAGCGCCTTTGGTTCTCATGCTACAATACGGACACGCTACAAAGTCTGGTTATTTTCTTAGTGGGAGAGATTTTATTAATCCCGCCCTTAGGCCCGTATATGATGCCTTAAATAAAGCATTATTGGAGGAGGCGCTCCGATGAGTTCTACTACTATAGAACGCGAAATCGTTCAGATGGTCTTCGAGGCCAAAGAATTTCGTAAAGGAATACGCGAATCCATAGAAGAATTAGCAGATTTAAAAAAGTCGTTTGAAATGGATAGTGCTCAGCGGAGCATGGCCGATCTGCAAAAATCTTCTGATATAGACTTTAGTGTTATGGCTGATGGTATATCTTCCATTAATGCTAAAATGAGTTTGATGGGAATTGCTGCTGCGGCGGTTATTGCTAATATCGCTACTTCCATCTTGAGTATGGGAAAGAGTTTAGCTGATAGTTTACTTCTTACTCCTTTAAAGCAGGGTATGCAAGAATACGAAACTCAGCTGAATGCAGTTCAGACAATTCTAGCAAATACTAAGAAAGCTGGTACTACTTTAGAGGATGTCACGGTAGCTCTTGACGAACTTAATACTTATGCGGATCTAACTATCTATAACTTCACTCAGATGGTAGATAGTATTGGTAAGTTTACAACAGCTGGTGTGGACTTAGATACAAGTGTAGCAGCTATTAAGGGTATTGCGAATGCTGCTGCTCTTTCTGGTGCTAATGCGAATCAAGCTGCTACGGCTATGTATCAGTTGTCTCAGGCCATTTCAAGTGGCACGGTTCGATTACAGGACTGGATGAGTGTTGAGAATGCCAGCATGGGCGGTCAGATCTTTAGAGATTCTCTAATAGAGACCGCCAGAATGCATGGTACTGCCGTCGATGCTATGATAGAGAAGAACGGTAGTTTCCGGGCATCTTTATCAGAGGGCTGGCTATCTTCTGAGATTCTATTAGATACCCTTGCAAAGTTTACCGGCGATCTTACCGATGAACAGTTAAGATCCATAGGTTACACTGAAGAACAGATTGAGGGCATTCTTGAGTTGGGCCAGATGGCTAATGATGCCGCGACAAAGGTTAAGACGCTTACTCAGCTTAAGGATACCATGGCCGAGGCCCTGGGAAGTGGTTGGTCACAGACGTGGGCAATCGTCTTAGGTGATTTCAATGAAGCTAAAGAACTTTGGGGGGCTGTAGCTAACTTCTTCGGAGACATCATTGCTGAGTCTTCAGATGCTAGGAATGAGCTTCTGGCTGAGTGGAAGGCGTTTGGTGGTCGAGGTATAGCCATTAAGGCATTCTTTAACATCTTAGAAGCTGGTAAGAACATTCTAAGTGTCATTGGCGAGGCGTTTGGAGACATCTTTAGATCTCTCAATGCTTTCGATTTGCTAAGGATAACTGTCGCTTTTCTGGTTTTCTCCCAAAAGCTCAAAATGGCATCTACTCATTTAAACCGATTTAAAAACTTTATCAGGGGAATAGCTGCGGCGTTTGATATAGTGCTTATGGTCGCGAAAGCTGTAATAAAACCAATAGCGGAGTTTGTTAAAACGCTTATACCAGGTAGCGATAGTGTTTTGGATCTGGCTTCTAATGTTGGAATGGCTGTAACTAGGTTTAGAGAGTTTGCTATTGAAACAGATTTGTTCGATAACATCGTTGCCAATGTCATTAGAAGTGTTGGAGACTTTATTAAGCAACTTCGCGAACTGGTAGATTCATTCTTTGATTTAGAAGTGGTTAACGACGTTGTTGAGTGGATGAGGGGTTTAGAAAGAGGAGACTTCGTAAAGGTTTGGCGGACTATTCTTAACGTTCTTATGGCTGTTTTAGCGCCGTTTTACTTACTGGCACTTGCTGCAAGGAATCTCTATATAGAAATAGTTAAACTAGAGGTTGTCCAGAGGATCATAGAGTACTTCCGATCGATCAGTTGGGAAGGCATTAAAAACGCTTTTGCCGGAATAGCTGATGGTATTGAAGACATAGTAAATAATGTTAAAAACTCAGAATTAGTTGGCAAGTTTATAGAACTCTTTCAAACTTTTGACGGAAGAAGAATTAGTCAATTCTTTGCTGACGCAAAAGAAAACTTTAAAGAACTTGGTGGTATAGTAAGTACGGTCAGAGAGGCGTTTGGTGGTCTTGGAGTAGATACAGAAGGTCTTACATCAGGAATAAGTGATATAGGCGCAACCATCAGCGAGGCACTTGGGAAAATACTAGACTATCTTATAGATAATGCGAAAAACGTCGATTATGCCCAACTATTTGATATAATTAACAAAGGTTTGTTAGCTGGTTTAATCTTGTCAATACGTAGTGTATTCAAAAAGGGATTCTTGGGGAACCTCTTTGGCGAGGATCTTGAGGAAGGCGTAGGAGACATACTTGAAAGTATGGAGGGCACCTTAACGTCTTTTCAAAACAATATCAGGGCTGATACTCTTCAGAAAATAGCTATAGCTATAGCTGTACTGGCAGGGTCGATATTCTTGATGACTTTAATCGACTCAACTAAATTAGCTTTAGCTACCGGCGCTATAGTCGTTATGCTAACCGCTTTATTCGGTGCTGCTGGGGCTATGCGTCTTATAAAAACAACAGACGCCATAAAAGGCGCTGTAGCTATAGTTGGTTTAAGTATAGCTTTATCTATTGCGGCGATTGCCTTGAGAGCTGTGTCGGGTTTGGATCCAGAGGAATTAGAACGCGGATTAACTGCTATGGCCGTCGGATTGGCCGCGCTTGTTGTTTCTATGAACGCTCTAAGTACTAAGGGGGGCGGCAAGGGACTTTTAAAGACTATTGGAATACTTGTCGGTTTGGGTGTAGCCCTTCTTATATTAAGTCTGGCAATCAGTAGATTCGGAGAGATGGACCCAGACGTTCTTGCCCAAGGGCTCGCTGGTATTAGTGCTTCTTTAGCACTTCTTGTCACTTCAATGGTTATATTGTCAAAACTTGGGGACAAAAAGATGCTTTCGGCAGCTGCAGCAATCATTGTTATGTCTGCGGCGCTTATCGTATTAGGCGTCTCTGTGAGTTCATTCGGCGAAATGGACGTAGATACCCTGATACAAGGATTAGAAAGTATCGGCATTGTTCTTGGTGGTTTTGCTATATTCTCACGTTTAGTACGACCGGGAGGAATGATTCAAGCCGCCGCTGGAATCACTATCATGTCTGGGGCTCTACTTATCATGGCGATGGCCGTTAAAAGCTTTGCGGCTATTTCTTGGGATGAGTTGTTACGAGGTCTTGTTGGTATGGGTGTGGCTTTACTTCTGTTAGTTCTTGCCGCAAACGCTATGTCGGGAGCCCTCGCTGGAGCTGCGGCTATGATAATTATGAGTATTGCTGTCTTAGCTATCGCGGGTGCTCTTAAACTTTTGTCGACGTTAAGTTGGGAAGAGTTAGCATTAGCGTTAGTTGCTTTGGCTGCCACATTCATAATTTTAGGGTTGGCCGGAGCTATATTAACTCCGGTAGTTCCAACACTATTACTTCTTGGTGTAGCCATGCTTCTGATCGGTGTTGGTGCGGCTCTTATGGGTCTTGGCTTATTGTTGGCCGCAACCGGTCTAGTTGCTCTTGCTGGTAGTGCTGCTGCTATTGCTGCTGCTATTGGCGTAGTTGGTGGAGCTATAATAGAATTGTTGCCTAAGATAGCGGTGGCTATAGTAGAAGCTTTAGCTGCTTTTCTCGCTACTATGGCTGAAAAGATGCCCATTATTATTGAGTCTATGCATACGATTATCTTGGGCATGATTAAAGCAGTTTCTGAGCTTATACCAGATATAGTTGTAGTTATTTTGGAAATGATTCTGGCTATATTAACTGCTATTAGTGAACGATTGCCGGATCTCATCCAAGCTGGCTATGATATTCTTTTAGCGTTTCTTAACGGTATAGGGGATAACATAGCAGATGTAATAGCCGCCGGTCTACGAGTCTTAACAGAGTTCATTGCTGGTATTGAGGATGGCATACCTGACTTGGTTGACCAGGCTTTTAGTTTAATGCTTACTTTTCTCGAAGCCATTGCCGATTCTATCGAAGAGTACATGCCTAAGATTGTAGATGCTGGCATACGAATAGGTGAAGGAATTGTAGACGGGCTTGTACAAGCTATTGTGGGTGGTCTTGGTGCTGTTGCTGGTGCCGTCACTAGTCTTGCCAGATCCGCTTTAGAGGCTTTAAGGAATGTTTTCCTAAACGAGTCGCCGTCAAGGGCAACGTATAAGATTGCTAAGAACGTTGTTCAGGGCTTTGTTAATGGTATTAATGATAACGTTAAGGAAGTAAAAACCGCTTTTAAAGATCTAGGTCGAGAGGCTCAAAAGGGTATTACGCCATTAATACAAACTCTTAGTGAAGATATGGCGTTTAGTCCTATAATAACTCCTGTGTTAGATTTGAACAATTTTGACGCTGGAGTTGTGATGCTCAATAAAGCTTTTAATAATTCTAGGGTGTTAGCTGAGCTATCTTATAGTGGACAGTTAACTTCTGGAGAAGAAGAGTCTATTGCGGGAGCTAATGGTTCCGACAGTGGAGTAACCTTTATACAAAATAATTACTCGCCAAAAGCTCTTGATAGAGAGACGATCTATAGGCAAACGATGACGCAAGTGGCGAGACTATCAATAAAGGCTTTCGAAAAATGATAAAAACGGTATGGATTAAAAACCTAAGCGGAAACGTCCTCGAGTTAAATTTAAGGAGTTCTGATCGAGAGGTCGGGCTCCTTATATTTAATATCACCGGACTTGGTCCTCCAAAAGCCACAGTTAGTGGGGCCGGAGGACCAAATTTTGATGGTATTCGAGCGAGTTCCGTACGAACAGACGCGCGACATTTACTCATGACTTTGGTGGTACAAGGAGTAATATCAGAAGAAGAAGCAAAACAAAAAGTGTATACGTTTTTTCCAATAAAACAAGAAATTGTTATTGGGATAACGACCGATATGAAAGATGTCTATATATCTGCTATTGTTGAATCAAATGAATTTAATCAATTCGCCTCGGTAGAGAATGCGGTTATTTCGCTCTTTTGTCCTGATCCATATTTTTTAGATGTGAGATCACAAAGAGTGCTTATCTCTCCTGACCGCGCAATTCCTCTTTTCGAATTTCCTTTTGAGAATGATAGTCTTACTATAGATAGGCTAGAGTTTGGTTATATTGCATTTCTTCCTACAGCCGACATAGTTTACAGCGGAGAGGTTAGAACCGGCGTCGACCTTAATTTAAATATGCTTGGTTATGTTGAAGATGTAGTTATCACTAATACTAATGGAAGTCAGCAAATGACTTTAGATTTTACTGGTGCTGAAACATATTTTGGCAGCGCGGTTCAAGCTAGCGATCAAGTATTTATAAATACTCGTTCTGGTAAAAAAAGCATATATTTCGTTAGAGCTGGTGTTTGGTATAACATGATAAATGGCGTGGGTATAGATGACGATTGGATAGATCTTCGTCCCGTAACTAACACAATTATTATTAATGCCACAACTGGTATTGATAATGTGGAAACAGAGATCGAATTCCGGGCATTAAACGAGGGCGTGTAAAATGTCAAATCCAGGTATAACTGATCTAATTAGTTATTGGCCTATGGACGAAGTTCTTGGGACTCGTGTTGATGTTCATGGATCGAATCATTTAGCTAGTAATAACGGCGTCGGTAGTACGACTGGTGTACAAGGTCTCGCGGCCGACTTCGAACTTGATAACAACGAGTATCTTAGTAAGGCCGATAATGCCGAATTGAGTATAGCGCCCGGACAAAGTTTTACCTTTGCTGGTTGGGTTAACTTTGAGTCGGTCATTGGTGCGTCTCCTTACAATTTACTTAGCAAGGCATTGGGTGGCGGCGGATCCAGTGAATATTATATTCACTTGTGGAACGATCGTTTATTGTTAAAAGTGCGCAACTCTGATGACTCGGGCGAGGCAAGTGTCCAGACAACTATCCTGCTTATTGATACCACTTATTTTGTAAGGGCATGGTATGACAGCGTAGCAGACACGATAAATATACAGATAGACGATGGGACGCCGTTCGAGGCTACCGGTCTACCAGAGTTAGGGTTAGATGGTAATCACGACTTCAGATTTGGTATAGGTCCCTGGGGCGAATACCTGGATGGTTGGCTTGATGAATGGTGTTTCTACAAGCGTGTTTTGACAACTGCTGAGAGTGGTTGGCTCTATAATTCCGGATCGGGTCGCACTTATTCTGAAATTAATCCCCCTCCTGTTGACTTGACAGCGGTTGGCATCACGACCACTCCGGTACTAAATACACCTACTGTAGGACAGATACATGTCCTAAGTGCTGTTGATATTATTGCTAATCCGATACTTGGAATACCTACTATAACTCATATACATGTCCTAAGTGCTGTTGATATTACTATTGATCCGGCATTAGATATACCATCTATAGGGCAGACACATGTCCTAAGTGCTGTTGATATTACTGCTAATCCGGTGCTTGGAACTCCGACTTTATTTTCGGAATATAAAGTTCATCTTTATGCGGACGGCATTACGCTCGCTCCTGTAGTTGGAAAACCAGAGATAACGCATATACCTGTGCGATTTGGTATTGGTATTGGCTTACCCCCTATAATGGATCGGCCAGTGTATGTGTTTAATTCTTCCTTAGACATCGTGGGCATAATAGATGATTATTATAGCTTGATCTGGGCGGAACGATATTTTGAAGTCGGAGATTTCGAATTAGAATTACCAATAGAGTACGCGTTAGATTCCTCAGTTGCATTTGGAAATTTCCTGTATATTGGTAACTCTGACAAACTTATGATTATTGAGGACATAAAACCATCTTTTGCTGAGGATAAAACTAGTTTATTGGTAAGGGGAGAATCTGTAGAAAGCATATTTAAACGACGAATCTTATTAGATCTTAAGAATGTTGATAATGTCGCCGAAGACATAATATACGATCTTGTTGCTGAAAACGTGACAAATCCCGCGGATGCGGATAGGAAAATTAGTTTGTTTTCAACCAGTTTTCCCTCCACATCAACAACGGTTGAATTTGAAGAACAATTAGAAATACAAACCCTTTATGATGCTATTAAAACCATTTGTAAAAGTACGGGTTTGGGTTTTAAAATTGTGAACGCGTCTAATCTGCTTTCATTTTCTGTATATGAAGGAGAAGATCGTTCTTATGACCAAGGAACAAATCCATACGTAATATTCTCGGACGACTTTGATAATGTCATATCAAGTTCTTTCTATGAATCAGAAAAAGATAAAGTAAATATAGTTCTTGTTGTCACCGATGATAGTGTTCCGGCCTTACAAAAAGTCTTTGTATGGGAAGAGGGCGGTTCTGAACCTACTGAGTTGAATAGACGTGAGACTGTTTTAGAAACAACAATAGATAGAGATATTGACTCGCCGCCTTTAGGTGATGCCAAAGTATTAGCTATTATAGGTACAAGAGGTCGGGTAATAATAGAAGAAAAAAAAACAGTTGGTCTTTTTGAGGGAGATTTTGATATTCAGGGAAACTTTGAATACGGTGTAGATTTTTTCATGGGTGATATAGTTCAATGCAATTTAGAGAGAAGAAATGTAAAAGCTCGCATAATCGAACTTGTTCGTTCATATTCTACAGAAGGCGAAAAATCTTATGTTGTTATGGACTTTATTATATAAAGGAGGCCAGTTATGGCCGTAACAAGTGGCTTTTTTAATTCAGTCAGTGGTGATCGTAAGTACGATGCCGAAGATGTAAATCTATTCTTTGATGGAATTCTTATTGCGGGGGTTTTTAGCACAATCGGAGATACGCTGGGTGTAGTTCCCAGTACAGGTCTGCAAATTGCTGTGGGATCAGGGAAAGCCTGGTTTCTTAATTCATGGTTAATTAATAGTTCTGACGGATTTCTAACTTTATCTGATGCAGATCTAACTTATGACAGAATTGATATTATTGCTGTTGATTTTGATAAAACGGATCTCGTAAGAGCTAACAGCATTATTGTTGTGGAGGGAACGCCGGCCGGAGCTCCGGTCCCCCCGACCTTGATTGATACGGATACACATCTACAAATGCCTCTTTCGCATATTCTAGTGGAAGCTAATGAGACAGTAATTCAAGCTGGCGATATTACAAACAAGGTTGGCACTGTAGATTGCCCGTTTGCCGTAATTCTAGCAAATGAACTAGAAGCGGACGAGGTTTCTATTGAGAATGTCTTAGGCATTCTGAGTGTTAAGGCTTTGGGCGTTGATACTGCCGAGCTGGCAGCCGATGCTGTTACGGGAGCGAAAATTGAAGATGATGCCATTAATTCCGAGCATTACGCTGCAGGTTCTATAGATGAAGAACACTTGGCCAGCAATTCGGTTTCAATTGCCAAGATGAAAAGTAATTCCGTAGATACTCCTGAACTTGTTGCTGACGCGGTTGACGGAACTAAAATAGCCAACAATGCCATAAATTCCGAGCATTATGTTGACGGTTCGATTGACAATGTGCATATTGGAAATGATCAAATTAATTCTGAACATTATGCAAATCTTTCAATTGATCGAGCACATTTGGCTAATGACGTAATTGATGGATCAAAAATTGCAAATAATGCCATAAATTCCGAGCATTATGTTGACGCTTCAATTGA
>SDBV01007884.1_pt1 | contig 14453 bp, 13 predicted proteins | sample 2277081 | NCBI WGS metagenome assembly SDBV01 (sample SAMN10402039, study PRJNA504765) | marine sediment metagenome | isolation source: marine sediment core GS10_PC15, 223 cmbsf | place: Arctic Ocean: Southern Knipovich Ridge | collected 2010
GCATGGAAATACCAGGAGTGGTTCCGAGTGGAATTCACTCCAACCTCAAACCAGCAGGAACCAGACCCGTAGAAAAAGCCAAAACGGAAGGACAGCCAGGCTCTCCCAAGCCTCCTCCCCTCAGCAGCGGTGGAATCAGGAAAGCGGTTGCACAACTGGAGAAGATGGTAGCTCAGTTCAACCGGCGTTTCGATATTTCGGTTAACGAAAACATCAACCGAATCGTCGTAAAGGTCATTGACACGGAAACCGATAAGGTAATCAAGGAGATTCCCCCTGAAGAAATCCAGCACCTTCTTTTCAGATTACAGGAGATGATGGGATTGCTGGTCGACGAGAAGATCTAAACCGGTGAGCTTGATGTGAGCGCAGAGGGCTCAACGCACCGCGGGTGGTTTGTATCCGCGAGACTGTTGCTTCTCATTCTTCTGTTCGGAAGCATTGTCGGACGGGGGAACTGCGATTCCATGCCTGATCTTTCCATCCCCGGTGTCACAGGTAAAGTCGATACAGCTAAAATGATTGACGCTCTCATGGAACTCAAGAGAGTGCAATTGGAGAAAAAAAAAGACGAAGTTCAGTCTTTCAAAGATAAAAAAAAGATTTGGCAAGACCTGCGAAGAGACATATCTCGACTTCAAGACTCGTCCAAGGATCTCTACGGCTTCAACAATCCCTTCAACTCGAAATTAGCATCCTCTTCAGACGAGTCGATCCTGAAAGCTACAGCTGCGCGTGACGCTGCCTTCGGCGAAAAGAAGATAGTCGTAAAACAGCTTGCCAAAGGGGACAAGTTTGTCTCTCGTTCTTTGAACCAAAAGTTGCAGGTACCTGCGGGGATCTACCGATTCAGCGTGGGCGAGAAAGAGGTGAAGTTCTCTTTCAAGGGAGGAACACTCAAGGAGCTTGCCGAGACGCTTAATAAAAAGTCGGGCAAGCTCATAAAAGCCTCCGTAGTCAACGACACGACAGACACCCAGGTTCTCATTATCGAATCAACAAAGACGGGGGCCGGCGGCAAGCTCATCTTTCGAGATCAGGCTCTCGAATTCGGTTTCCAATCCGGCATGCTCGAAGCGATACACGATACAAAGCTCGAGATACCGATCGATCACACATCTGCGGCGCTTTGGGAAATACCCGAAAAACCGGATTCCTATCAGATATCTGATGGAAAGCTCACGCTTAAAGCAAACTCGCAAGACATCAAAATACCTATTGTGCCATCCTTTTCCCTGAAGCCTGAAATGATTCTGGAGATCGACATCGATGTAACCCTCTTCGAAAAAACCCCCTGGTCCGCACCTCCCCTACCCCCTGGTCCGGATGTATCCTCCTCCGGAAGTGCTAGTTTTCAAGGGATCACAATCGACCATGAAGAATCCCAGTATATCAAGCCTCAATTAGAAAGACCTGAACCGCTCGAAACGGTCGAAGATCTACGTATTTTTTCCGTGGTGAGCGGAAAAAAGACAATTGAGCTCCCTCAAATTAAAACATCTTCTGGAGCTCAAAAATTTCACGTCAATATCGGGGATTTAGTCGACGGATTGGACGCAATCGTAGTGACAAACAGGAACACTCTTAGGGAAATAACCATCTCGGACATTCGCATTTATGATCCAACCACCAGAGGAGATCAGAGGGCGGTGCGCGCTCTCTCTGAAGCCCGGGCCTCGATTTTGGTCTTGGACGGCGTCGAAGTCTACAGAGAGACCAATGTTATAGATGATCTTATCCCCGGTGTAACGCTCAATTTGGTTGGAGAGAGCGATGAGCCTGTCACCCTTGATGTCAAGAGGGATGAGGAAACGATTAAAGAGACGGTTATTCAGTTTGTAGGTTACTACAATCGCCTTCTCAATCAGATCGACATTCTATCCCGAAACGATCCTGCGGTTATCGAGCAAGCCTTATACCTTACAGAGCAAGAACAGGAGAAAGCCGCGGAAAATCTCGGCCTGCTCCAAGGAGAGCTGGGACTCAGCCAAATGAAAAACCGCCTGCGAACGATTATGCAGTCACCATACAAGACAAGCTCCGGTCGTGATTTAACGATGCTGGCTCAGATCGGCATCTCTACAGATGCTAATAAACTGGGAACCAGTGCGAGCCTGAACGGAAGCAAGCTGCGGGGCTACCTGGAAATAGACGAAGAGAAACTGGCAGGCGCACTCAACAATTTCCCCGAAGCCGTACGGGAGCTCTTTGGTAGCGATACGGATGGGGATTTTATCGTCGACTCCGGAGCGGCATACTCGGTCGACTTTAATATGAGGAACTACGTCTCATCCAACGGCTACATTGCCATCAAACTCTCCACTATCGATCGGACGGTATCCTACAGAAACAGAGATATTTCCAGCTACGAAAAACATATGGAGGATTACGAGATGAGTCTCAGAAAAAAGTATGGTAGAATGCAACACATGTTGCAGGTTTTCGAGCAAAACTCACAAGCCATTGAAAATTTCAACAAGCTCGGTAACTGATAACCAAGGGGACCACTTTGCAGATTGTTGTAAATGATGAAAAGATAGATTTCGCGCTGGAGAACGAAAGCTCTCTTGGCGAAGTCGTTACCGCCGTAGAGGCATGGCTCAACAAATCAAATCTTATCGTAACTTCGATCAACCTGGATTTACGGGACTCAGGCAAACAGGAGAGAGACCTGACCGAAGAGCCAGAGGAAAACTGGGCCGGCACCCCTCTCGATGGAATCGATCGTCTGGTCATAACCGCCAGGCTTCTAAAGGAGGTACGGTTCTCCAATATTCAGACGGTTTTATCCTATCTGGGTCTGTTTAAATCTGCCGTAGAGAGCAGAGACAGGTTACAGCTTGGGGATCTTCTTCAAGGCCAAGAGGATACATTCAAGAGTCTCGGCATAATTTACACCTCGAGCTTGAATCCTAAATCATGCCAGGAGGCAAACGAACTCGAAAGTTTGCTGGCGGGAGCAAACACAGAGACTATCCTGGCATGGCCAGACGGAGTGCGCAAAAGAGCACTGGACATCGTCGATGTCCTCAGCGGGATGCTGTCCGTGCGGCTCGATGAGATGACAAATCCTTTCGCGCTATTAGACTCTTCAATCAAGGATCTTGAACTGGCTTCGAACGAGATCAAGGAGGTTTCCGTCCTTCTGCAAACCGGGCAGGAGCAGAAAGCCATGGCGGTGATTATCGAATTCGCCGATCTATCTCAACGCTTGCTGAGAATTCTTTCCAACATGGAGGAGTCTTCCCATATTTCGCTAAAAGAGTTAAAAATAGGAGAGGAGAGCGCAAGCGGTTTCTTCGCAGATTTCAACGGGATTCTCAGAGAATTATTAGGAGCCTTTGACACCAAGGATACGGTTCTGATCGGCGATTTGCTGGAATACGAGGTTGCGCCTCGCATAGAGCTTTTTTTAAACTTTCTTAAAGAGGTTCAAAGTAAACAGATCGAAGAGCCATGACTAACCCATCGAATCTCATTCTCTTACAATCTAGGATCCAGTACTGGCCGGAACAGAACGTTACATCCATAATAGTCGGAATTGCTCTCATCCTGATCTTCGTTGTCGTCCTGCTTGTAGGTGGAATCAGGGCAGGCAAGGGTAAAAAATCGGTAGCATCACAACGGAAGTTCAACCGCTATGTCTTTCAACGAATGGCTTCGAATGTGGGGTTGGCCAAAACTCAGCTGGAAAGCCTGGAAAAGCTGATCAGGGTGTGCAAGGTAAAACAACCCTTCCTGATATTCTCAAATGCTGGATTACTGGACGACATTCTCAAGAAAGGCATCTACTCAGTCAATCACAATAAAGAGCTCTCCGAAGGGGACAAGGAGAAACGTTTAAACGATTACTACAAAATCAAAGAAAAGCTGGAGAGGAGCTCGAGGAGAGGTGTCGGGATCACCTCGACGAACCTGATCAGACCGGGACAATCCATCGTGATTTCTCTTCCGGACGGAACACAGCTCCAAACGAAGATTGTCACTAATCTGAAACGAATGCTGGTGTGTGCGATTCCTGATGAGCTCGCGGCTGACAGCTTAACGTGGAAACGAGGTACCAACATAAAGGCACATTTCTGGCGCAACAATGACTCAGGATACGTGTTCGCCAGCAAGATTCTGGGCTACGACAGTGTACAGGGACGACCCACTTTTCTTATCCAGCACTCTAGAACTCTTAAACGCAATCAACAGCGTAAGTTCCGAAGAAGACCCCTGGCGCGAAGCTGTTTTTTCTATCCCATCGAAATAGTAAGCGTCGGCAAAGGTCGAAATGTGAGACGCCGCGCCTACGTACAGGAAAACTTTAAGCATATCGGCAATTTCCTCGACATCTCAGCCGGGGGCTGCAGTGTAAACAGCCAGGCGCCTCTCGAGAGGGGGAAGCTCCTCATGATTATGTTTGAAATCGAAAGGGGTGAGAGACTTACAGCGTACGGCAAGGTACGCCGTGTCACACAGAGTAAAGGGCTGTTTTCCGTAATGCACATCATGTTCACCAAAGTGACCAGCCGAAATCTGAACAATATCTATTCCTACGTGTATAACTACGTGCAACCCAGGAACGCAGTGCCAAGGCAGAATAGATTGACCAGCTCCGGCAAAATCAGTAGCCTTGGATAGGAAACTAAGCAGTTAGATATCTGTCAGGGAATAAGGTCGACTATTCTGTTTCGGATTATTACTCGAGATGCACAGGAAACCACTGAGATTGGCAGCCGATTGGGCCGAGCCTTGAGAAAGGGGATGGTTGTATCTCTTGAAGGGAAACTGGGTGTCGGTAAAACCACATTCGTAAAAGGCATTGCCGTCGCCATGGGAATTGAAGAGCAGGTTACGAGCCCGTCTTTTACGATAATGTCCATTTACAGGGCCCCGATCACTCTCTATCATATCGATCTCTATCGGATCGATAATGCCGCGGAAATGGTCGATGCCGGAATCGAGGATGTGTTCTATGAATACCAAGATGGTGTGGCTGTTGTCGAATGGGGAGAGAAAGCTGAGGCTATCCTTCCAGAAGGATATATCCAGGTAAGTTTTACGCTGACAGAAGATGGCTCGAGATCGATAGCGATCAGAGGAATTCAGCTCTGAGATCTCCCTGAGCCGAATCCAGAGGATTTCGATTTGAATGTAATATCCGTTGACTGTGCGACTGAAACCCTTTGCATCTGTCTCAAAACGGCCAATGCAACCTGGACTTTTATGAAGAAGGCGGGATTGACGCACGCCGAAGCTGTTGCACCATGGATCAAGAGGTTGTGTGACGATGCCGGTATGCAGCCGTCTGACCTCGAGCTTGTCGTGGCAGGGATCGGGCCCGGGTCTTTCACCGGGCTGAGAATCGCTCTGGCCACAGCCAAGGGGCTTGCCCTCGGAGCATCGTGCAGTATCGTCGGTGTCTCCGCTCTTGACGTCCAGGGCTGGAAATTCAGAGGATTTCACGGTGTCGTTGTCCCGGTAATGGATGCCAGAAAAAACCGTCTCTATTCTGCCGAGTACAGAGAAGGCAAGCGCATATCGGAGTATCTCGATATTTCGGAGGAGAATCTCGTGCACAGGCTATCGTCTCGAGCTGACTCTCAAGAACAAATCGTACTAACGGGACCCTATGCCAGTCGACTCTACCAGCAAATCTCACAAGGCAAGTTAAAGACAGCCTTCACCCTCGATCCCCAGTACTGTGTGATCAATCCGTATTTCCTTTTAGAGCTAGGATTGCAGAAGTTTGCCAGCGCTGGTGATAGCGGTGAATCAGTCATGCCCCTCTACCTCAGAAAGAGTGAAGCAGAGATCAATCGAAAAAGTAGAGACCGATGAACGACAACGATCATTCGCATCCAATTCCATTGGACGAGCTGGAAGAGATTGAGCCCCTCGAGTCTCCCGAGCAAATTTACAGAGGTCTCGTAAAAGAGTATCCCGTTCAATACTGGACAAAAAATTACATAAAGAGTCCGCTGCCCCTGCTTCTACTGGACAGCAATCTCTTGATCATGTGGGCCAATCTGAAATTCCAAGAGCTCTACGGTGATTACAAGAACTCTATAGGCCAACATATCACTCGCTTTTACTCCGACAGCTTTGACGCAAACAAGAGAAACCTTCTTCTCAAGCATATCAGATCTCATGAGTCAACCTACAGCTGGAGGGGACAAGTCGAAAAGAAAGGACAGGCCGGTCTGGCCATTCTCAGCAATCTTTTAATCCTTCCGATCTTTAAATCGCCAGAGCTTTTAAAGGACCCGATCGCCTTTATGGTCATTCTCGACGATGTAAGTCAGGAGCACCGAAAGCTGCTACGTGATACCTTTACAAGTCTGCTTGAGGCTTCAAGGCTGAAAGACAACGATACGGGCAACCATATTCAGCGGGTCAACACCTACTCGAAACAGCTGACGGAATACCTCATGGGAAGACCCAACTATCCGGAGATTGACAGGCAGTTTTTGGAAAACATTGCCTTTCTGGGAGCAATGCACGATGTTGGGAAAATCGGCACATCGGATAATATCCTGAACAAGAATGGCCCCCTTGACGAATGGGAATGGGAAATCATGAAGGAGCATACTATTAATGGAGCCTTCATACTGAGCACCTATCCCAACCCTATGGCAAAAGATATCGCCCTTTTTCATCACGAACGCTGGGATGGCAAGGGATACCCCTACGGAGTCAGCGAAAGCATGATCCCGCTAAGCGCTCGAATAGTCGCTTTCGCCGATGTGTACGATGCGTTGAGAATGAAGAGGTCCTACAAGGAGCCCTTCTCCCACGAAAAGGCCATAGAGATCATGAACACTGGGGAGAAGGATCATTTTGATCCGAAGCTGTTAGAGATTTTCAGTGAGCTCCACGGCGCCTTTCGGAATATCTACGATAGCCTCAAGGATTAACAGCCAGAATTCCGCCTCTATCCTGGTTGCATTGCGCCGGGCGGCCTCTGTTCAGCAGATCCGACCCACTTGGCTCCCAGATTGGACGCGCCAGGGCAATGTGGTGAGCTTGATCGGCATAGTTAATTGTCTTTTTAGACAAACTCCGTTAAAATGTAACTACGATCAACGATAGTCAATTGCTGGAAAGTAAGGCAGATACTATGGGAATCTTGGAGTTTTTTAAACATCTCTTCGATCTTATCCTCAGCGGAAACTCACCCGAGGCTGACAAACGAAGACGTCTGAGGGAGATCTCGAATCTGCTGAAAAGCATGAATCCTCCGTACATTGATCCAGTCTCGGGTGAGGTGCTGCCCGGTCTTGCCTCGGTGCTCTTCAAACTGTTTCGAGGGACAAGAGCTCTGAAGCAGATAATCGATAAAACCATCTGCAACGAGGATCCGAAGCTGGCCCAGAGATCCTGGGATTACCTTATCGAGGTCAGGCTTCCTGAATCCTATCGAGAGAGGAGGCTGCAATTCAGCTATGAGGAAATCAAAAAACGGATCATTGCATCGACAGACGCTGAAAGGGAGCTTAAAAAAGTTAAAAATGAGATAGAGGACTTCCTTAGTGAAGTCTCTGATATAGATGCGGTGTCCTTTAACGATGGATGTAACAATTTGGTCAGGCTGGCGAATGTCTGCCAGTTCGATTTTCGAAGCCTGTTGATTCAGTTTGACAGGAATTTCGATGGAATCAGTAAAGACTATAAGCCGTCGTTCAGGGCAGTTGCCGGCAGCGACGTACTGACTCTGATCATGGATCTCTGCTATGTTGCAGCCGATCTAAGGATATCTGAAGAGCTAGAGCTCAATCTTTCCAACCTTCTCCATCGGTTTCAGGGATCAAAAGCTGAGAGCTATGCCGAAACGCTAAGAAGAGCCCTCCAGCTGATCAGGGAATCTACTGAGCGGTATCTGTCAACGGAGAATATGGAAAACCTGATCCGGGTGATTAGCAAGGATCCTGATTTTGATTCAAAAAAAGAGCAAGCGATCCGCGACTATCTGGCTGAATTCAAGAAACGATTCCAGGTGAGAGTTGATCGAAGTGTCGAGAGAGTCGCACGAGAGTTGGATGAGAGCATGATCGCGATGGATCTCTCATCCCTATTCCACAACGCAGAGCTTCTCGGAATAGAATCTTACAATGAGGCAATCAACAATCTACTCCTTAAAAACGATCTTGAATGTTTCACACACGTAAAAGCGATTCAAATCGTGAAAAGTTTTATATTGATGAAGTTTGAAAATGATCTGAAGGACGCAATCAAGAAGATTCTTGTAGATGGGTTCTTCGAGGACAAAGTGTTTCAGCAATCTATGAGTGCCTCGGTGTTTGAATGTGAGAACGCTTTATCACTCATCACACAATTCGAGATAGGGCTACAGGACAACGAAAAGTTCTCCGTAAAAGAGGTAAAAAAAAATCTGCACCTTTTGAAGCAGGGTAAAAATGTTGCAGCGAAACTGAATAATCTTATAGACGCCATAGATAAGAAAGCCGGTGAAATCGTCGAAACAACGACCAACTCATACTACAAACTCCAGAGGATTCTGGGAGAAGTACTGAACGATTACAAGTCACGAGCCCCTGTGCGTGTTTCGAACATAAAGGTCCTCGGTGGCAACAAGAACAGCGACATGATAAAACTGCTTTTAGATAGACAGAGCGACATAAACTGTTTTATCAAGATCATGAAACATTTTACCGTGGTCCAAGCAGAGATTTTTGCCCAAAAGCAGGAACAGACAGAAGCCTGAGAAACGATCATGGAGACACTAAAATTCACACGCAATCCCTTCGGCGGTGTTGTTGTTGACACACGAGAGCTGCCCGGCAATCCCTCGGAGTTTCAAAGTCAACTACAACTCTCTCTCGAAAGTTGGAAAGCTGAGAGCTACAAGCTCGTTTGGCTTGAGATTCCTATTGCGAAATCAGACCTCATCCCGATAGCTGTCAAACAGGGATTCTGCTTTCATCATGCTGAAAACAACCATGCGATGCTGGTCTGCAGATTACAAATCGGGGCCTTCATTCCTCTCTATGCAACGCATTACATCGGCGCAGGGGGAGTCGTATTGAACGACAATCAGGAACTGCTGGTAGTAACCGAGAGGCACAGAGGTTACTCACACAACCACGGTTGCAACGTGGCCACCGGACAACGTCCGGCAAGAGCACAGGCACCAGCATACAAGCTTCCGGGAGGGGCGCTTCGGCCGGGAGAGCACATATCAGATGCCGTGATTCGGGAGGTAAAGGAAGAGACAGGTATAAGCACGAAATTCGTGTCCCTCGTCTGTTTCCGCCATTGGCACGGCTACAGATTCGGCAAGTCGGACATCTACTTTGTTTGCCGCCTGTCACCGTTGGATACAACGATTAGGATGCAGGAAGAGGAAATAGCGGATTGCCAGTGGATGCCGGTGCGGGACTATCTAGAGAGCGAATTTGTCCATGCTTTTAACAGAAAAATCGTTGCTGCTGCGCTGGACAGTACCGGCATAGGACCAGAATCGATCGAGGGGTACGGCACTCCAGAAACCCACGAGTTCTTTTTCAGCCCGAATGCATTATGATTTTTTCTGGTTGGGATTTTTTCTCTCTTCCTCCACATTTTCTTTCTTTGGAATGAAATTGTTCAAGTTTGGCAAAACCTCCGGCTTGGCTTTGGCAGCCTCTATATTCTCACGCTGGATCGCTCGATAGACTTCCTCTCTGTAAACTTTGATACTCTTTGGCGCCGTGATCCCGATTTTGACCTGATCCCCCTTGATATCGATGATCGAAATCTCGATCTGATCTCCAATTATAATGCTCTCATTTCGTTTCCTTGCCAGTATCAACATGTCTTCTGCTCCACGGCAGCCAGCTCCTCCATGATCACATGCCGCACCATCCACTTTGGATTGAGACTGATGGATTGACGCCCTACACGGGTAGTTCGATTGACTATAATGGGACCCTGAAGGTTTGCCGTCATCTTCGAAGGATCTTCCGGAATCGTGACTATGGCAAAATCCAGCGCATCCCCGGGTTTCTCTACACCGATCTCCTCGAGCTCTTCGGCTGGAATCTCCAGATTGTACTCAGGTTGAAATATTCGGGGGTTGATTAGCACAAAGGCTACCTCAACGACATCGGACGATTGGAGCCAGTAGAAAGGCTGTTGGCGCGCATCGAGCAAGACGTATTGTTTCAGCTGCTCAAATCCCAGAAGACCGTAGGGAAAAAACACTTTCTGCCGCTCATCGACTTCGACAGTTCCGTAGGGTTTGGTTTCGACTCTCATACTCTTACCTCAGAAAATCCAAAAGGGTCGGTTTCAGGATTCGGGCCGTTGTTGCCAGAGCCGCTCTGTGAGCGAACTCCAGCATCTTCAGTTCGGTAATCGCCTCGGTCACATCGATATCGGCTTCTTCGGCGCCCATCTTCGTCATCTCCGGTATCTCATAGGCAAGCCGATCAGAGGTAACCCTGAGTCGATTGTCCTGAGAACCTATCTCAGCAAGTACGGTCGATAGATTACCTATAGCATCGCTGATACCCCTCAGTCCAGATCCACCTATGCCGAGGTTGTCCCCTTCGAACATACTGTCACGGACATGAATAATCATATCGTAAATAGACCCGCCATATACACGAGCCGTGTCCGCAGCGTTCAGGGGTGGATAGCGATCCACATTGGATACAATTCCTAAGTCACGCATAACTCTTCCGTCGCCGATATCCTCGACCCATATCTGATGGGGTGTCGTGCTCTGGAGAACGAGGGAGTTTTGCACTGGATCCAGCCGGGCTCGCACAGGGGCAGCCGAGTCATTGATCTTGCTGATAATGGCATGAACGTTATCTCCCGTGTTCAGCCTAATCTCGATCCCATCTATCCGAACCATTGAATCCGTCTGCACGCGGTAATCGCTGGCCTCTACCGCCGAATAGATCTGCTGGTTCTCTGCCCAGAAAACTCTATTGCCGGTGAGATTTAGGGGGGTTACAGCGCCCTCGGAGATCTCCACCATATTCCGACCGATGTCACCGATGTAATCGACCGATCTGACGAGCAATCTTCCCGATCCGGGTACTCGTCCTTTCGTAACCCGGAAGGCATCGCTCTGGACTTGAAATCCTGAAAAGAGACCTTCTCCGGTCTCGGACTTGGCGTTACCCACATGAATTAGCTCGTTTAAGAGTTGATCTATTTCTTGAGCCATGTAACCCAGTTGCTCTTTGCTCCAGACTCCATTGGCCCCCTGTACAGCGATCTCATTGATGCGTTGAAGCATATCCATTGCTTCTCTCACGTATCCTTCAGTGAAATTGAGATGATTTCGAATCTGGCGAATATTCTGATTGTATCTCGCCATCCGGGTCACACCGGACTGAAAACGCGTAGCGCGAGCCGCGGCCAAGGGGTCGTCTCTGAGCTGTCTGAGCCTCGTTTGGGAGCCCAACTTGTTGCTCATCTCATTCATCCTGAACTCGCGGTTTCTGAGATGGTACTGCATATTGTCATGCGGAAGAAAGCTACTGATTCTGTTCATGGTGATCGAACCTCCATGTATTTTACGCTGACCTCCATGTCAGCTTATTGAGTGGCTATACAGCCATACGGTTTATTATCACATCGAGCATCCTGTCGATCTCAGAGATAAACCGTGCTGCCGCGTTATAGGCATGCTGAAATTTGATCATATTTGCAAGCTCCTCATCGATGTTGACTCCCGAGATGCTGGCTTTCAGATCGTTCATATCCTTGAGGATCACATTTTCCGTTTCTAAGGCGGTGGCTGCCTGCTCGCCCTTCAAACCGATCTCTGCGACCACACTGGAGAAAAAATCGTCGAAACTGCTGCTCTGTCCGATCATGATCGGAGTCGTCCTGAGCTGGGCGATAGCCAGTGCAGCAGCTCCGTCTCCCTTTCCGCCAAAATGTTCATCGAGGGAGGTTGCAATCCTCCCCGGATCCTTGATCAGCTCCTGATTGATCACGATCCAACCAGCGGGGTGAGCGAGGGGTGCTACGGCAAAATCGACATCCCCACGCAGCTGCTGAACCTGATCCGCCTCCAACCAGGTGAAGGAGCCCTCCGGTCCTGTCTGTCGCAAGAGGCCGGCGTACCCTATTAAAAACTGACCGGAGTCCTCCAGGTGGCGCATGACAAAATCCGCATTGGAAGTCTCAGCTGCCGGAGTCCCCTTGAGGGTTAAACGCCCCTCCCTGTTTAGCCGTGCCACCACTTCGGCGCCTGATTGGTTGATCCGCTCAATGAGATCTTCAACCGTATCCGGTGGAAAATATTCAATCTGCATATTTCCAACCGGTCCCGGAAGTGTAAGGATTCCTCGCAAACCAATCTGTTCCTTGGGCTTTAATTCATGAGCCCCTGTCATGCGAAAAACGTAAGTGGAGTCCAAGATTCCATCTCCACTTAGATCGTAACTACCGAGGGCGTTGTTGACAAAAGGATACTCGACGAAAAAGTCGATTCCGGTCTCTCGGGTGAGTCCGTAGGCCTGCCGGTGGATCTCGTTGACGAGATCGATGAAGTTGATCGTCATGATATCGAGCTTTTGGATTTCCTCTCGAACATCGGAATCACGAAGCTCGATCAAGCCGGTCAGTTTTCCCCCGCGAAAATGGGCCTCTTCGGGTGTCCCCCTCCAGATCACACGAGAGTAACTCTCGTTATCCGGATTAGGGTCCACATCGAGGGGCTCAAAATGCCGGCCCTGGACAATGTGCATTCCACCAGAGTGAATCGTGTACTCGTCGGGATCGCGTTCGCTAATAGTGATATCAACGAGGTAAGAAAGCTTAGAGGCGAGAAGATCCCGCTGATCCAGCAGATCATTGGGCTCGTCTCCCATGGCCTTCACCTTGACGATCTGTTCGTTCAACTTTGCAATGCCTCCGATCAGGTCATTGATCTGTCTGACGGTACCCCTGACCTCCTCTTCGAGCATATCCCCAATACCTTTGAGCCTGTGATACCTGCCGTGAACGGCTTCCAAGAGGGTCTTTCCTCTCTCGATAACAGCTAACCGGGCACCCATTTCAGACGGCCTGAGGGAGAGTTCCTGCCAAGACTCCCAAAAGCGATCCATGAGCGAGCGCACGGAAAGTTCCGTAGGCTCGTTGTAGACCTGTTCCACCATCAGAAGGAATTTATCTCTAGCTGCCCAGTATCCCTGTCCACTGGTTTCGGAGATTATCCTCCCCTCCAGGATCATGTCTTTTATACGCTGCACTCGTTCCACCTCTACTCCCTGCCCTATCTGCCCAGCTCTCGCCTCTCTGTTGAGGGCTGGATAATAGATCGGAGGAAAAGCATTCATCTCTACCCTCTGCCGACTGTATCCCTCTCTAGCGGCATTGCTGATGTTATGCCCTATTGTGTGTAAGCCCTGTGTGTGTGCTATGAGGCTTCTCTTTCCGATTTCGATTCCTTCAAACGCTGATGGCATATCTATTACTCCTAAGACGTTCCTACGTTAGTCGTATCCTCGCTATTCAAGCGTATCCTCGCTATTCAAGCGTATCCTCGCTATTCAAGCGTATCCTCGCTATTCAAGCGTATCCTCGCTAGAGCTTGTGATTAACCATGACAGGTTCGTCGCTCCCTCTGGCGGCACGCCCATCGTTCGAGTATATTTTCCCTTTTCTGTAGGGAAAAAAAGCATCTATTATCTGGTTGGTAGATTCCTGCATGCACCTAAGGTAATAGATAAGCCCGTTGGAAACACTTTTGACCTTGAAAAGACGGTCCTTAATGCTCTGCTGTGGTCCCTCAAGATCATTGCTCTGACTTGCGGAGAGATGAGACAGAAGTGTTCTGAACGAGTCTTCTTCCGAAAGGCCTAGTTGATCCTGAAGAGTCTTGTAGCGCTGGTTCCGCTTTTCTTCACTGCTCTCGATACGGTCTGTGACCTGAGCGAGTCTTTCAAACGCCGCTTCCACGTGACTCCAATCCCTCTCTTTGATCAACCGGTTCAGGCTTTCTTCCTGAAGAATGAAATCGTCGAAGAGATGAATCTCATCCTCCATCGCTCTTTTCAATCTGCCGACTAACCTGTTTACTGCACTCATAGTTATCCTCTCAAACAAATGCTCGCGATCTGGAGCAACCCGGCCGATATGCCCGGAGTCGATATACCCGAGACCGTGAGGCCGGGGCTATACAGGCCTCTGTTATATTTTCGGAAAAATTACAGGAGGGATTGATTACTACTTTTTATTTATTAGAACGCTGCGCTTAAGAAATCGCTGCGCTTAAGAAATCGCTGCGCTTAAGAAATCGCCGGGAATATAAGACTACCGAAGTCCGGGAATCGGGATCCGCCGGTCACACTTTGAGCAGCGATCCTGATTCATTCCGCTGATACTGACCCTGTATCCGGTTCGGCGTATTAACACCTGGCCGCAGCCGGGGCACAGTGTATCTGTGCTTGCAAGCCCCACATTGCCCAGATAGACAAAGGAGAGGTGCCTGCGGGCAATCG
>SDBV01007885.1_pt1 | contig 14452 bp, 14 predicted proteins | sample 2277081 | NCBI WGS metagenome assembly SDBV01 (sample SAMN10402039, study PRJNA504765) | marine sediment metagenome | isolation source: marine sediment core GS10_PC15, 223 cmbsf | place: Arctic Ocean: Southern Knipovich Ridge | collected 2010
GTCAGGCGCGGTGCAACGAACGACGGTGGCGGAGCATTTCGCGGATGAGATCGAAGACCTTTACAGCTAGACGACACTTTCGGCCGTCTACCCGTTACCGTCCACATCATGACTGACCGATACTCTTCCATCCTGTCGCTCCGCGCCATTCGATCATTCGAGGATCGAGCGTTGAACCGTGAGGACCTCGAAGCCGTCCTCGAGGCTGCAAGGTGGACCGGCTCGGCGAAGAATCTCCAGAACTGGGCGTTCATCGTCGTTGACGATCCGCGCCAGAAGGACGCACTCTGTGCGGCCGGCGATTTCATGGACCCGGTAAGAAATGCGCCCGCCGCGATCTGTCTCGTGCAAGAACCGGATGGCTACGAGTTCGACACCGGTCGCCTGGCGCAGAACATCATGCTCGCTGCCGATGCAGTCGGCTTGGCGAGCTGCCCTGTCACCTTGCACCGCGAGAAGATCGCGGCTGAGGTGCTCGGACTGGCGGAGGGAACACGGTGCCGGTATGCCGTAGCGATCGGGTATCCGGCGCCGGGATCAGGCGCCACCAAGATGGGTGGGCGAAAGCCGGTCGCTGAGCTCGTACACCGCAACCGATACGGCGAGTAGGCCCTTTCGCACGTCTTCGGTTCTCCACCCACTCCAGGCTCGCAGGCTCGCGGCCCCTCCTGAATCGCGACTTCGTCGCTCTTCCGTCCTTCCGCGAGAGGAGGACGCGTTCTTGGGCGATCAAGCGTGGAACCCAACCCAGTGTCGTGTGTCGTTATCGTTCCCCGTCATGAGACAGATAGCGATACTCGACTCAGGGATCGGTGGCACCACCGTGCTTGACCGCGTACGCGGGCGTGCGCCCTTGGCTGACCTCATCTATGTCGCCGACCACGCATTTGGACCATTCGGAGAGCGAACGCTCGATGAGGTCAGATCGAGAACGGAATTGCTCGCTCGGTACCTCGTGTCCGCGGGAGTCAGTGAGATCGTGATCGCTTGCAATTCGGCATCCGCAGCGGCATTGCACCATCTGCGGAAAGTGTTGCCAGATGTCGCATTCGTCGGGATGGAGCCGGCGATCAAACCGGCAATCGAGCTGACGCGTACCGGCACCGTGGGCATACTCGCCACAGGGGCCACATTCCAGGGCGAGCTGTTCCGCAGTCTCGTCGGGCGTCACGTATCGGACATCATCGTGGTTGAGCAGGCGTGTCCCGGCCTCGCCGCGGCCGTCGAGAGGGGTGCTTCGGTTGGGGCACTTCTCGATGAGTTCCTTCCTCCCGTGGTGGACGCCGGCGCGGATGTGGTCGTGCTCGGCTGCACCCACTATCCCCTCATCCGCAGCGAGATTCAGGACCGTCTTCCTCAAGGCACTGTGCTGGTTGATCCCTCCGACGCAGTCGCAAAACAGGTAGTGGCTGTCGCCCACGACGGTGGCATCGATCTCAAAGGCGCAGCGTCAACGACCTACTGGACGACCGGTCTCAACACAGAGCGCGGCGATCGGCGATTCTGGGAATCCATCGACATCCCTGAGACAGCGTCTTGCGCGATTCGGGTCGGCAGCACCACGCTGGTTGCTCTTGAGGGGGACCTGACGGCGATGCCCGTCGAGGCGATCGTCAACGCGGCCAACGTGAATCTCATGCATGGGGGAGGCATCGCCCTCGCGATCGCACGCGCAGGCGGACCGACCATCAGCGAGGAGTCAGCCGAGTGGATCGATGTACACGGCCCTCTCGTGCCCGGCGTTGCTGCGCTCACATCTGCGGGAGACATGCCTGCGTCCTACGTGGTCCATGTTGCGGGCCCCATTCACAGGGAGGGCCAGGCCAACGAGGAGCTGCTCGCCGCAGCCGTGTTCGCTGCACTCGATACTGCAACGGAGATCGAGATAGCGACGGTTGCGATGCCCGCCATCTCTGCGGGCATCTACGGGTACCCTCCCGACGAAGCGACAGCGGTGATTGCGGAGTCTGTGGCTGACTTTGTTTCTGCCGGGGAGACCACGCTGAGGTCCGTGCGCCTCGTGGGATATGACGATGCCATGACCGAACGGTTCAGTGCTGCGATATCCTTGCGCACATGACACGACCAACTGTTGCGATCCTTGGCGCAGGCTCGATGGGTGAGATCTTCGCTCATGGTCTCCTGCGTGCGGGCTGGGAGCCGGCCGACCTCGCCCTAGCCGTTCGCCGGCCCGAACGACTTCGGGATCTTGCGCACTCCACGGGTTCATTGACGACGCACTCCCTCACCGAGGCCGCGGTTGGCAGGGACGTGCTCGTTATCGCCGTGAAGCCCAAGGATGTGCCCGCGGTCCTAATGGAGATCAAGAACCTTGTCACGCCGGACCAGGTCATCGTCTCGATCGCTGCTGGTGTTCCGGTGTCGGTGTTCGAAGAGGCGTTGCCCGGTATCCCCGTCGTGCGGGCGATGCCGAACACTCCCTCCGCGGTCGATCTCGGCATGACTGCATACACCGTTGGATCGGCCGCCGGCGCCGACCACGCGCAACGAGCGGAGACCGTCCTGGCCGCTGTCGGTGACACTCTGGAAGTGTCCGAAGATCTTCTCGATGCTGTCACCGCGGTGTCTGGCACGGGACCGGCATACATCTTCCTGATGGCCGAGGCTCTCATCGAGGCGGCGATCAGGGAAGGGCTCCCCCACCATGCAGCTGAGAGGCTTGTGCACCAGACCGTTCGCGGCGCAGGCGAACTCCTGGCGACGTCGGACAAGTCTGCTTTCAGACTCCGGGGCGAAGTGACGTCTCCCGGCGGAACGACTGCAGCGGCGATGCACGTCCTGGAAGACGGCGGCTTTCGAGCCTTGCTTGAGAACGCGGTCCGTGCCGCAGCGAATCGCTCGCGTGAACTCGGAGAGCGGGTCTCGGACAGATGATTCGGTCAGCAGTACTGGCCGTAACAGACCGATCATTGGCCAAGAAGCTCATGACAGATACGCCTGCCGGGCGTGCAGTTGCAAGGCGCTTCGTGGCCGGTGACGCGCTCGAGGAAGCCGTTGCAGTGGCGAAGGAGTTGAATGAACAGGGCATGGCTGTCTCGCTCGACCACCTTGGGGAACACGTCGCGGAGATCAAGGAAGCGACCGTGGCGAAGGACTCGTACGTCGCCTGTCTCGACCAGATAGCCGAGCACGGTCTTGACGCGAACATCTCTGTCAAGCTCACGCAGCTCGGCATGGGACTCGACAACGATGCTGCAGCTCGCCACCTCGACGAGATCGCGTCCGGCGCCCTTTTGGCTGGGACGACCGTGACCCTCGACATGGAGGAGTCTGAGTACACCCAGACGACAGTGGATCTATACGCCGCAGCACAAGAGAAGCTCGGCAATCTGGGAATCGCCGTCCAGTCCTACCTCAGGCGTACCGCTGAGGATCTTGATCGAATCATCCCGCTCGGTGGCCACATCCGTCTCTGCAAGGGCGCATATGCCGAGCCGTCAGAGGTCGCGTACCAGTCCGGCGATGAAGTGGACAGGTCGTTTGACCGCCTCGGGGCCCTGCTGATGGAGTCCCCGGGCGTGAAACCCGCGATCGCGAGCCACGACGACACTCGCCTCGACAAGATCCTCGCCGCGGCAGAGCATCGGGATGAGCCATGGGAGTTCCAGATGCTCTACGGCGTCCGGAGAGATCGACAGGCCGAGCTTGTGGCCATGGGACACGAGATGCGGGTATACCTGCCCTACGGTGAGGCGTGGTACCCGTACCTGACCCGCCGGATGGCGGAACGTCCGGCGAACCTGTTCTTCTTCTTGCGGGCGCTTGTCGGAGGCTGAAACATCTGTATATATGAGCAGATGTTCATATAATTCTGATTGATGGTCACACCACAACACCAGCACAAGCCTCCGGTAGCGGATGGTCGCATGCTCGACGAGGCATTCGCCACGGCTCTCGCAGAACGGTTCAAGCTGCTGTCCGATCCGAGCCGACTGAGGATCGTTGATGCCCTCGTCGAGGCAGGCGAACTCTGCGTCGGCTCAATCGCAGAACTTGTCGGATCGTCTGAATCTGCAACGAGCCATCAACTCAGAAACCTGCGATTGGCTGGGTTCGTTCGATCTCGGCGACACGGTCGGGAGGTTTTCTATTCAGTTGCGGATTCACACATCCGTGTTCTTCTTGACGTCGCCGTTGAACACTATTTGCACGATCGCGAGGTCCGCGCGTGACCTTGGGTCATGATCACGGCGGCTTGGGAGGCGTTCGATACACGAGACCACTGGCGATCGCATTCGGACTCGTCGCGGTCTTTGCTGTCGTCGAGCTCATCGCCGGCATTACCTCTGGTTCGTTGGCCCTCACCGCAGACGCAGGCCACATGGCAACGGACGCATTGGGCCTCGGCATGGCTCTTGCCGCGGCCGTGGTGTCGAAGCGGGTGAAGCCGAGTACGACCAGGACCTTTGGCGTGTATCGCATTGAGATCCTTGCTGCTCTGGCCAATGCCGTCCTTCTCGGCGGTGTGGCGACATACGTGATCGTTGAGGCGCTGCAGAGGCTGTGGGCGCCAAGTGAGGTTCAAACAGGGCTCATGATCGTCGTTGCGCTCGGTGGCCTCATCGTCAACCTCGTCAGCTACAGGCTACTGAGGGAGGGTGCAGATGCATCTCTCAACGTCGAAGGGGCGTTCCTTGAGATACTCGGGGACCTTCTGGCGTCCGTTGGCGTGGTGGTCGCTGGTGTCGTGATCCTTCTCACCGACTGGTACATGGTCGATGCAATCGTTGGTATCGCGATCGGCCTGTTCATTCTGCCCAGAGCATTCTCCCTCGGACGGCGAGCGACAAGGATCCTCATGGAGGTCGCCCCGGAAGGGATCGACGTCGAATCCATGCGAAGAGAATTGCTTGCGTTGCCCGATGTCGTCGAGGTTCACGATCTGCATGTCTGGACCCTGACGTCGCAGATGCACACCGCTACCGCCCATCTCGTCATCCGCGATGGAGTCGATAGCCATCCCACCCTCGATGCTGCCAGGGAAGCACTCGCGACCGGTTTCGGCATCGATCATGCGACCCTCCAGATCGAACCCGAGTCTCACACCGGCTGCAGCGAGGTCGCTTGGTAGTCGCCCTCTCACTCCCGGCCAGTCTGCTGTGATCTCATCCGTGAACTGTGAACTGTGAACTGTGAACGGCAGCAAGCGTCAGCTTGTCGCCCACCGTTTACAATCGGCGGCGAACCGTGTGAGGAGACCAGGTGACGGCAACGGAGACGAAGAGCGAGAACGTCGCGACCAGCAAGATCACCGTATCGAGGGTGCTCGGCGTCTTTGCGGTTCTCGCTGTGCTTGGGACGTTGCTGCTGTGGTGGCTCGGGACCCTTCCGGAGGAGCCACACTTCGAGGTGGGCAGGGAGGTCTTCGGGAACATCCCGTCCCTTGTCGTTGCGATGTTCTACATCCTGGTTGCCACGTTCCTTGGTGTTTCGATCGGACTGTTTGCGATGCGGGCAAAGAACTGGGAGCGTGGGAGTTGGGAGAAGCGCTCCGGCGACTTCAAGAGGCGACTGCATCGTTTCCGCCAGGGCGTGTCCATGAAGACCGTGATGGAGGATCCGGCATCGGGAGTCATGCACGCTCTGATGTACTACGGGTTCATTGTTCTGTTCATGGGGACCGTCATCCTGGAGATCGATCACCTGGCGCCGGTGTCCCTCAAGTTCCTTCAGGGAGCCATCTATCAGTGGTACTCCCTCATTCTCGACGCTGCCGCAGTCGCCTTCCTTGCAGGTGTGGCGTGGGCGGTGATCCGCCGCTACGGCGCACCTCCGCCGCGGATCCGATCAAAGACGCGACCGGAGGATGCGTGGATCCTCATCATGCTGGCGGCCATCGGAATCTCGGGCCTCCTCACAGAAGCAGCTCGTATCTCTCTGACCGGCAGGCCATCATTCGAACAGTGGTCGTTCGTTGGTTACCCGCTCTCGAACCTCGTCTCATCGTCCTCGGCGAGTGGTGTGCATCAGATCATGTGGATCACCCACGCCGTGGCGTTCCTCGTGTTTCTGGTCATGCTCCCGACCACCAAGCTCAGGCACATGGTCACAACGCCCGCCAACCTCGCTCTCCAGCCAAGGGAACGTCCAAAGGGCGCAATGCGTGAGATGCCGAACCTCATGGAGGCCACCGATATCGACACTGTTGGCGCATCCACGGTCGCCGAGTTCACATGGAAGCAGCTTCTGGATACGGACGCATGCACGATCTGTGGAAGGTGCACTTCGGTGTGCCCGGCCAACCAGACGGGGAAGACCCTCGACCCACGCGAGATCGTGCTCAAGCTCGGAACCGTCGCCGCTCAGTCTGCCGAGCCACCGATTTCGCCTCCCGTCGGGGTTGACGCAGGGATCAGAGTTACGTCAGACAACGTGTTCGAACTTGTCACGCCAGAAGAACTCTGGGCTTGCACCACGTGCCGGGCGTGTGACGAGGCCTGCCCCGCTGGAATAGAGATCCTCGACAAGATCCTTGACATGCGCCGCTATCTCTCACTCATGGAAGCCGATTTCCCCTCGGAGCTGGGTAGGGCATACGTGTCGATGGAGAACTCCTCGAATCCATATGGCATGGACCAGAGCACCAGGGGTGACTGGACCGATCAGCTCAACTTTGAAGTGAAGCGGCTTGGCGAACCAGGTGTCACCGCCGAGTACCTGATGTGGGTCGGATGCGCGGGCAGCTTCGACGACCGGAACCGCAACGTCACAGTGTCAACGGCGCGCCTCTTGCACAAGGCAGGCATCGACTTCGCGATTCTCGGTTCCAATGAGCTCTGCACAGGGGATCCGGCAAGACGGACGGGGAATGAGTACGTATTCCAGGGTCTTGCGCTCCAGAACATCGAGACGCTCAACGACCTCGGCATCGACAAGATCATCACGCAGTGTCCTCACTGTTTCAACACACTTGGAAGCGAGTACCCCCAATTCGGCGGCGACTACACGGTTGTTCATCATTCCGAGTTGCTAAGCCAACTTGTCGAGGACGGTCGTCTCACTCCGACCTCAACCGGCGAAGAGATCGTCTTTCATGATCCGTGCTACCTCGGAAGACACAACGATACCTTCCTGGCGCCTCGCACGATCGTGGACGCCACGGGAATCAGGGTGGAGATGCCGCGCACTGGGACGAACTCGTTCTGTTGCGGTGCAGGCGGAGGCAAGTTCTGGTTTGAGGAGCAGACCGGCAAGAGGGTCAATATCGAACGAACCGAAGAGGCAATCGCAACGCACGCAGACATCATCGCCACAGGATGACCTTTCTGCTATGTCATGATCGATGACGTCGTCAAGGAGATCGGTGCAGACGAGTCTGTCATCGTCCAGGACATCGCCATGTTGTTGGACAAGCGGACGTAGGAAGGTTTGGCGCTATGAAGATCGGATATCAGGGCGAGCGGCACAGCTACAGCTATCGCGCAGCGACGGAGCTGTTTCCCGATGGGGAGTACGTTGGGCATCGAGGTTTCGCTGCCGTGTTCAACGCGCTCGAGTGTGGTGAGGTGGATCGGCTCGTTGTGCCTGTCGAGTACTCCACGACGGGTTCGGTGCTTCCGGTGCTCGATCGTCGCCCAGGTGATGAGAGCCATGTTCGGTTCTCCATCCTCGCTGAGCACCTCGTCGAGGTACGCCACACGCTCCACGGTGTTCCCGGCGCCTCCATCGACGATGTGCGTGAAGTGCGTTCGCACCCTCAGGCGCTTGCACAGGCAGAGCACGCCCTTCTCGCCCTCGGTGTCGAGCCTGTCCCAACGCATGACACAGCGGGTGCTGTCCGACAGGTCGCCGAGGCAGGTGACCTGTCGATTGCCGCTCTGGCTCCTCCGCGTGCAGGCGCGGCGTACGGGCTCGAGGTTCTTCTTGACCACGTTCTCGACAAGGAGCACAACACGACTCGTTTCGTCGTTCTTGCCGTCGGTGACCCCGTTGTCGACAACGAGGATGACAAGACCACGATCGTCGTTACCGCTTCGCACACCCCCGGGTCTCTCGCTCTTGTCCTGACCGAACTCGGCCTTCGTGGTGCGAACCTCACGAGGATCGAATCGAGGCCCGCAGGGGTTGCCTGGAACTACCGTTTCTTCATCGATCTCGTGCACGCCCCTGGGGCTGAAGGTCTCAAGCGCGTCCTCGATCCGCCGCCGGCGAATGCGGCCGAGGTTCTGAACCTCGGGTCGTACAAGGCGGTAGTCAGCTAGCTCGCTGCGCTCGGCGGTTCACCGTGAACCGTAAACCGTGAACCGAGAGTGCTACCGTTCGCGCCAAGGAGGCGACGTGGCGACGAGCACCGCCAGTTTCGGTACGGGCAAGCGTGAAGGGCATGATTCTTCCAGCTATTACGGTCGGCGAATGCATGTTGCCGGCGGTGACCGTGATGTCGGTGCACTGGTCGATCCTCCCGCATCGGTGATTGACCACCTCTTCCACAAATCGTCCGAGTCGATGCACCAGATCCCTGACAACTGCGTGGCACTGATGGTGACATCACCTCCGTACAACGTTGGAAAGGACTATGACGAGGATCTTGACATCGAGGAGTACCTTCAGCTTCTTCGCAGTGTGTTCAGCGAGACCTTCCGAGTTCTCGAGCCCGGTGGTCGAGTCGCCGTGAATGTTGCGAACCTCGGCCGCAAGCCGTACATCCCTCTCAACCAGTACGCATCGGCGCTTCTCACCGAGATCGGGTTCGATCTGCGCGGTGAGATCATCTGGCAGAAGGCCAAGTCTGCGGGCGGATCTTGTGCATGGGGCTCGTGGCAGTCGGCGAAGAACCCCACCCTGCGAGACATCCACGAATACGTCATCGTTGCCTCGAAAGGTTCGTACGCACGCATCAGGAGAGGCGAGGACACGATCTCAAAGGAGGAGTTCCTGGACGCCACGGTGTCGATCTGGAACATCCTCCCCGAATCGGCGCGCAGAGTTGGTCATCCGGCGCCGTTCCCCGTCGAACTTCCGCGTCGGCTGATCGAGCTGTACACCTTTGAAGGTGATCTGGTACTCGATCCGTTCCTCGGATCAGGCACCACAGCCGTGGCTGCGGTGGAATCCAACAGGCACTATGTCGGTTATGAGCTCAGTGCCGAATACGTCGACATTGCGCAACGACGAATCCGTGAGGGCCGAACGGGGACTCGCTCGGTCCACGTCTAGCATGGTCCCGATCGAACGAGCCCTGCTTTCGACGGTGCCATGGCTCGTAGGTGGCCTTCTCCTATCGGTTCCGCTGCTTGTCGTAGATGTCGGTGGTGATCCACTCGTCGCGTTCACGGTGCAACTCATCGTGCTCGTCGGATTCGCTCTGGTGCTCGCCAATGTTCTGGTGCGCTTTGGCACGGCTGAGTGGTTCGGTGGTGTCTCATGGAATATTGGCGCGAGGCTGATCGCCGGGGGCATCGGTTTGGTCGTACTTGTGACGGGGACGATTGGCCTCGTGACCTTGGCTTCTTCCGCTGCACTTCGTTACGACCCATCCACCCAGTTCCTCCAGTTGATCTCCGCTCTCGACATCGCATGGGTCGGAGTAGCGATCACGATTGGGGCATATCGCGCGTGGGGTCGAGGTTGGGCCGTGTTTGGTGGAGCAGCGATAGGTGTCGTTTGTGTCTGGTCGATCTGGAACTACCTGAGTCATGTTGGATTCGGCCCGAACGGCGAGTGGATCGTGTCAGCTCCAGACCTCATGCGCTTTGTGCTTCCCTATGACACGGTCGCGGCCATCGTTTCCGTCTCGGTGTTCCTGCTCGGTGTGCGGGCGCGAGTTCATGCCACAGAGCACCCAAGTCCCCAGTCGTAGGCGGTGAACACGACTTTCGGCCTGTTTCCTGCGACGTACCGAGCGTCATCGGGGTCGAGCCAATGGCTGATCGCCGCGCCGAGATCGGAGACTCTTGCCGGGCGCAGTGTCGGCATCTTCTGTGGGCGTGTGAAGTCCCCGCCGTACCACTTCAGGACCCTCGTGAGGTGTAGCGTGTTCTCTGTCCTGTCGAGCCTGCCGCCACCGTTGGCAAGGAAGAACCGCATCTGGTCGTCGAGCTGCTGATCCAGGCGCAGTCCATCGAACGGCTCGCCGCGAAGCGTCGGACAGGACACGGAGCCGCACACGAGGGCGCCGTGGATTCGTGGATCTCGGAACCTGCGGATCTTTCCGTGTTCGATGTCATCGAGGGACATCGTCTCACCCTGGATCGTTGCCCAGGGCGTCGAGAATGCCCCCGGAATCCGCAGCACGGAGTCGTAGTCTTGGGAGTACGCCTGGCCTGCCCGATGGAGTGCTCCCGCGTTGTAGAGGTTGATCCAGAATGCGAGTGACTCGTCTGGCGTGAGTTCGTCCGGATCCACCGATGCGAGACTCTCGCTGTAGTCCTCAAGCTCGTCTGATGCGTCTCCAAGCGTCCTTACGCCTTCGCGTTGCAGCCTGTCGAGTACTCGAGCCAGCAGAGCGTGGTCGACGGCTTTGTCTCCCATCGGTCGAGGCGTTCTGAGGCGCCGTGCGTACAGCATGTTCCATGCCGCGCGGAGAGGGTTCGGTCCGGTGCTCACGAAGTGGAAACTCACAGCGGGCGGTCAGTGTTCCGAGAACTTGGGGACTCCGCTCGCTGCGCTCGCTCAATGACAAACGACCGCTCGCTGCGCTCGCTCACGATGCACGCGTCGGTCGTTGGTCGTCTGTCAGCCCGGGGCTGTCTCGGCGATGCGCTCGGATGCTTCGGCGAAGTCCTCTTCGGGTGTCTTGAGCGAGCGCAAGATCATGTAGCCGACGACGCCAGAAACGAAGGACCCGAGGAAGATCCCCATTTTGGCCTCATCGGTGAGGAGCTCATGGGTGAAGGCCAGCTCGGCAACGAACAGGGAGACTGTGAAGCCGACTCCCGCAAGTGCGCCAAGTCCGAAGATGGTCTTCATATTCGTATGTCGCGGCAGAACGCCGAGCTTGAGTTTCAGCGCAAGCCACGTCGCCGCGGTCACACCCAGGGGCTTGCCGACCATCAGACCGACGGCAACACCGAGTGCGACAGGACTCGTGAGTTGCTCGCCGAGTCCGGTATCGGTACCGACGAACCGAACACCTGCGTTGGCAAGGGCGAACAGGGGCACGATCACAAACGATGACCATGGGTGGAGCGCATGTTCGAGGCGGTTGAGAGGCGGAACGGACGACTTTGCCACCTCTGAGAGTTCCAACGCGTCATGGTCGAGTCGTTCCTCAGCATGCGGCGATGCCCGGTTGATGTCCCATCGTTCGAGAACGCGTACCGCCTTCTGCCTGAACTGCTCATCAGAGTACTTCGCGTACACGGGCGTCATGAGTCCAAGGACGACTCCGGCAATGGTCGCGTGGACCCCCGACTCGAGGAATCCGTACCAGATGGCGAATGCGACCGGAACGTAGAACGACAGGCTTGATACGCCCACCTTCTTCGCGATATGCATCAAAACGAGAAGCACTGCGGCGAATGCCAGGTATCCAAGATTGAGCTCGTCCGTGTAGAACACAGCAATGACGAGGATGGCTCCGATATCGTCGACGATGGCAAGAGCAAGGAGGAACAGCTTCGCGCTCACCGACACGCGCGATCCGAGCAGAGCAACGATACCAACGGAGAAGGCGATGTCGGTAGCCATCGGGACACCCCAACCTCGCAATGCCTCAACGTCGCCCGTCGGTGCAACGAAGGTGAGGTAGATGAGGGCAGGCACGACCATGCCACCGAGCGCAGCAAGAGCGGCGAGGGTGGCCTTCTTCACGGAACTCAGCTCGCCGACCACAAGCTCGCCTTTGATCTCAAGGCCGACCACGAAGAAGAACACTCCCATCAGCCCATCGTCGATGACTTCCTTGAGCGACTCGCTGACGTGAACAGGCCCCATGGACAGTTCGATGTGCGAATTGAAGAGCTCGAAGTACGCGTCGCTCCATGCCGAATTGGCCCATATGATCGCGATCGCTGCGGCGATCAGGAGAACGATCCCACCGGCAGCTTCAACGCGCGTGAATTCGATTACCGGGCGGATGAACCGCTGAGGCACCACGCGGTCAGACGAGAGCCATGTTTCATGGATGGGTTCCTGAGGATTCGCCATGAATCCGCAAGCCTAGTGATGATGCATGTCGACACCGATCAACTGACAAGGGGCGGGTACCATCGCCTCCATTCGGAGGTGCCTGTGTGGGCGTAGACATTCTGAGGATCATTGCCGGCCTCGTCATCCTCATCGTTGCTGCCGATCGTCTGGTGATCTCCGCTGTGAGGATCGCAAAGGTATTCAACATCTCCGTTGTGATCATCGGCGCGGTGATCGTTGGTTTCGGTACATCCGTTCCAGAGTTCGTGGTATCGGCGGTTGCGGCTTCGAAGGGCCAGACCGGCCTGGCTATGAGCAATGTTGTCGCATCGAACACTGCCAACGTCACTCTCGTGCTTGGCACGGCGACGCTCCTTGTCGCGCTTGCCACGAAGCAGACTGTCGTCAGACGCGAGGGATTGCTGATGCTTGTGTCCGTCGCGGCGCTCGCTGGAGTTCTCGCCGACGGTCATGTATCGGTGGCCGAAGGGGTGTTCCTGGTGTCGGCAATGGCAGTTGCCATCTGGCTGTTGGTCTTCTGGGCGAAGAATGGGGAGAACGGTCCTGGGGAGGATCTCGCGGATATCGTTGCCGACCCGGACAGGGTGTGGCTGGAGATGCTCTATGGCTTGATGGCCCTCATCGCAACGGTCATCGCGGGTCGCCAGCTTCTCCTCGGTGTTCTCTCCATCGGAGACACCATGGGATTGTCGATTGTCTTCATGGGATTGATCACCGGTGTCGGGACGAGCTTCCCCGAACTGTCGGCGGCTCTCGCCGGAGCGCGAAGAGGCGCACCCGATCTCGTCCTTGGGAACGTCCTCGGTTCCAATGTTTTCAACTCGCTCGGGGTTGCGGGTCTCGCGGCGATAATCGGGCCAGGCGTCGTTGAAGGAGTGCCCGCGGTCCTGATCGGGCTCATGGTGCTGTCCGCTGTCTTTGCCGGTGTGTTTGCCTATACGTCGCAACGGATCAGCCGGTTCGAGGGAGCGGTTCTACTCGGAACCTTCTCGCTGTACGGGTACCTGTCGCTATGACGCCCTCGAACGAATCCGTCATCGCCGCTCTGCGCCAACTTGTCCAGTACACGAGACTCGAAGACGGCCAGAGCCAATCCTTCAGAACGCGAGCCTATGAGAAGGCCATTGACGCGATCTCTGCGACTTCTGAATCCGTTGGTGAGCTCTCCCTATCGGAACTGAAGAAGATTGGCGGCATCGGGGACAGCACAGCGCGCAAGATCATTGAGTTCTCCGAGAATGGCGCAATTGGCAAGGTCGAGCGGCTCAAGCAGCGGTTCCCGCCAACGATGCTCGATCTCATGCGCATCCCTGGGCTCGGCCCAAAGAGGGTGCTTCTCTTGCAGGACAGCCTTGGTGTGATTGATGTGCCGGGTCTCACTGAGGCGATCGAGAAGCAGGAGCTTCGTGCACTTCCAGGTCTTGGCCCGAAGTCTGAAGAGAAGATTGCTCGAGCGATCTCCTTGCTTGGAATCCACTCAGATGAGACGCGAACGCCGATCGCGGATGCAATGGACATTGCGCGGAGGGTCATTGCCGAGCTCGAGGATGTCAGCGGTGTGATCTCGGTGGAGTACGCAGGGAGCTTGCGCAGGCTGGCAGAGACAATCGGAGACATCGACCTTCTCGTCACCGCGAAACCCGACTCGACCGTAGCGGACCAGTTCTTGAAGCTTCCGGGAGTGACAGCCGTTCTCGGGACAGGTTCAACGAAGGCCTCCGTGGTGATCGACGATCGCATACAGGTCGACCTGCGCGTCGTGCCTGAGCTTGCATTCGGTGCAGCTCTCATATATTTCACCGGCTCGAAGTCCCACAACATCGCGCTTCGTCAACGAGCACTTGCCCGGGGCCTGACCCTCAACGAATACTCGCTCTCAGAAATCGGTACGGGGACCGCGGTCGCATCGGCAACCGAAACTGATATCTATCACAGACTCGATCTTCGCTGGATCACCCCCGAGCTCAGGGAGGATACGGGAGAGATCGCAGCAGCCGAGACAGGATCGCTTCCTATACCGATAGGCGTGCGCGACCTGCGGGGCGATCTCCATGTTCACACTGACTGGTCCGGCGACGGCAGAAGCCCGATGTCGGAGATGCTCGATGCTGCAGTGTCGCGAGGTCTCGATTACATCGCCGATTGCGCTGGCGGCCCACATCTCAAGCTCGTCGCGGATCCTATTACCTTGCTTGGCGTGGATGCGTTGGCGCCATGGCTCGACTTTTTCATCGGGCGCGCGGCGCCGCATGCGAATGACAATTGAGCGCGTCAGTATTGTGTCTGGCAGCCCGCCAAGCCCGGCCAGTGCGACCGCGCAGTAGGCGGGGATCTCTTCGGT
>SDBV01007886.1_pt1 | contig 14452 bp, 12 predicted proteins | sample 2277081 | NCBI WGS metagenome assembly SDBV01 (sample SAMN10402039, study PRJNA504765) | marine sediment metagenome | isolation source: marine sediment core GS10_PC15, 223 cmbsf | place: Arctic Ocean: Southern Knipovich Ridge | collected 2010
TTTATAGGTAGTAAATTATGTAGTGGTTTTGACATTGTTCAACAATATCAATTTAGTGATTGTACTACGGATATAAGGATAATTGAAACTTGTCAAGATGGATGTGAAAATTCTCAATGTAAGGAACCGCAATGTCCTACTTGCTCGTCACCAACAGCATGGGCGCAATGTAGTGAAGGAAAAATGTTCAGGACAAATTATGAATGTGATAGCACAACTAATTATGAATGTAGATCATTTACCGAAGAGCAAAATTGTGAATGTGGAACATCTGGGCAATGTCAATATGATGAAACTTGTGAATCTAATGTTTGCGTAAAATTAGAGTGCGGAGAAAATTTCGTGGCAGATAATCATGAGTGCATAGGAAAATCTTCTCCAATTTTATTAATTGGTATTATTATTGGGAGTATAGTTTTGATATTGGTTATTATATTAGTGATAGTTATGATTAAGTTGAAAGGAGGCGCAAGAAAAAAATATGGCAAAAACAAGAAAAGGGTTTGATACTGCTTTGGTTTTTATAAGTCTGTTTGGATTTTTAGCAATCGCTTTAAACTCATTTACAAGTTTTGATCTTAGTCCTTGGTCAACAACAGCTTTTATGTTAATTGCAGGTATTGCTCTAATGCTTGAAGGGAAGATTTTAACAATGAGAGAGTGGGGAAAAGATGGCATACAACCTCCAGAAGTTCCTTATGTCTTCACACTTTTGTTTGGGGGATTCACAGTCGTTGTTGGAATTTTAGCTATGCCTATAATTAATCTTATAGGAGAACAACTAAAAGTAATAATTGGTGTTGTGGCAATATTGTGTATAGCATTTATCTCTCTTCAGAAATGGGTATTTAATTAAGCGCACAAAATGGTGAATAAATGCAAAAAAGGTTATAAGAAAGTTGGAAATGAATGTGTTTATAATCGTAAAACTTCTGGTAGTGGTGGAAATGTTTTGAGGCAGAACCTTACAGTCAGAAATATTATTATAGGCATGGCTTTTATTCTTGCATTTCTTTGGGTAATTAATCCTCCATCGAGAAGTGCAGTTGGAATAAACCTTGTTTTTTTAGTGATAGCTTTTTTAGTTTATAGGGCTAAGGAATATCAAGATGATTTAATTGGAATTAGTAAAAAGAATCTTTGGGCGTCTGTAGGTTATGGAGTTGTATTCACTTTTCTATTTTTCTTAATTACATTAGTTGTACCTGGAATGAGTATAGGATTTCCTTCTCTCCCAGCGTCGATATCTGATAATCTTAAATTTTTCTTAGTTGTATTTGTTGCCCCAATTGTTGAGACTATTTTCTTTCAGGGAGCATTATATGCCTACATAAGTAATTTTGATAACACTCCAAGTAAAAAGAAAAAATGGAGAGCAATTCTTGTTCAAGCAAGTGGATTTTCATTATTTCATCTCGGAGCATATGTTGCTGGGTTTTATATGTATCCTGGTTTTACAGAAGGAATGAGCGCAGTTATGGCAAATACTTCTGCATTTATTGTAGCATTCTTATTTGCATTGATAGCGGGATGGTTTGTTACAAGAGACGGGGTTCAAAATTTAGTCTTTGTTGGAGTGTTCCACTTAGGACTTAATTTAATTGCTTATAGTCTTGCAGTCGCTGTATTCTTAGGATCCTTAACATTAATAATTGCAAATCCATTTTTGGCTTTATTCTTTGTTCCAACAATTTTTGTTTATTATAAAGTCCTATCGCCAAACAGTAGGGAGAGTTTAAAAATTAAAAAAGCATAAAATAATATGGGAAAAATATTTTCAAGAAGAACAAGAAAAATAAAAGATAAATGTGATGTAGAAACAGTAATAGTTGAGAGTGGACTTTTGATGAAATGTAAAAATTTGCGAAGGGTCCCAAATGCCCAAGAGATTCTTGATGAAGTTAAAGTAAATAAAATAATCTTCAAATGAAATGCAAAAAAGGATATAAAAAATCAGGAGATAAATGTGTAAAAACAAAGTCTCGTAGTAAAAAAAATAAAATTAATCTTGATGCCCTTTGGATATTTGTTACAATTTTTGGAATCTTAATAATTGCTGGACTTGTTTTCTATGGGGGAAAGGCTGGATGGTTCAAATCTTTAACTGTTATTGAAGATACAGATTTAATAAGTTTCCTTAATGAGCCAGAAGTAATCTCTACTACTTGTTCATTATCAATTTCTCCAAATTCAATTTGGGTTGGTGATAGAACAACTGGAACAATAGTTGACGGAAAAAATAAATTATGTCATGTTTATGTTTTACAAGGTGGAGATTGGTTAAGTGCCTATCAAGGATATACTGATATCAACGGAGTTTTAACAAATACAAGAACAATGAATTTGCCTGGTGATTATATTTTTAGAGCAATTTGTGATCTTAATAATAATAACAGAGTTGATACAAGTGATTGTTTAACTAATCAAGCTGAATTAACAGTTATTCCAAGACCCGATGCTCCAGATGATGCTCCAGATGATGCCCCAGAACCCGAAGATGGATGGGAAGTCGGAGATATTATTGGTAGTGGTGGCGGAAGTGGATTAACAACTGGTGATTCAGTTTATGAAATAATTAGTTTAACTCCTGGAGATAATCCTTGCACATTGGGAATAAGAATAAATGCAGAATGGAATCATTGGAGTGATGGTTTATATCCAATGATAGATGGAGAATGTTTTAATCCAAATGTTCAAGATTGGCAAAGTTTATATTGGTCTTTCCAAGATAGCACTGCATTAAGATGGAGTGATGTAATGGAAGCGCCTCCAGTAAAAACATTAAGCGCAGATATATGTCCTGCATATTATACAGTAGATGGAACTCCTTGGCAAATACAAATGCAACCTGCATTTGATGATGCTGATTTTCCTCCTCCAGGATGTCAAGTTGGATATAGTTATGATTACGAAATATACAACTGTGAGTGTCCTTAAAAATGGTAAAAAAATTTAAATGGACACTAACAAAGGTGATTGTAACAATTTCAATAGTGGCATTTTTCTTATTTATTTTATTTAAAGTTGGAGCATTTGATAAAATTATAGAACAATTTTTCACGACTTCTCTTCCATCAGATATTCCATCTTCAGGTAGTTCATTTGGTGGAGGATTAGGATGAAAAAATTAATATCAATTTTTATTCTGTGTATGATTCTTTCAATAAGTATAGTTGTTGCTGAACACGAAACTAATGTCCCTGATGGTATGACTTGGGAAGAATATCAAGATATGATTGAAGATCAATATGCTACAAAAGGATTTCTTTCTATTTTTGATTTTTTTCTTTCTACAAGTTACTGGGAAACTTGCCAAAGAGATTGTGTTCTTCTGAGTATTTTAGGAGATTGTTCTGTTTGTCCTTCAGGTTATACAGAAGTTAATTGCGCATGGCATCCAGATAGCATGTCTGTTCTTGATCCGTGGACTTCTGCAAGTGCTTATTGTAATGATTGGTTAAAACCATACCCAGATTATAATAAACAATGTTATTGTGTTGAAGAAGAGGAAGAAGAAATACCCGATGAAACAAGTGATGCGGGAAATTGTAATCCAGATTCTGGATATGATTATTGTGAGTACAGTACTTATACGTATGGACCAGCTACGGCTCGTGTAGAAATTCAATTATCAAAGATACAAGGAACTTACAGAAATGGATATTATGTAGGACCAACTTTTAGAAGATATAAAATGGAAGGTGATAAATTTTATCAAGGAATAAATAAAGAGTGGTCTGCTTATTCTTGCAATGAAAATGGATGTAGTGGATTACCATCTATCGCCTCAAGTGGTAATTATCAACTTACTTCAAATCCAGGAGACCATTGGACAGATTGTATTTATTTTGTTGCTTGGGATAGACGTGACGTTAGTGGATATTGGTCTTGGACAGCTCAAGGTTATGGATGGACAGGTAGTGGAAATTGTTTTGATATAAAACAAGTAGAATGTTATGATAATTCAGATTGTGGTTTAAATAACTATTGTGACAAATCTGGAGATTGGACGACGTGGAATTGTCAAGATTATGAATGTCTTACAGGACAAGAGAAATGTGTGGGAACAGATTTTTATCTTTGTGAAAATAACAATTGGGTAAATAAAGAAGAAACTGCAAAAAAGTGTGGGATAGAATGTCTGATTGATTCAGATTGTAACCAAGGATATTTTTGTGATAATTTCGACTTTGATATAATGATAGGAACACCTATTGCTGGGAATTGTGAACTAAGAATATGTAATGATGGAGAAGAGAGATGTTTTGGAACTAACCTACAAAAATGTGAAAATAACCAGTGGGTTGATAAAGGAGCAATATTAAACAAATGTAATGTTGAGTGTTTAGATGATAGCAATTGTCTTGAAGATCAAGTAAGCGATAAATTTTGTAGCGGAAACAATATTATGGAAACAAGAACGGACAACTATTGTTTCACCGATTATCAATGTGATTCTTCAACGCAAGATGTAATTTTAGAAGCATGTTCTTTTAAATGTGAAGAAATTGAAGGAGGGGCTATTTGTATTGATAAAATCTGTGATGAAGGGGAATTAATGTGTAGTGATGAGGGAAACGCCCTGATGTGCCAGAATAATCAATGGGAATTAAAAGAAGAGTGTGAATATGGATGTGAAGAGGGTTGGTGTAAGTCATTCTACACAACAAACACTTTTTATGGGATTATTGCAGGATCAATTGCCGTCTTAATTATAATAATTATTTTAATTATTGTTTTTACTTCTAAGAAAAGGAAAAGGTAATTCTTTAAAAAATCCATACCGATATATTTATAAAGTATGATTATCATACTTAAATATGGCTCGTAAAAGAATTACTGTAAGTTTTAAAGAGAAAGTATTTAAGAGATTGGAGAAAGAAAGAAAAGAAAAAAAGCTTTCGCCATATCTTAATGATCATTTTGAAGAGAAATTTGGATTAACTGAAAAGAAAAAGAAAGAGGGGAAATGAATAAATCATAATGGAAGAAGAAAAATACCCCAAAAATAATGAGAATGAAGAAGGATTCAAAGAAGAAAAAAAATCTAAGAAATTAATTATTTGGGTAGGGATCATAATTTTATTAATAATTGCTGGTGTTCTTCTATTAAAGTATTTTCCTAAACAATCAAACCTGGATAATGATCTGATGTCTTGTATAGGAGAAAAAAGCATTTTAGTTGCATCAAAAGGATGTGGATATTGCCATAATCAAATAGAAATGTTTGGGGATAATAAAGATAGTTTTAATATAATTTATTGTGATGAAGATGAACAATTCTGTATAGATAATCAAATTGCAGGTGTCCCGACATGGATTATTAATGAAGAAAAGTTTGTAGGAGTTAGAACAATAGACGAATTAAAAGAGTTGACAAATTGTTAAAATGAAAAATTCAAATTCAAAAGAGAATATAATTGAAAGGAGGTTAAAAATGAAAAGAAATTTTAATAAGAAAAAGTTATTGACTTTCAGTTTGTTGAGTATATTTGCTTTGGCTTTGGTTAGTGCCATATTAGTTAGCTACTTTAGTTCAGTTAGTACAGTGGTTACTGTGAACTCACCAATTGAATTTGGTTTGTATAATACTGCAAGTCAACCTATTTTAGATGGAACTGCAGATATGAAAGCTGGAGAAGTCTTTGAATTTTTTAAGATTGCTAAAAATAATGCAGATGTTGGAATAGAATTTGCAATAGTAACTATAGTTCAAGGAACAAAAGATGGAATTTATGTTGATAGTGCAGGACCAAAGGGAGATAAGAATACAATAGGTCAGGCAGTTGTAGATGGAAATGGTGTCTGGGATAGTCTTGATGATTGGTATCAAATTGAAGGAGAATCATGGTATCTTCATGGAGCACACGATTCTGATTTAGTATCTGATTATGCTTATTTGGATGATGATGTATTAACAGATGCTGGATACACAACAACAAATGATAAATATAATGATGCTGAAGGATTTACTTATAGTGTAGATGGTAAAGATTATTATGTAGTGGTTTTCGGAGGAACAATTGGAGACAATTCTGCGGATGTTAACACACCAATATTAGAAAGTGATGTAATTACTAATTGGGGATATGGCGGAGCAGATAGTTATGTAAAAAGAACTGCAGATGAGCCTTTAGTAATGCCAACTGGAGCATATGATATTGGAAAAGTAAGAGTTTACTTTAATCAAGATTTAGAACCAGGAATATACACAGTAAAAACTGCTGTAGTAACACCAGGAAAATCTATTGGAACAATAATTAATGAACTGTTTTCAGTAGCATAAACAAACAATTTTTATTTTTTTATTTTTTTATTTTTCAGGGGTTGGAGAACCTAAACCTCACAGAAACAAAATGAGAAAAACAATAATCCCAATAATCTTAGGAATAGCTTTAATTAGTTTAGCAAGTGCGATGTATGCTGGAGAATGTTTACCAGTGGATTTAAGCGAGTTAGAAAGTTTAGATAACGTAGTTTATGATGTTGTAGGAAACTCTTCAAATCTTGAGGGATTAACAATTGAATTAAATGGAACAATAGCAAACATTTGCACAGCTATAAATTATGGTCCAGATAATTTCACAATAATTTTTATAGATGATTCAACCAAAGAAGTAATCAAAGAAATTCACCATTATTCTTCTGGCGGAACAAGAAAAGTTTATGTTGAAAATAAAACAATTGAATATATAAATATCCCCATTCCTTGTGATAATCAAACTGATATAATTGATCTAACTCCCGAAGATTTAACTCCTGAAGAAAAAGGTTGGTTGGGGAAATTTTGGGGATGGATTTGTAATATTTTTAATAGAATTTTTGGGAAATAATCTTCCTATCGCCAAACAGTAGGGAGACTTTATAAGTATAAAAAGTCTTAAAATTTAAGATGAAAAAGAAAAATAAGAAGACCAAAAAAATAGTCATTTTTTCTATAGTTGCAATATTAGTAATTGGAGTAGTTTCTTTTTTAATATTTAATGGTTCTGCAGAATGTAGTCCTGGGGAAGATAAGTGTGATGGGTCAATTTATTTTATCTGTCAAGATGAAAACTTTGTAAGCCAAGGTGAAATTCCAGGAAAGTGTGGAGTTGCAGAAGAACAATGGAAAGAAACATTTTATAGATTTTCGGAGAACGTATGTTCTGCTGTGAGTATATATCCTGATGATAAAACTGTTAATGATTATTTGACCTTAGAAGAGTGTCAAGAGAATGTTGAAATAGTAACTGAAGAAGTATACCAAGAAGATGCTAATGAAACTCTTTGTGGAAGTGGGTGGGTAACAGGTAATTGTCCAGGAGATATTAATGATGGATATTGGAATACTTTTGGTTCTACTGGTGGTCCAAGTCAGACTGCCTATTATTATGCAACTTATATTAAACCAGCAGGGGCTGAAAGTTCAAGTTACTGGAAGGTAAAAGACATGGCTGGAACCACTAATGTAAATATTATTCCAGAATGTTTTATTGGCACAAAAATTGAATTTAGGTTACGAGTTAACGCTGGTCCATCACAATTTTATGTGAGATGGGATTGTAAGGATATTAATTCTGGAAATTGGTATCAACTTAGAAGCGAAAATGAAGGGTCTAATTATAGGGCTTATGAGGAAGCGATGGTTTGGATAATTGTTAAGTAGTACAAGATATTTTAATGTCTCTTTTTCTTTTCAAAACCAAAAAATTTATAAATTATATTACTAAAATACCCCCCAATAACTTTAAATAATTAAAAATCATATGTAATCTATGAAAAAAGCTATATTTTTACCCTTAATTTTGATCCTACTTGGGTTATCAATATTTGTTTTAGCACAGACTCCACAAGATAATACTCAAATTACTTATACCCCTTCATCAGATAAGATTTGTATTGATGGAACTTGCACATTAACACTTTATTCAGGAATTAGAAATGTTATTGAAGATGGAGGATGGAAAAAAGTTGAAGATGCGAGGAGTTTGAAAGACCAAGGATTTAATGTTGTCTATTTGGAAAATGATCCCGACTTTGAAATTGAAGTGATTGATTTTAATATGAATTCTATTGATCTGTCTTTAGATTTCAAAGGAAACTGGCAAAACTACTCAGAATACTGTTCTGAATCAAATAATGATATAAGTTGCACTTTTAAATTAGAAGAAAAATATCAAGTTTGGAATGATGAATTAGAAGATTTTGACGAAGTTGAAATTGAGTATGAACAAGAATTTGAATGGGAAGAAGGACAAACAAAAGAAAAAATAGAACTTAAAATTTTGGGCAATCCCTTTGGAAAAGAATTTAAATTTGGGGGAAATTCTACGACTATTCAATTAAGTGAACCAGCAAGTCTAAACATTTCTAATGATGCTTCTACAGGAACAAATCCTTGGATAAACCCAGAAAATGGAGCTTCAGATGATGATGTTAAAACAAGTGCGGTATGTTCTGGTTCTGGTTGTCATGTTTTTAGTAACTGGCTTAGATTTACTAATTGGAGCGCTTCAATTCCAGAGGATTCAATAATAGTGGGAATAAATATTGTTATAGATAAAAGCCATTATTGTACGTTTGGTTGCTATGGAGTTGTAAGTATGGTTTTAGCAGATGATTCAATAGGTACTGTACAAGTTGATAATACTTCAGAAGGATTTGTAAATTATGGAAGTTCAAGTTATCTATGGGAAGAGGAATGGACACCAGGAGATATAAATGATGATAGTTTTGGGTTTGTGTATAAAGCAGATTCTGGGGCTGGTCCTGGAGGTTCTGCCAGTGTTTGGGTTGATTATGCCTATATTAATATAACTTATACAGTGTTATCTACTACTCTAAACAAACCAGATGACCTTTCTGTTCAAGGAACCCCAATAACCTTTAATTGTTCAGCATTATCTGTTGAGGGCTTATCAAATATAACATTAAGAATATGGAATTCAACTGACGATGTTTTTTATAATGATACAAATGTTACAACAGGATTTTCAAATGAATCAATTTGGACAGTACCTTTTACTTATGACGATACTTTTGAATGGAATTGTTTAGTATATGATAACACTTCATTTTATGTTTGGGCGAATTCAAATTTTACATTTACAACTTCTTTAGATTCTCCAGCAATTAATTTAGATAAGCCTATTGATAATAAATATCTAAATAATGGTTCTAATATTTATTTTAATTTCACTGCGACAGACTCTAACGATTTAGATACTTGTGAACTATGGGGAAACTGGTCAGGAGGATGGCATAAAAATTATACTTGGATTGGTCCAACATCAGCAGTTCAAAATTTTACAATAGTTAATATAACGGAAGATTCAAACTATGTGTGGAATGTTTGGTGTAACGATACTTTAGATAATAAAGATTTTAGATACGAAAATTTTACATTTACTATAGATGAAACATACCCAACTATTTCAATAGATGATATTTCAACAACACCAGGTTCTCAAACACTTACAATAATAAATACAGTTTCAGATACAAATATAGATTCTTGTAAATATTCAATCTTCGATTCAACTGGAGCAATAGATGGAATAAATGAAAATGTTAGTTTTACTTGTAATTCAAGTTTTGAAGCAACAGTTACAGCATACGCATCTTATAACTTAACAATTTATGCAATTGATTTAGCAAGTAATGAAAATTCAACAACAACAACATTTACAGTAACAGAAGCAGGAGTAACTGTTGGTGGTGGTGGCGTCCCAGAAGAAGTTGCAAAAATTCCAACAATAGCATTAAAACAAATTATTGGGGATAAAATTTATAATGAGTTAGAAAGAGCAGTTTTTTATGCAAGGATAAACACTTTTTGTTCTATTAAGGTCGCATCTCAAACTCTTGCAATTCAAGATTTTTCTGGTGAATGCTCTATTAAAAAATCAGACCTTGAAGATATACAAGGAGATATGTTTATTGAAGGTTTTCCAATTGAAATAAATGATTTAATCTTATTTTATGAAAAATATAATAAAAGAGAATTAGAACAGGTTTATATGACATTAGACATTATAAAAACTTATGATTTATTTACTTCAGTTTTAGGAATTACAAATCCAATGATGGTAAATCCTCCAAGACTTGATAGACCTTTTATTATAACAAGCATAGATGGAAATATTACAATTGAACATGTTTTTGTAGTAAATAAGAAAGTAAAGGAGTGTTCAATAATCTCTGGTGAGGGTTTTCAGTGTGAAGTAATTACTGATAATTCAGTTAAAATGATTTTGTACATTAATGATACAGACTTTTTTGATAAAATTTTTCAAGGAGAAATGTCTATTACTTCCGATGCAGAACCAGAAAATATTGAAATAAAAAGAATCTCCCTTGTTCCGAGAGTTTATAATCTTTCTTATCGTATTTTAGGAATTCCAGCTATGGTTTTATTAATAATTTTAGGATTTTTAATTTTAATGTTTTCAATCTTTTTTATAGCGAGATCAAGGATAAGGCAAAAGTTAAAAAGGAGGAAATCTTAACAGTAGTAAGGTTTAAAAGGGGTAAAAATGAATAAACAAGCTAAAATAAAATTAGGAATAATTGGACTTTGTATTTTAGTTGGAGTTTTTTGTGTTTATTTTGTTTTAGCAGGAACTCCAGAAGAAGAAAGTTCTATATTAACTTACACATCTACAACAGATACAACTTGTAAAAATGGTGTTTGCACATTAACACTTTATTCAGGAATTAGAAATGTTTTTGAAGATGATACTTGGAAAAGAGTGGAAGATGCTATAAGTTTGAAAGATAAAGGTTTTGATATTGTTTATCTTAAAGAAGATGGGACACATTTGATTGATGTTATTGATTTTAATTATTCTTCTATTGCCTTTAACTTTTCTTTTGATGAAAAAAACTTAGGTGAGTATGAGTATGAAGTAATAGATGGGAAAATGAAGGCTAAGTATAAGATTATTTTTAATGATTCTTATGAGGAAGAATTTGAGATTGAAATTGAAGAAGGTGAATCAAAGGGTTTTGTTTTTTATGGAAATCCCTTAGGAAAAAAGTTTAGTTTAGGTGAAAATTCCACTACGGTAATGTTACAAGATGCAAACACTGAAAATTTAGATGATGCCTATGTTTATTCTGCGGCATCTACTTCTAATTATGGAAGTAGTAATGAACTTAAATTATCTGGTGGTAGTTTTGTGCTTTCTCCTTATATAAAGTTTAATATTACTCAAGTTCCTGCTGATATGAATATTGACTCTGCTAATCTTTTGCTTTATTTGGAGTATGAACAGTTAGATGTTGGAGAATCCTTAGGTATTAGTTCTCATCATGTTTCAAATCAAAGTTGGAGTGAGGAAAGTGTTACATATAACACCAGACCAAGTTTTAATCCAACACCAACAGAAACTATTAATACTGGAGATGGTGGAGGGGATATTGATGATGTTTGGTGGGATTATAATGTAACATCAGCATTTGTTGTTGACTACGGGTCTAATAGTAATTTTTCTATTTATTTAAAACCAGTTACAACTTCTGGAGCTCCTGATAATAATGACCCTGTGAGTTTCAATTCTAAAGAAAATTCTGATACTTCTCAAAGACCTTACCTTAATATAACTTATTCAGAAGCATCTGATTCAACCCCTCCGTACTTTACAACAATTCCATCAAACACAACAATTAATTATACTCAAGGTTTCGGAGTTGATTTTGATGCAACAGACGAAACAGAATTTGATAGTTATGCAATAAACTGGACAACTTTGTTTCAAATTAACCAAAGTGGTTGGTTAGAAAATTCAACAGCAAATATTCCAGTCGGAACTTATTTAATTAATGTTACAATAAATGATACAACAAATAATCTTAATTCTACAATTTATAAAGTTACTGTTAATAAAGCAACACCTTCTTTTTCAACATCTTTAACAACCCCAATAAATTATTTAACTGCTTCAAACTATTTAGGAAGTGAAAGCAATACTGGAGATGGAGATTGTTCTTATTCTTTAAAAAGAGAAGGAGTTGAAATTGACACTGGAAGTTCTGTTGGGGATACAGATGTTTTAGGTGTTGGAACTTGGGAATATAATTATTCAACAAGTGGAGGAGCAAATTGGACAGCTGGTTCTGATGTTCTTACTTTGACGGTTAATACGGCGACTCCAACAGGTTCTATTGCAGGAACTTCTCCAATAACTTATTTAACTGGTGGAAATGTTGAAGGAACAGAATCTAATACAGGTGATGGAGGATGTTCTTATCTTTTATATAGGGATGGAGTTTCAGTTTCAAATCCAGATAATACTGTTTTAGGAGTTGGAGTTTGGAATTATATTTATAATACAACTGGATGCGCAAATTATTCAGCAGTCGCAAGTTTAGACACTTTTGCTTTGACAGTTAATCAAATATCTTCTTCGGTGAATTTAACTCTTGATGATGTACAAGGAAATTTTTCAATGAATGAAGACACTTCAATAGATTTAAACTGTTCAACAATTTCAGGAGATTCAGGAGCATATTTGGTTTTATACAACAACGGAACTTTAATTAATAATGGCACTTCTCCGATAGGAAACACAACATTATTTTCAACTCCAGGGGATTATAATATAACCTGCGTTTATGAAGAAACAATAAATTATACTTCAACTTCAGAAACTTTTTGGTTAGAAGTTAATGATACAACTGCGCCAACAATTTCAAATTTCAAGGTTATAGCATTAAATTCTTCAGGCGACCAAATTGGTACCGACCAGACAGCTTTTAATTTTTCAAATTTAGAAGATATAGAACATATGAATATAAGTTTTGAAATTACAGATGTGAGTGGAATTGATGGAGACATCAAAATATATTTTACTGCAAACGGGACTTCTGCATGTTCTTTAGGAAATAATCAATCAACTACTTGTTATAATTTTGATTCTTCTTCTTGGATTGAATTTGCAAATGGAACCGACACATCAACTTTTAGAGATATTGGAGGTTCTGCACAAGGAGATTCAATAACTTGCTCATACACTGCAATAACTAATGGAAGGAATTACACCTGTCAGATAGACGAGCATTATAATCCAAATGTTTGGAAACATTATCCTTTAAACTTTTCAGATGTAAGATGGCAAAGTGGAAATACTGAAAAAATAAAAAAGAACACAGTTTGGAAAATAGAATTAGATACTGCTAATATTCCTTTGGATGCTGATTATTATAAAATAGACTTTAGAGTAAATGGTTCTGTCGGATTAACACCAACAAATGAGTTAGTAGTTTATTTATGTAATTCAACTTATACTACTGGAGACCCTTCAGATTCAGTAGTTCCAGAATGTCATTTGGTTGGTGCAAAAATGCCTTCAGACTTTCAAGAGGATGGAACAAAGTTTAGAGATATTTTCACCTCTGCGTTAACAAGTGATTTAGGTGATATTAAATATGTTTTAATAACAACTGATTCCCCTGTATCAAAATATTATTCTATGAAAACTTATGGTTTTTTAGGAAGTGCTTCAGTAAGAACAAGTATAAGTACTGATGATGGAGCAACTTATAATCCTTTAGCAGATGGTTATGAAACAGAATTAAATATAAATTGGTTTTATGATTCAATAGGATCAGATTTGACACAAACTTTATTTAAAATTTATTCAAATGATACTTTAGGAAATAATGCAAATTCATCAATCCAAGTTGTGTCTTGGGAAACTGGTGATTTGAATGAACCCCCTCTTGTTGATATAATAACTCCAATGATTAATTCAAACTATTCAGGAACAATTGAAATAGATTGGAACACTGCAGAACCAAATGGAGATAGTTATTTGACTAATGTTACTGCAAATAATGGTTCCTACACTGCAAACATAAGTTTAAATTTAGCAGATACAATTTCAAATACAACTTGGGATACAACCACTATTGCAGATGGATTGTGGAATTTGACAATTGAGTCTTGTGAAAATGCAACAGGTGATTTGTTTTGTGGGCATGACACTCATGAGATTAGAATAGATAATACAAACCCAGATATTTCTTTTGGAATTGGAACAGAAGAGGATAATGAAATCTTAAGTCAATCAGATATATACATCAACATAACATTAACAGAAACTAATCTTGAAAATATGTCTTATTATTTATATAATGAATCAATACTTTTAGAAAATTTAGTTGGATATTGGAATTTTGATAAAGATTTAACAACACAACCAGATTTAAGTGGAAATGGAAATGATGGTGCTGTAATTGGGGCTGTATTTAATTCTTCTGGGAAGTTAGGCAGTGCTTATGAGTTTGATGGTGATGGGGATTATATTGAAATTGCTGATGATGACAGCTTGGATTTATCTACTGTAGCTACTTGGAGTCTTTGGGTAAAACGAGCCCAATATACTGATTTGGGGGGGCTTTTGAATAAATATTTTTCTGCTGGTGGAAGGAGGTCATATACTTTGTTAGAGGCTACTGGTGGTGATAG
>SDBV01007887.1_pt1 | contig 14452 bp, 9 predicted proteins | sample 2277081 | NCBI WGS metagenome assembly SDBV01 (sample SAMN10402039, study PRJNA504765) | marine sediment metagenome | isolation source: marine sediment core GS10_PC15, 223 cmbsf | place: Arctic Ocean: Southern Knipovich Ridge | collected 2010
AATATGCCCAGGGTGGGATTGCGGTTGTTATTGACAGGATCAGTGATTCATTTGAAAAACATATTGAAGACACCCTGAAAGCCGGGGATGGATTGTGCAAACCTGATATAGTTAAGGTTGTTGTGACCGAAGGCCCTGAACGATTCAGGGAGTTAGTAGAATGGGGGATTGATTTCGACAAGAAAAGTACCGGCGGATACGATCTTGGCCTGGAAGGAGGACATTCGAAAAAAAGGATCCTGCACCATAAAGATATCACAGGTCTGGAGATTGAAAAAACGCTCTTAAATCAGGTTCATAATACATCTAACATAAAAATATTATCCCAGCATTTTGCAGTTGACCTGATCACACAACATCACCTTGAACCACAGCCTGCAGGTCTATCAAAACCACCACAATGTTACGGTGCTTACATTTTCAATGAGGCGACAGGCAGAATTGAGGTTTTTTCAGCAAAAATTACCTTGCTTGCTACCGGAGGTATAGGACAAATTTATCAGAATACTACCAATCCGGCCATTGCTACAGGTGATGGAATTGCCATGGCCTACCGGGCCGGAGCAACGATAGGAAATATGGAGTTTATTCAGTTTCATCCTACAGCATTGCATCACCCGCTAATTAGTCCTTCATTTTTGATCTCGGAAGCGGTGAGAGGTTTTGGGGGATTGCTCAGGAATAAATCCGGCGAGCTTTTCATGCAATTCTACGACCAGAGAAAGGAACTGGCTTCCAGGGACATCGTATCGAGAGCCATTGACACTGAATTAAAGAAAAGCGGAGACGAATGTGTTTTTCTCGATTGTCGTCATTTGAACCAGGAAGATTTTAAAAAGCACTTTCCAAATATTCTTCAAAAAGTGAATGAAATTGGAATTGACCTGAGAAAGGATATGATTCCGGTTGTTCCTGCCGCACATTACCTGTGTGGTGGAATAACGGTGGATGAATCCGGACAGTCTTCAGTTGATAACCTGTATGCTTGTGGAGAATGTACGTTTACAGGATTACATGGGGCAAACAGGCTTGCCTCTAATTCCTTACTCGAAGCATTGGTATTTGCACATCGTTGTTATCTCAGGTCAGTGGGAATGATTGAAAAAATAATTTCACCCGAAAATATACCCGACTGGAATGAAGAAGAGACAGTTCAACCAAAAGAATTGATCCTGATCACACATAACCGGAGGGAATTGCAGGTTTTGATGAGTGATTATGTTGGCATTATCCGGTCGAATGAGCGGCTTGAAAGAACTGCAAAACGGCTGAAGGTCCTGTTTGAAGAGACGGAGTCACTATACAAAAAAACCAGAATTTCACCAAAACTTATTGAATTACGGAACATGATTACAGTGGCATACCTGGTCGTGCAACAATCACTGGCAAGAAAAGAAAACAGGGGAGTATTTTATAAAACCAGTCTATCAGAAGATTAACCTAAAAAAAATACCCAACATTGGGTATTGTCATATAAAAAATAATACCTTTCATTTGAATTTGGAAACCACCGTAAATCAAATGATTGCTAACCCTTCTAAAAGCACAATTAATCATTCTGAAATAGTATTCAAACGGAAAATGCGTAACTGCGAATACTAAAATCATTTTAACCCGAATTATGCACCAGAAAATCTATTCCGTCACTAAACAGCTTCAAATCAGACACTTCAATGTGTTTTTGAATTTAACCATAGCGATGCTATGCTAAAATCCATAAAACTCACTGATTTATTGCTGTTTAGCACCTCATTACGAAGTTCTAATGCATAATTCGGGTTTAAGTCATGGTGCCCCTTTTGGGTCAGGCAATCGGAGTGGTGGCTAAAGTGAGTCAACTGATAGTGTAAAATGTATGAAATAGTAACATCATGGTCCACTGGCCTTATTGCCGATATCTAAAGTTGCATCAAATATTTAAAAAATGTATAACCCCATTTCTAACCCCGAACACTATGAAACAGATTGTAATTATTTTAAGTGCATTCGTCCTGGTTACTTCCTGCAACCGGAGTGATAAGCAAAGCGATACAAAGGGTATGGAATCGCTTTCGAACAATGATTTTTCAGCGGTAGATATGCCAGACACATTGATAACCGGAAATCATTTTCCAACAGATTCCACCCTTATTAATAATTGGATAAATCATTCAATATCAGAGAATGATCTGGAAACAAATCCGGAGATTATTAATCATGGCTGGGCCATTTGGCAAGCATTGACAGAAGCTACCGATCAAAGTAATAATGGACAAACATTAAGGCGATTCGAAACCTGGTATACACCTGATGATATCATTGGGGCTTATAAAATGAGAAAAAGCAACCCCGAAGCTGAACTGAATCATGTTAAACGAAATACGGGTTCATTAAAAAAGTTTAACCAGTTACATGGAAATATTACTTCTACAGAAGACCCCGCAGATCAAAGTGTAATAGGTTTTGTGAAATATGACCCCACCGGTGCGGAACATATTTATGACTATAATTTATTTTATGAGAATACACTCAAAAGCATGTTAGAAGAAGATCAGATTGCTAATATTCCCGATTTCCCTAATAGTGGAGTGACGCTTAAGCCGGTGTTCGCCCCATTGGATTCCATCAGCCCGGAAACCGGATTGCACGTTATGCCTGTCTGGCCCGGTAACGGTGGGGATCCTAATCGTCCGTTTGGGTCAGACCAATGGACAACCTATGTCTCTATTACCATTGATGGCGAAACCAATGCTGATGAGCACGTCTATTCAATCAATGATTTTATTCATTTCCAACTGGATTCCGCTCAGGCAGAAGCAGTTAATGCAAAACCGGGAGATCATGCAGTATTGCAGGCAATGCATGTAACCACAAGAGAAATAAAACGATGGACCTGGCAGACTTTCTGGTGGTCTGAATATAATGATGCGCCTCAGGGCCCGAGTTCGGCGATCATTGCAGGTTTACGTCCGGTGGATAAATTGGATAGCGGTGCCAATCACTATGCAATGGCCATTGCTTATAATATGGTTCAACCTGATCAGCCCTACAATGGAGGTTCCGGTGCTAACGAAACGTCCTTATACGCTTATAATCCTTATTTGGAAGCTGGATTTGATACGACCACATTTTCAAAAGCAAATGATACAATTCGAAAATACTATGACATCGAATACCAAAAAGTAGGGGGGCTATTAAATCAATACGGTATGCAAACCAATTGCATGAGTTGTCATGGTCAGGCGCGCTACATACCGGGGCTTTATGGCAGAGAAGGTCATTATTATATCACAGATCAGTATTACGAACTTAATGCTCCTTATTTTAAAAACACCGTTAAACTTGATTTTACGTGGAGTATTGAGGGAAACTTGATTGATAGTGAAGAAGCGCATTTGAAAAACTAGATTAAATCAATTATAATAACACATCCATTTCACATTCCTATTGTCCGTGGCGCATTGACGGTTTGATATACAACCGGAGACTCCATCGGGCATAGAGGTGGACTATGGCCTTGCCTTTAAGCTGATGTTAAATCCAAAAAATGCCCAAGGTTGGGTATTGACTTATAAAAAATAATACCTTTCATTTGATTTTGGAAACCATGTAAATCAAATGATTGATGACAATCTTAATATTACTTTTAATCAAAGAATACATCATATATTGAAAAATGGTGTTAAGTGTTTAGGTCTGGGTGCTAATTTGTATGAGGCCAAACAATTGATGGAAAATGAAGTGGCATGCAATGACAGAATTATTACTTCAGAAGGAACATCAACTGGATCAATCACCGGATGGATAACGGATAATACTAAGCGAAAAGTCAAGAGAACAAGAATTAAAAAGTTATCATAATCGTGGTTAATATCAAATGTTTTAAAACCACTTTTTAATTTATTTAAACTCTAATTTAGTTTATATGGAACCAATTCAATTTGAAAAAAACAAAGACTTGTTTAATGGTGATTTAAGTACAGGTATTCAATTTTCATCACAGATTGACAAGAGTATACTTAAAGCTATTGAACAAAATGACAATATAAATAATCTACAGCTTCCAATTGTTTTGGGTGATGGAAAGGTTACAGCATCCGGAGAACAAAAGAAGTTTGAATTCAAGGGTAACAAGGAAATTTCAATTGATGGTAGTTTGGAAGGATTTTTACGCATTGGAGTTTTCGGATCTACTGACGAAATTCTTAAGGACCTTATAGGCAACGACAAATTGAATTTAGATTTGGATCAAATAACTGGTGAACACGCCTACGTTTTATTTTCCCTTGGGTATAAAATAGAAGCTGAGGTCCAGGGTAAATGGGTTTTAGGTTATGGATCTCTGAATGCCGGTATTTCAGGGGGTAAGGCCCAAAGAATGGCAGTGTTGAAAAAAGTTAAAAGAGAAGATGGTATCCGAGATGTGATCAGAGATACTATTAGCCAATTGCGCTCACCAAAACAAATAGATGCTTCAAGTGATCTGGATCCGGGAACCCATCTTGTAGTTCAATCCAGGGGGTCTTTTAATGGCAGTTTTGGAGCCCAGGTTGGCTACGATTTCAATTGGATATATGAATCAGAGACTCCGGGCCTGACCGGCACGGTTGGATTACAAGCTAAATTGGGAGCACAGCTAGGGGTTGGTTTCAGTGTGGCCGGTCAATATGCACTGGCACTAAGTCGCGAGAATACGGCCGACGAACTTCGTCTGAGAATGTATAAACAACGGAAAAATGGATGGAGCTTTGCTCTAAGTTTGGCTGCCTCTTTGAAAGCGGACCTGGACGATTACAATGAAACATCCCTGGATGATCTAATTAAGGCCACGATTGGTATTCATTACTCTCAAATTATAGAAGATCTGGCTAAAATCAGGGAACTTACAGATCCGGAAAAGTTAACAGAAAAGCTCAATGGACTAACAGATAAGTTGCTAAGAGCTATTACAGATTCCACAAATATAGATGAGAGTTATGAAGTTGTCAGAAAAAAACTTATTAAACTCCTGGATAAGTGGGAAGCCGTGGGTGAAGACCCGGGAGCGACTTTGTGGAAGCTTTTGGATGAAAAGGTGGCAAATTCCGTAGATATCGATCTAGATGGACTGAAGCAAAAATTTGAAAAAATTGCCAATGCCAGCCAGAAGGATGTACAGGATTTCCTCGAACAACAGCTTGGGGAGGTGGGTTATCAGAATACTGCTTTTGGCAAGCTACTTAATTCAATATTACCACAGGAGGATATCATTTCAGCTTTGGTAGAAATTGATCAGTTTGAACGATTACAGGACAGATCGAAATCTCTTGTAAGTCTGCTAAATTTGGAAGACAAAGTAGAGAAGTTTCATGAAACTATATCTGATCTTCTGAATCTCGAAAAAATCCAGGAAGCAGTTAAGCAGAATGATTTTGATAAGCTTGGTGACTGGTTGAAGGGCAAATTGGAAGATCTTATCATGAATGAGGCAGGTGAGTTGGTAATGGAAAAACTCAAAGAGATAGACAATTTTATAGATAACCTCAGGGAAAAGTCTGAAGAAATCATTGAAAAAACAAAGAAAGCGTTACAAAAGGAATATGGTTTTTCATTGGCCTATAATTATCAAAAGGAAAAAGAAAAATCAGCACTAATTGATGCATTTTTCGCTTTTGGTAAACCCAATGTACCTGAGGTATTTAAACAAACCCTTGACGGTAATCTCGATAAACTTCTGACAGAGCCCATTGAAGGAGTTCGCTTGAAGCAAGGTATTCTGAGCCATGGGATCAAGAAGCAACGGACCATATCACTTACTTTGCCATTTATCAAAAGAGATTTTACAAATATCAACAATTCTATAGCTACCGGTAAATTTATAGAGGAGCAGGATGGCCGTCTTATTATGTATGAATTCGAGGCTGAAGATACTATACGGAGAAGCAAAAGACTTAGTCAACTTGCGCTTGAAGGATTTTATAGAGGTAAAAAAAGTAGCGATGGTTTTGAACAATCAGATGAGTCAATAAGTCTTTCTTACAGTTTTAAGTTGGCCAAAAAGCGATTTAAGACCAAACATCTAGAACAGGTAATTGAACCTTTTATCAGAAGATATTTGTCTTCAGTTTTTGACAACAATGCGGTAACAGCCAAAAAATCAACCGATGATTGGATTCAAGATATGGACGATCAGATTGATGCCATTAACAACAATGGACGCAGGAATTTTGGAAGAACAATGTTAAATCTCGAATTACGGATTCCTTCCGCTATTGGTTCTGCGTGGTTCAAAGCACCCGATGACCCGAACGATAGCGAATATGTTGATATATCTAATGCCATTCAGCAAAGATTACGGGAAGTAGTGCCCCTTTATTTTCTTGAGAACGAGGATGCTTTTTCAAAGAGTAGTCTGCAAGACGAATTATACACTGTGCTAACTTACAAGTCTTTACCAATTGTAACTGATTTTAAGTTCAAAAATGGTCAACTTAAACGGCACTGGAATTATAAGGCAGAATTGGTTAACAAATTAAAAAAGAATCATACCAAGGAAACGTTGGCGCGAAGTCTAGGTGAAATAAAGTCCAGGTTGTTTCATGATCCCGACCCTGAAATACAAAAATTAGCTGATAAATTCGACACGTTGACTACTGGTCAGAGAGATGATATTCTAAATCAAGCCTCAACCCAGGGTAGTTTGGTAAATTCGAAAATTAGAAGACTTCTCTCTATTGAAAACGATATTATCAAGAGTGTTATAAGTGCTGGTACGCGATTAGCGAAGTTTCTTGACGACGCAGATGAAAGCCCCGAAGCGGCGATCCAAGGATTGCAGCAATTTGGCAGCATTGTTACTCATGCATTTAATAAGAACTCGGGAATAAAAATTATAGCAAGCAGAAGGGACTATACCAGATATTTAGGTCCTGAACTATTTATTGCTGTTGCTCAAGCACTTGATCCAACTTTGGAGGTCAATACACAAGGAACACTTGAATTACTCGTCCTGAAAAATTCATCAGATTTTGAAATTAATAATTACCTTGATGGTGAGGTGCCAAATGTTGAAGATTTGATTATTTCCCATCGGATACTGGACTTCTCCTAAACTACATGAATAGATCAAAATATGATAAAAATAAAATGGAGCGTTATCAAGTATAATTATAACTATTTATTAGAGATAGGAATATAAAATGTACTCGGCCAGGATAATTTTTATAGACCCGTATTTAGGAATAACTCAAAATTAGAAGCGAAGAGACTCCTATTTACCAGAAGGTCCTTCATCAAAAAACAAATTCTATGGTTCAACTAATTACGAAATTGAAAGGTTTGAAGAATACTATAGTGATCTTGGTCTTGAACAAATTTGGTTTGAGGAGTTTGATGAGTTGGCAAGAATACTTTCTGAAATAAAAAATCGAATTTCAGGTTGTTTAAAAATAAAATCACCTGTTCTCCAGGAAAGTACATGTTAGTCAATAACTTTTCTCAAAAAATACCCAAGGTTGGGTATTGTCAGGTTAAAATAATTCCATTTGATTTGATCTTTGAATTCACTTATGATCAAATGATAACTACCCCTTCTCAAATTGCAATTCATCAAATATCAGAGATAATGCTGTGGAATTAATAAAGGCAATATTGGCAAAATTCCTAAGTCCATTTTAAATAGTTTAATTGCAAAAATAACTTATATTTAAGAAATTTATCTAACCTCAAATAATTGTTCCATGGATACACAAGTAATTAGAAAACTGATTAAGGAAGCTGTCACGATTGAAAATCAATACGAGTACTTGAGGGAGGCCATTATTGAATTTGCCGGTTTACGGGGCATGTCAAGAAATGAGGCGGCGATCAATGATTGCCAGCGGTTCATTATTCAATATATTGAACATATCCCTGATTTGTTAGATCACATAAATTCAGTGGCCATAGAGAAAGGAGTGAGCAATGAAGTATTACCGATCTTAAATAGCGCCGAAAAATACTTCCTTAACCCAATTGACATCATTCCGGATCGTTGGGGCTTATTGGGTCGAATGGATGATGCATACCTTACACACTGTTTAATTCAATCTTTATCAGACAGATATAAAGCAAGAACCGGTAACAGCCTGGTTCCGGTAGATCTCAAAGAGGCTAATAAAATGGTTCGCGCTCTCATTGGGGAACCACAGGCCGGTATGCTGGATGAAGCCATTCAGGAAGCGCTGGGAGAAAGCAGTGTTAATCAATCTTTAGAAGACCTTCTGAGCTTAGTTCCCGGGATTGATGTTAGCGGGCCTGATCCGATATGGGGCGATGCATCACCAGATGAAATAGCAAAAACCCAGCTTGGGACCTGGGGAGTGACGTGATAAAAGGTGAAAGCTGAAAGCTAAAAGGTAAAAGGTGAATGCTGAAAGCTAAAAGCTAAAAGGTAAAAGGTGAAAGCTAAAAGGTAAAAGGTGAATGCTAAAGGTGAAAGCTAAATACTAAATACTATTTCATTAACCTATTTTATGAAGCTCAACATAAAGATCATCTGGTTTAGTGTTGTGGTTATAGGTGGCACGCTGGCAAGTTATCTGATCTATACTTTTGAGCAAAACGAGAAGGAGCTCATCAACCAGGGGCAGTCAACAATACTCTGGATCCAAAACTCATTGGCTGAGAAAATGGCCAGTAACAAAACAAGGGCAAAACGCATGGCTCTTTTGCAGATTAAAAAAGATGACTCAAATAAATATTCTGCTCTTGAAAAAAAAATTAATTTTACTCTTTTGGACACTGCTGATAGTATTGGACCAGGAATAATAAAAAATGGAGATGGCAGCAGTAAATATATTGATTCGGTTTGGGTCAAGGATGAAATTTATTATTTTTCACAATCGTTGGAATCACTTCTGGGCGATATTATCAGGGAAGATTTCTTTGATCTTGTCGCCCTTGTTGACAATAAGCATCTCCATTTCCAGTCTAAAATTCGTATGCTCAACGAAGTAATGAATGATACTTTACTGGCATCATACTTCAAAAGTGATCTTGGGGTAAATCACACCCAGGTTGTAGTTACAGATGAAAAATACGAGGCTTTTTTTCGACCAATTCATCTTTATCAACAGGATTTCATCCTGCTGGGTTTAATGAAAACTTCAAGCTACGATAAGGCCAGGAGACAAGTTCCTTTTTCCTTGCTTAATGTCGTTTTTCTTCTCTTAATATTGATTATATCCTCTATTCCGATTTTCCGAGTTTTCAGCCTTGCAAGTGGGGATCAATTGGGCAAATCGCATGTCCTTGAATGCGGTATATCAATCGTATTACTTGCAACAGTACCGGCCTTGCAGTCAGCTATTTGAGTAACACAGTTATCCTCAGAAATGATTACATGAGCAAGATTCTCGCTCAATTGAAAACTGAAGATAAGACATGCCCTAGCGTATCATATGAAATTGAATGCTTCTTCGATGATATGCAGTTTTTGCTGGATAAACAAATAAACTCAAAGGCACAAGTAATAGACCCCAGACTGAATGAATATCTGGTAATGGATGCAGAAAATGGGATGGCACTAACATTTTCATTTGATAGCGTATCATTATCGGGTACTTTGTTGCCGGACAGTGTTATGGTTTATAACCAACGACATTATTTCAAAGCACACCGGCAGCAATCTCAAACAGCTAATCCTGCAGATAAAAACAACTATTATCTGGGCGCCCACTATTCCTATGCATCTGATCAGTTCGAGGGTGTCATTTCTAAAAAGGTGGGTTACAGGATTCATGCTGTCACTTTTCCTTTAGAAAAGATTGATTCAATAATTGAAGAGAGTCATGCAAATGGCATTCATTATATGCTCATTGATTACGATGGTAAAATGCTTTATCATCATGAGGATATAAAAAGAGTGAGGAATTTGCGCGATGAATTAGGAGCAGAAAGTCGTTTTATGGTGTTACTCAGCGGGAATCCGGATAAAATCAACCCAATAAACTTTAGTTTTAGAGGCAATGATTATACCGGGTATTTAAAGCCAATGAAAGCCTATTATCAGGATACAAAGCACTTGTATTATATACTTTCTTATTCTAATGCAAATCAACCAATTATACTTGAATCAGCTGCTACCGGAAACGCTGTTGTTTTGGTCAGCGCTAATATCGTAATGGTGGTATTTATGGCTTTGCTTATGGCTGCAGGAACCTATCGGTCACAGCAGCTCTCATTCTCTAAATTCTCTTACGACTGGTTTCGTCCATCCATCAGAAACTATAATCAGTTACGCGTTCTGAACAGGTACCTTTTCTTTCAATGTGGTTTTCTAATCCTTTTAAGTCTGATATTTTACACCGACATCTTCTTCATTTTCTTAATTAATCTGGAGTCCATTGTTTTCATTGCACTGTACCGTTATCTGTTGTTAAACAAGGGTAGGGTATTGAGCCATGAGTTCAATTATCTGTTTGTAGTAGGTTCAGCTACACTTTTGGCCTTATTATGGATCATCATTTTTTATTACAGTTTTCGGACTGAGCAATTATTTTACATCGGATTTGTTGTAGTTGCAATCTTTTTACGTTTCATGATTATCCGGCGACGGTACATTAATAATGTTCACAAGGATAATATTTCAGTTCCTATGGCGGTTCGTCAATTCAACCGGTCCCTGCTGCTATGGGTAGCCACAGTAGCCTTTCTTCCAACCATTATTATCTACAATGCCTCACTCAATTTAGAGATTAGCGTATGGGAAGAACTTGCTAAGCCGGCAGAAGAAAGTAGAAGTAATGAGAGTGATAGCCGGGAACAATCGAAACGTCATGATTTTTATGAACTCATCAGGTTGCTGCCAAATTTCATGGAGGTTGATGATGAACGGGTTATTTCACACCGATACCAATATGTGGATCCTGATATTTTGCAATCTTCACTGGATGATGATTGGAAACTCAAACCCTCGTGGCAACCGTGGGGATTTACTATGGGTTCATTTATATTCTTAATCGTACTGTACTATTTGATAAAAGGTGTAATTACCCGAATATATTTTGTTACCATGGTACAGGTAAAATCAGAACTGGAAGGCAAGGATCTGGAGGATTACTTTGAACCTGATGGTGAATTGAACTCTACCCGGTTATTTGTGGTAGGCCTGCCTTTTTCTGGACGCACGAGTAAAATGACATCCTGGATCAATCACCAATCGGATAATCCTGTAATCTTTGATATGGCAACAAAATATCATTTAAAAGATCTGGAAAAATATTGCCTGGAGCATAATAAACAAGGCACACAAAATGCCGAAGTGGCAGGTAATAATAATGTACATGATAGTAATGTACAGGAGGGGGAAATTCCTCCGGCAACGACTGCCTGTATAATCATTAAAAATTTTAATACTTTGATGTTAGACCTGGATCGCCTGGCCAGCTTCCTGGAGTCTCTGGAATACCTGGTTTCATTTGATTCAAATAAGATAATCATCTACAGTAACTCCGCAGCCAACGAGATCATTGAGATGCTGGGAGATAACAAGACACTCCTTAGTCACTATTCTAAAGATCGTAATATGGACATCGAAGTATATATTGACAAGATTGAATATTTACTGGCTTCGTTTTCAACTTTATTATTCAGACTGTCAGGCCGAAAAGATATAGAACTTAGTAAGTATATGGCACGCGAGATTAAATACACAGGTGATATACAACTTGTTACTAAATATGCCAGAGAAATGGAGACCCTGGTATATGACAAAAAAAATGAGAACAAAAGGACCAAATACATAAACAAACTGCCATTTATAGAAACCGTGTCGATTCAGAACAATGCCTTCGAACAGTATATTAATCAAATACAAAGCTTCAACAAAGGTTACTATCTGGCTCTTTGGAACTCGTTGACACTTCGGGAAAAACATGTTGTATATGATCTCGCTGATAATGGCTTTGCCAATTACACAAATAAGGAAAAGATCAACCGGCTGATTAGAAAAGGGCTGGTAAAGGTGAGCGACAAAGCCAACAGAATTCGCTTATTAAATCTTAGTTTTAATAATTTTGTATTGACCATTATTAGTAAGAAAGAAGTGGATGGTTTTAAACGAATAGTCCGCAAGGAGGGTAACTGGCAATCGGTACGGATTTTGCTGGCAGCTGTTATTCTCGGTATTCTGGTGTTTATTTATTTCGCCGACCCAACATTTATGAGCAAAACTGTTGGAGTCCTTGGTAGTGTATTAGCCGTTATGGGCCTTATTGCCAGAACGTATATGCAGATCTCAACCGGTTCCTTGTTCTCAAAGAAGAAAGATGGCGAAAGTTCGCCTTCGTCATAACGATTAAACATTAGTTTTAGAAAGTGGTTAGTTCATTACCATTGCCACTATTGAGATAATGGAGCTTAGATCATTTGCTTAAACCCGTATTATGCACAAGAAAATCTATTCCGCCACTAAACAGCGTCAAATCAGACACTTCGATGTGTTTTTGAATTTAACCATAGCGATGCTATGCTAAAATCCACAAAACCCGCTGATTTATTGCTGTTTAGCACCTCATTACGAAGTTCTAATGCATAATTGTTATAATATCAGAAGCAGAACTCCGTTTGAAAATCAGCCGGTTTTCCATATGATCAATGTCATAGGTTACAAAATAAAAATTTCATAGGTTGGAAGCCTCAAAAAACCAATGATGACATTCTGCGTAAAATTAGAATACAGTGCGTCCGCCTTCAGTAACCAGGATAGAAAATGGCAGAAAAAAAGGATTTAGACTTTACTTATACCACCATTGACAAAATATTCCGTTTGAGTATGGGGGACACAGGTGATTTTAGCGGGGCATTATACAATGGTGATTTTACCATCACCCTGGAACAGGCACAAAGGGCGAAGCATCAATTTATGGTAGAAAATTTAAACATCCGCAAAGGTACGAAGGTTCTTGATATGGGTTGTGGCTGGGGCCCTTTTGTTAACTATGTCAGTAATTATATAGGAGCAGAAGCTACGGGATTGACACTATCTGAGGGACAGGCCAGGGCATGCCGCAAATACGGATTAAATGTGTATGTTAAGGATTGCCGTAATATTAAACTCTCGGATTTCGGAACCTTTGACTCTGTGGTTTCGGTGGGATCTTTCGAGCATTTTTGTTCTATCAATGACTATAAGGTCGGTAAACAGGAGGAAGTTTACAGAATTTTTTTTAAATCAGTCTATCACTTGCTGCCAAAGGGAGGGAGGTTTTTTTTGCAAACAATGACTGCCGGTAGAAACATGATCGGTCTGGATGAGATGGATATAAATGCGAATAAGAATACCGATTCTTACTTAATGGCTTCAATGATCAAAGAGTTTCCCGGTTCATGGCTGCCTTCCGGCCTGAAAATGATCCTCAGAACAGCAAAACCTTATTTTAAATTAATTTCTCAAAGTAGTGGAAGGTTAGATTATATAGAGACAATAGGTCAATGAAGAAAGAAATTCAGAAAATTTAATCTTAAAAAGTATTGGCTGTACCTGTCCCTTATTGCCAAAAACATAACAGACAAAGAATTCAGACATCGGGTAGCATTATTTAGAATAAGTCCCAACAGGATTTGTTTCGAACGGGAAATAATGGACCACTTTAGGTTGGTATTTGGAAAAGTATAGCTAAAAAAGTACAAGGTCTTAAAACTTTCATATATTTATCGATCGAAATGCCACCAAATAACCTAACTAATGAATATTCAAAAATTTCTTTTATCAGCAATTGGCGCGGGATTAGTCATGTTTTTACTGGCAGGACTATGGCACGCAGCGCTGATGAGTGACCTCTATGCGAGTGACCTGAACAGGGCAGAACCAGACATGACTCTCATTGCAGTGAGTTATTTGATCCTGGCGTTGCTCATGGCCTATATGTATCCGAAGGGTATTGAAGGTACCAACAAGATAACCAATGGAATCAAATTTGGTGTTTTGGTAGGCCTGATCTGGATCGTTCCTCATGCGTTGATAATGCATGCAACTACGGAAGGCGGAGCTTTGAATGTTATCTTCATCGATGCCGGATGGCATCTGGTTGAGCAAGCTTGCGGAGGCGTAGTAATTGCCTTGATTTACGGCATCCCACAGGCTGCTGGTGCATCTTCAGAATAAGGCACTGATTTGCATGCCTCTAAACGTTAAAAGGGGAGTATGCGTTTGAGAATTTTGCTGGTCACCATAGATTTTAAGAAAAAATTGTGATCATGAAGTGAAATTAATGGCTAAAGCGGTTATTAATTGAAATTTGTTTTATGCTAAATCGCGGAGCAAAGTATGCTTCTATTGCCCCGGGTTTCAAGCCGGGGTTGAATAAAAATATTAGATTTTTGACTTTAGTTCTACTTTACGAAGTTAAGTTTTAAAGTGCCTATCTATGTCTTTTTGTCGGACTTCATGTCTGATTCTCATCTGTTCCAACCGCATTTCTATATCTTGTTCAGATCCAAACAGGCTGGTAAT
>SDBV01007888.1_pt1 | contig 14450 bp, 9 predicted proteins | sample 2277081 | NCBI WGS metagenome assembly SDBV01 (sample SAMN10402039, study PRJNA504765) | marine sediment metagenome | isolation source: marine sediment core GS10_PC15, 223 cmbsf | place: Arctic Ocean: Southern Knipovich Ridge | collected 2010
ATGTATTGGGTTTATATTAGTTATCAGGTTGCAGGGAAAATAAATTATTTAACTGAATTATATTGCTTTTTAACATACTAAATATTTACAAATCAGTTGAATATAACTTTTTACTTCAAGTTTTCCATTATAAGTTGGCCTTTTTTAATAACTGTCAAAATATTTGAAAATCTGTTAAAAAACAGGTTTTTTCGCTTAATAATGTATTTTGGGAAAAACTTTAAATTCAGGAATATATTTAGCATTGAATAGTTATAATAGTGGTTCAATGATTTTTTGGTTATAATATTTTTAAAGGTAGTGTAATGGCAGAAGTTGGTATTGGGGCATATACAGAGGATAGTATAAAATCACTTGACTGGCGTGAACATATTCGATTACGACCGGGGATGTACATTGGAAAGTTGGGAGACGGGTCCGCGGTGGATGATGGAATTTACGTAATGGTTAAAGAGGTTGTTGATAATTGTATTGATGAGCACATGATGGGGTATGGAAAGACCATCGAAATTAAGATTACCGACCATCGTGTTGAAATTCGTGATTATGGCCGCGGTATTCCATTGGGTAAAGTGATTGATTGTGTTTCGAAGATTAATACCGGCGGTAAATATGATTCACTGGCATTTCAGAAATCAGTCGGGTTAAATGGTATAGGAACAAAAGCGGTCAATGCATTGTCGAAGTATTTCAAAGTCCAATCCTTTCGGGATGGTGAGGTGAAACTGGTTGAATTCAGCATAGGAAATAAAACCAATGATGCAAAAATTCAAAAATCAAGTCAGCGTAATGGTACGCAGGTCATTTTTGAACCCGATGATAAAATATTTAAGAACTTTCATTTTATTCCGGAGTACCTTAATGACCAAATCTGGAACTATTCGTTTCTCAATGCAGGCCTGACTATTAATTATAACGGACAAAAATTTCATTCAGGAAAGGGGTTGTTAGACCTTCTGTCCAGAAAGACCAATGTTGAAAACCTGCGTTATCCTATTATCCATCTCAGGGGTAACGACATTGAAATAGCCCTAACGCACTCCAATCAGTATGGAGAGGAGTATTATTCCTTTGTCAATGGCCAGAATACTACCCATGGAGGCACACACCTTGCTGCATTTCGTGAAGCTATTGTCAAAACAATCCGGGATTTCTATAAAAAGGATTTCGATTCATCCGACATACGTGGGAGCATAGTGGGAGCAATTGCTATCCGTGTTCAGGAGCCTGTGTTTGAGTCGCAGACAAAAACGAAATTAGGTTCCATAAATGTTGCTCCGGATGGGGCTACAATACGATCATTTGTAAATGATTTTGTTCGGAAGGCGTTAGATGATTTCTTACATCGGCACGCTGAAACTGCAGATGCTTTGCAAAAACGAATACTTCAGTCAGAACGTGAAAGAAAAGAAATTGCCGGTATTAAGAAACTAGCAAACGACCGTGCAAAAAAGGCTAATCTTCATAATAAAAAGTTGCGGGATTGCCGGATTCACTACAATGATAAAAAAGGTGATTTACAGGAAGAAACAATGGTATTCATCACAGAAGGAGACTCTGCAAGTGGATCGATTACCAAAGCAAGAAAAGTACAAACACAGGCAGTTTTCAGTCTTCGTGGCAAGCCTTTGAATTGTTTTGGACTCACCAAAAAAGTGGTTTATGAAAACGAAGAATTTAACCTGCTGCAGCATGCCCTGAATATAGAAAATGGAATGGATGATCTTCGGTATAGAAAAATAGTGATATCAACGGATGCAGATGTAGACGGAATGCATATCCGGTTGTTATTATTAACATTTTTCCTCCAGTTCTTTCCTGAACTGGTAAAACAGGGCCATATTTTCATTCTTGAAACACCACTATTTCGGGTAAGAAATAAAAAGCAGACAATTTATTGTTATGACGCGGAAGAAAAGCAGGCTGCCATCGATAAACTGGGAACAAATCCCGAGATTACCAGGTTTAAAGGGTTAGGGGAAATTTCTCCTGATGAATTTGGTGGTTTTATTGGTGACGACATAAGGCTGGAACCGGTGATTCTAAAAGAACGTACAAGTATTGAGCAACTTTTAAAGTTTTATATGGGAAAAAACACCCCTGAAAGACAACAGTTTATAATCGATAAATTAAGGGTTGAAAAAGATCTGGCAGAAGAAACTAATAAATAGAATAAGGCCAAATGGATAATGGAATTAATGGAAACGGGAGCATGGGGCTTCCTGAAGATGTTCCGATGTCGGATGTTATTCCTATATCTGGATTGTATGAAAACTGGTTTTTAGACTATGCCTCTTATGTGATCCTCGAAAGGGCAGTTCCCAGCATTGAAGATGGCTTAAAACCCGTGCAACGGAGGATAATGCATGCAATGAAGGTGATGGATGATGGCAGGTTAAACAAGGTGGCAAATGTGATCGGGGCCACGATGCAGTATCATCCCCATGGCGATGCGTCCATTGGCGATGCCATGGTAAACCTGGGACAGAAGGAATTGCTTATCGATACACAGGGTAACTGGGGGGACATCCGTACAGGTGACAGTGCCGCTGCTCCCAGGTATATTGAAGCACGTTTATCTAAATTTGCCCTGGAAGTTGTATTCAATAATCAAACAACAAATTGGCAACTTTCTTATGATGGAAGGAAGAACGAACCTGTAACCCTTCCTGTCAAATTTCCATTATTACTGGCACAGGGTGTAGAAGGTATTGCCGTGGGATTATCAACGAAAATCCTGCCACATAATTTTATAGAAGTAATAAAGGGGTCTATTGAGGTTCTGAAAGGCCGTAAGCCAAAATTATTCCCGGATTTTCCAACTGGGGGTCATGCTGATTTCTCCGAGTATAATGAGGGTAAAAAAGGAAGTAGAGTAAAAGTACGTGCCCGTATTGAACAATATGATAAAAAGTCCATCGTAGTCAAAGACATACCTTACGGAACAACAACGACCGGATTGATCGAATCTATAATTAAGGCCAGCGACAAAGGTAAAATCAAAATCAAACATGTTGTTGACAATACAGCCAAGGATGTTGAAATATTGATAACACTTGCATCCGGCCAGTCACCTGATATTACCATCGATGCACTTTATGCTTTTACTGATTGTGAAATATCAATTTCACCTAATGCTTGTGTTATTGTTGACGATAAACCAAGGTTTCTATCAGTAAATGAAATTTTACAGATTAACACGAATCAAACGGTAACACAGCTTACAAGAGAATTGGAGTTGCGCAGACACGAGCTCCTTGAGAAAATACATTTTTCAAGCCTGGAAAAGATATTTATTGAAAACCGGATATACAGGGATATTGAGGAATGTGAAACCTGGGAAGCAGTGATATCAACTATTGACAAAGGACTGGAACCTTTCAAAAAACAATTTTACAGGGAAATAACCGAAGAGGACATCGTAAAACTTACAGAAATTAAAATTAAAAGAATTTCCAAATACGATGCTTCCAGGGCGGATGATTTGCTTAAAAGACTCGAAGACGAACTTGAACAGGTAATCCATGACCTGGATAATATTACTGATTTTGCAATCAACTATTTTAAAAAATTACTTGAAAAATATAGTAATGGCAGAGAACGGAAAACAGAAATAAAGTCATTTGAAGACATCGCTGCCACTGTGGTTGCGGCCAATAACGTTAAACTCTATGCCAATATAGCGGATGGATTTGTCGGTTATGGATTGAAAAAGGATGAGTTTGTTGCCGACTGCTCCGATATCGACGATATTCTTGTGATCAGAAAGGATGGAAAATGTATGGTATCGCGTATATCTGATAAAATGTTTATGGGTAAAAACATAATGCATGTAGGTGTGTGGAAAAAAGCAGATGAACGGATGGTTTACAATGCCATTTACCTGGATGGTGGAACGGGTCGAACGATGGTCAAACGATTTAATGTGCTTGCCGTTACCCGTGATAAAGAGTATGACATTACAAAGGGAACCACTGAATCCAGGCTTCTTTATGTAACTGCTAATCCGAACGGGGAAGCTGAAATAATCACGATAAAATTAACTTCAGGTAGTAAAGCCAGGAAAAAAGTATTTGACTTTGATTTTTCTTCACTTGAAATAAAAGGAAGGGGAGCAGGTGGAAATATTCTTACCCGGTATCCTGTACGGAAATTGGAGTTGAAATCAGTAGGAATCTCCACACTCAGCGGACTAAATATCTGGTACGACGATACGGTAGGGCGACTTAATAAAGATGAGCGGGGTAAGTTTATCGGAACATTTAACGGCGATGATAAAATCCTGTCATTGTACAGGGATGGCACCTATGTGTTGACAGGTTATGAAATTACAAACCGATACGATACGGAAAAATTACTTTTTATAGATCGTTTTAATCCTTCAGCAATCATTACGGCAATTTATTATGACGGACGATCGAAACTTTATTATGTCAAAAGATTTAGAATTGAGACCCTTACCCCGAATAAGCCATTTTGTTTCATCAGCGAACAGCCGGGAAGTAAACTTCAGATAGTAACTTCCGCAGAAAAACCTGTAGTTAAGTTAGAATTGAATAAAGGAAAAGGAAAAACAAAAGAGGTTGAAAAAATTGAACTTGCACAATTTATAGATGTAAAGGGATGGAAAGCAATTGGTAACCGGTTGACTGTTTATAAGGTAAAGAAGATTAGCATTGATGGAGAAATAACACAAAAAATATCTCCGGGAGAATCAAATTCAGGGCATGACAAAGAAGTAAAATCGGCGGCGGTATCGGATAAAAAGCTATTCCAGGCATCCGAAAAAGGGCCTGAAAAAGAAAAAATACCTGCTGTACAAAAAGCAAAACCGCCCAAAAAGGACAACGATGACAAGAATGATTCATATGGTACAGGAACAACTATAGAACTTGATTTTTAAGGAGGAATGGACCGCGAAGAACAACTTACTTCTTACCTGGAGCAGTATTTGTCGGATCAGAGAATTAAGTTAATTGAGGAAAAACTTACTAATCGCACAACTTTTCTCACTGTAGTTCTTGAGGATATTTACAATTCTCATAATGCTAGCGCGGTCGTACGAACCTGCGAATGTTTTGGAGTTCAGGACCTTCACATTATTGAGCAGCGCAATGATTATCAACTTAGTCTAAATGTGTTACAAGGATCAGCCCAATGGATCAATCTTGTTCGTTATAATTTTCCGGATGAGCAAAATATTGTAAGTTGTTACCGTCATTTGAAGAAAGCCGGTTATTCCATTGTTGCAACCAGTCCAAGTGAGGAGGATAGTATTTCGATTGGTGAATTTGAATTTTCAGGCCCGGTTGCACTTGCATTTGGAACAGAACTAGATGGTTTGACCTCCTATGGAATGGATCATGCGGATGTAAAAATCCATATTCCAATGGTTGGTTTTACTGAAAGCCTGAATATTTCAGTAGGTGCAGCGTTATGCATGTATGAATTGATAAATAAATTAAAGAGTTCAAATTATAATTGGCAACTAAGTGATACCCAAAAACGTATTTTGCGTTTAGAGTGGTACAGAAAGTCTGTTAACCGAATTGACCTCATCGAAAATCATTTTTTCAGTAATTTAAAATAAAAAGGATTTAATGATATTGAAAAATTGGTTTATAAAATTGATCTTCCTGGTCATCATTTCCTTTGCAATTATTATTGTAATTTCAAATTTTTGGGTAATAGGTACCACTTACCCAAGGGTGTACGAAGAAGTCAGTTTATTGCCTCACAAGCGATTAGGTCTTGTTCTTGGCACAACTCATAAATTGAAGTCAGGTGGTGAAAACCCTTACTTTACGGGTAGAATTAAAACTGTTGCCAAATTATATAAAGAAGGAAAAATCGACCACATTCTATTAAGCGGAGACAACCGGACAAAATATTATAATGAACCGGCCAAAATGAAAGAAGCACTTTTGAAAGAAAATATTCCTGAAGGAGCCATTACACTTGATTATGCCGGGTTCAGAACGCTTGATTCGATTATACGGTGTAAAGAAATATTCGGTCAGAATGAGGTTATTATAGTAACACAGCGTTTTCATAGTTACAGGGCGCTGTTTATTAGCGACTATTACAAACTGGATGCAGTAGTGATGGCCGCTCAAAAGGTGAAGTTCCCCGACTCAATGCGCACTTCTCTCCGGGAAATTATTGCCAGGCCTTTGGCGATAATAGATCTCTTTATTTTAAAAAAGAAGCCTCTGATGCTTGGTAAAAAAGAATATATTTAGGGAACTATTTCCAAGCTGCCGGTGTAATTTTTGTTATTCCAGTCACTATGAATTTGAATCAGCAAATATACAGGACACTATTACGAGTTTGTTTTGGTTTTATGCTAATTCAACTGCTTCCTTTGGCAGCAGCAGCCCAGCAGCAGTATAAAATACAAGGAAGGGTAATGGATGCTTCCACAGGGGATCCGCTTCCATTTGTAAATATTTATTTAAAAAATACTTCTGTTGGGGCTACCACCGATTTCCTGGGTTATTATTCGTTTGAAGCAAGTGAACTGTCAGATAGCCTTATTGCCTCCTATATCGGGTATATACCTTCGCTAAAACCGCTTGCCGTTTCAGCACACCAAATCATTAATTTTCAGCTAAAAGAGGATGTTGTAAAGCTGAAAGAAGTGATTTTTTATGCGGGTGAAAACCCGGCTTATAAGATTATGCGTAATGTCATTAAGAATAAGAAAAAGAATGATAAAAGACAACTGGAAGCATTTGAATATGAAAGTTACACCAAAACCGAAATTGATATTGACAATTTGACAGATAGGTTTAAGGAAGAAAACAACATAATGCGACAGGTTGCACAAGTGCTGGATAGTATCGAAATTGTTGTTGGAGAGGATGGGAAACCTGTTTTACCCATATTTATATCAGAAGCGATCTCAAGATTCTATTATAAACGGACTCCGCGACTACGTCATGAAAATGTATTAAAAACAAAATTATCGGGTATTGGTATTACAGACGGCACCCTTACCTCACAGGTGGTGGGATCAACCTTACAGGAATATAACTTTTATCAAAACTGGATGAACATTGTTAGCAAAGAGTTCGCATCACCCATTGCTGATGGTTGGAAATCGATTTATGAATATGAACTTGTAGACAGTTTGTACCTCGGGGATCATTACTGTTACAGGCTGGATATTTTTCCGAAACGGCCACAGGACCTTGCTTTTAGAGGAACGATTTGGATTGACAAAGCTACTTATGCACTCAAACGGGTAGATGTGTCGGTGGATAAAAGTTCGAATTTGAACTGGATAGAAAAAATAAAAATTCAACAGGAACTGGAACCAACTTCCGCTGGGCCATGGATACCCAGTAAGTCAAGGGTATTGGTAAACATTGGTGAGATCTCTGAAAACATGGCAGGGATTCTTGCCAAGTTCTACACATCCACAAAAGACGTTGTTGTAAATCAACCACATGAAGATTCATTTTACCGGATTCCGGTTGTGATGGACGAAAATGTACGAATGTATCAACAGGGTTATTGGGAGGAACACAGACACGATACTCTCACAACAACTGAAATAAATGTTTTTCAGATGATTGATACACTTAAGAATATCCGTCCGGTTAAACGTCTGACGGATATAGGCAAACTTGTGGTTTCGGGATACCATGATGTAGGGAAGTTTGATTTAGGCCCTTACCAGGCTGTATTTGCAGCAAATGATGTAGAGGGATTTCGGTTGGGATTTGGAATGCGAACAAATTTGGACTTTAGTGACAAATGGATATTGCGCGGTACAACAGGTTACGGATTTAAAGATGAAGAATGGAAGTACAGGCTGGGTGTCGAATATATCATCAATCGAAAACCCTGGACTAAAATTGGAATTGAAACCAGGAAAGATATTGACAGGTTATTTCTACTTACCAATGACCTTGATTATAGTAGTTTGTTTTATACATACTCAAGGTTTGGTGAACTGCGAGACCCGTTCCGAAGTTATACCAACCGGTTATTTTTTCAAACACAAATCGGAGCCGGACTTACACAGAAGTTCTTCATGAAAACCGGATTCTACGAACCTCTGTTTGATTTTGTTTATTATGAAGATCCCGACGCCATCGATCCGGTCCTTAAAAGTACGATGAGAACGACAGAGGTTGGCCTTGAAACCCGGTTTGCTAAAGATGAACTTTTTATCATCAATGATAATAACAGGATAAGTCTCGGGCCAATCCGTTGGCCCATTATTACATTTCGTTATACACTTGGATTAAAGGACGTACTTGATAGCGACTTTGACTATCATAAATTTGAACTTAAGTTTGTAAAATTTCAGAAAATGGGAATATTCGGTACTTCCAGGATCCAACTTGCCGGAGGATATGTAATCGGGCAATTGCCGTATCCATTATTAAAAAATCATGTAGGGAACGAGTCTCCTTTTTATATAAGTTTTGCCTATAGCCTGATGGACTTTTCTGAATTCACCAGTGATCAATATGCTTCGTTTAATTACAGACACTCCTTTCAGGGTTTCATATTAAACAGGGTACCTCTTTTAAGAAAATTAAAATGGCGATTGGTTGCAACCGCGAATGTACTTTATGGTGGTGTTCGTCAGGAAAATTTTGATATAATCCCTGCGGAAGATGTAAATGGAATCCAGGTTTATCCTTTCAAAAGTCTCAATAAAGGGCCCTATATTGAACTTGGATATGGTATAGAAAATATACTTCGGGTTGCCAGAATTGATTTCTTTCATCGTCTTACGTATCTGGACGATCCACGCATTAATGACTTCGGCATTAAGTTTAGCTTTGAGTTTTCACTTTGATTGGTTTTTGTTTTGAATCAAATATTATTTGATTGGCTCGAATCGCATATTTATTGCATCTTTGTCGAAAAAACAGGGGTATGAAATTTTAACCCAATGAGTGAAGAAATATTACAAATAACACTTCCTGATGGAAGTAAAAAATCTGTCGCGAAGGGGTCATCGGGGTTGGATATTGCCCTTGGTATCAGCGAAGGCCTTGAAAGAAATGTACTTTCCGCAAAAGTGAATGGTGAAATTTGGGATGCAACAAGGGCTATCAACGAAGATTCAAGTGTACAACTTCTTACCTGGAACGATGATGGTGGTAAATATGCATTCTGGCATTCTTCCGCGCACCTGATGGCAGAAGCTTTGGAAGCACTTTACCCGGGCATTAAGTTTGGGATCGGGCCTCCCATTGAAAACGGGTTTTACTACGATGTTGATTTTGGTGAAAAAGAACTGAGTTCAGATGAACTGGGTAACATCGAAGCAAAAATGATTGAACTCGCACGCAAAAAGAATGAATATCATCGTAAGGAAGTGAGCAAATCAGAAGCAATTTCCTTTTTTAAAGATAAAGGGGATGAATATAAATTAGAATTACTGGATGGCCTGGAAGATGGTGAAATCACTTTATATGAACAGGGCAACTTTACCGACCTGTGCAAAGGTCCCCATATACCGCATACAGGTTTTATAAAAGCTATAAAACTTCTGAACGTTGCGGGTGCTTACTGGCGTGGGGATATTACCAGAAAACAACTGACCAGAATCTATGGGATTACCTTTCCAAAACAGAAAGAGCTTAAAGAGTATCTTGAAATGATAGAGGAGGCAAAAAAACGCGACCACCGAAAGCTTGGTAAAGAGCTTGAGTTATTTGCATTTTCTGAAAAGGTTGGGATGGGGCTTCCACTTTGGTTACCAAAAGGTACAATTTTACGTGAACGGCTTACACAATTCATGCGTGATGCGCAGGTAAAGGCAGGTTACGACCCGGTGGTGACACCACATATCGGCGGAAAGGATCTGTATGTGACTTCAGGGCACTACGAAAAATATGGTGAAGATTCTTTTAAACCAATACATACACCCCATGAAGGGGAGGAGTTTTTATTAAAACCAATGAATTGCCCTCATCATTGCGAAATCTATAAAGTAAAACCTCGTTCATACAAAGATTTACCTATCCGATATGCCGAGTTTGGTACTGTTTACCGGTATGAACAACACGGTGAACTGCATGGTTTAACAAGGGTACGTGGTTTTACACAAGATGATGCACATATATTTTGTACACCGGACCAGGTAAAAGATGAATTTAAAAAAGTGATCGACCTTGTATTATATGTATTTGATTCACTTGGGTTTGAAGATTTTACAGCACAGGTTTCCTTAAGAGATCCCGGGCAGAGTGAAAAATATATTGGAAGTGATGAACTATGGGACCGTGCGGAAAGGGAAATACAGGAAGCTGCAGATGAGAAGAATTTAAGTACCGTTTCCGTTATTGGAGAGGCAACGTTCTATGGGCCAAAACTTGATTTTATGGTACGGGATGCACTTGGCAGAAGTTGGCAGCTTGGTACAATACAGATAGACTATAATCTTCCTGAACGATTTCAACTTGAATACATCGGGGCCGACAATCAGCCCCATCGTCCTGTGATGATCCACAGGGCACCTTTTGGATCACTGGAAAGATTTATTGCATTATTAATTGAACATACGGGAGGCAATTTCCCGTTGTGGCTGGCTCCTGACCAGATAGCTGTATTACCTATATCTGAAAAGTACAAGGATTATGCAACCAAAGTATTTGAATCCCTGAAGGAAAATGACATTCGCGGCATTATTGATAATAGGGATGAGAAAATTGGCAGAAAAATCAGGGATGCCGAGGTACAAAAAATACCATTTATGATCATCGTTGGCGAAAAGGAGCAAAATGAACAAAAATTAAGTCTTCGACGGCACCAAAAAGGTGACATAGGATCGTTTGCAATTGAAGAATTTATTAGGATGTTTCAAAAAGAAGCAGGTGTCTTTTAATTTTATTAAGAATTTAGGATATTTGCAGCCTAATTTTTAAAAACCAAAAAAAGGAGGTAGCAATCAGGAGATACAGAGGACGCCGTAGAGGAGGTCGTCGCGGAAGGGAAGAAGAGCCATTTAAAGTAAATGATAAAATTGAGGCAACTGAAGTCCGTTTAGTAGGTAACAATCTGGAGCAAGGAATTTATTCCACCCATGATGCAATTAAGATTGCTGAGGAGCAGGATCTGGATCTTGTGGAAGTTTCTGCAAAAGCCGATCCGCCTGTTTGTCGGGTGATTGATTACTCAAAATTCAAGTACGAACACAAAAAGAAACAGAAAGAAATAAAATCAAAGGCGCATAAAACCGTGGTAAAAGAAATCCGGTTTGGCCCCAACACTGATGACCATGATTTTAATTTTAAATTAAAGCATGCAATCAATTTTCTGGAAGATGGGTCTAAAGTTAAGGCCTACGTTCATTTTGTAGGTCGTACAATAGTTTTTAAAGAACGTGGTGAAGTGTTGCTTTTAAAGTTCGCCCAGGCCCTGGAAGATTACGGCAAAGTTGAACTGATGCCAAAATTGGAAGGAAAGAGAATGTTTCTGATTGTAAGTCCAAAATCAGGTAAATAGAAAAGAAAATATAGCAAGTTAAATATTATATAAATGCCAAAAGTAAAAACAAAATCCGGAGCAAAGAAGCGATTCAAGCTAACCGGTACAGGCAAGATTAAAAGAAAACATGCGTTTAAAAGTCATATTCTTACAAAGAAGACGAAAAAACAAAAGCGCAATCTGACTAAAGTAAGTCTTGTAGATAAGGCTGACGTGGGCAGAGTGAAGGATATGTTGAATATTTAATCGCCGATGGTTTAATCAATTTTCAACCCGGTTACCGGCAATTAAGCGTTTATTAATTGAACCGCCATTGACCAAAAAAAATTAAAAATATGCCAAGATCAGTAAATGTAGTAGCATCAAGAGCTAAACGGAAAAAAATCCTAAAATATGCAAAAGGATATTGGGGCCGACGTAAAAATGTTTGGACGGTTGCCAAAAATGCCATCGAAAAAGGTTGGACATACGCTTACAGGGACCGTAGGGCCAAAAAGAGAGACTTTCGAAAACTTTGGATCCTACGTATTAATGCGGGTACAAGGAAAGAAGGAATGTCGTATTCTCAATTTATGGGGAAAGTGAAAGCAGCTAAGATTGAATTAAACAGGAAGGTGCTTGCCGATTTGGCAATGAATCATCCGGAAGCGTTCAAAGCTGTGGTAGATAAAGTTAAATAATCAAAAAGGAAATATTGCAATATTTTAGAACCCCTGGATACTTCGGGGGTTTTTTTTAAATTTCTCTCGGTTACTGATAGTTTGTAGAAAATACACTCATTGCTAGAACAAGAGAAAGTAACTTATTAATTTTGGGAATAATGCGCTTTATTTGTTAATGAATTTAAGGATTGGTTTATTTCTTGGCTTAATCTACCTTATCCCCTTGCAATCTGTTTCTCAGGTTAGTCCGGGGGACAATACACGCGGACCTGTTTTTCACTATGTTATCAATCAGTGGACAACGGAAAATGGACTTGTCAGCAATAATATCAACCAGGTTTTTCAGTCTTCGGATGGATATATCTGGTTAACCACCTTTAACGGGATCATGCGATTTGACGGGGTAGGGTTTGAGGTATTTAATAAAGATAATATCCCCTTTTTGAATTCAAATGCATTCTACACGGTAATAGAAAGAAGCGATAACTCACTTTTATTTTCTTCTCAGGCTAGTGGAGCCATCGATTTCAATACTGGAATTTTCTCAACCCATTCTCAATCAGACTCCGTAATTTCCGGTGTCAGGGTCTCCTTCGAGGATTCTAATGGCAAAATTTGGATAGGCTCAAATAACGACGGATTGTACTTGTCTGAAGGGGGTATATTGACACAACCTGATTATGAATATCTAAAGAACACCTCGGTTATTTCAATTTGTGAAGGGAAAAATGGTGAAATATTTTTCGGGACTTCCGGTTACGGACTTATTAAGCTGGAAAATGACATGTATTCTCAGTTCACTACTGCATCTGGTCTAATAAGCAACCATATAAAGTCATTAAAAATTATAAATGATATTCTTTACATCGGCACAGTGGAAGGTGTTTCCCTCTATAATGAAAATACTTTTGAAACATACCTGGCGCTTAAAGGGGTAGAAATTAATGATATTAAAGTAAGCCCCGAAGGAGATATTTGGTATGCTACCGAGACGGGACTTGCAAGAGACCATAATGGTGTATTTGATTTTTTTACGGAGGAGAATGGCCTGCCGTCACGCCAGATTTCATCCCTGGTTTACGATACGGAAGGGGACCTGTGGTTAAGTACCAAGAAATCGGGACTATTGCAACTGAAATATTCAAACTTTATTAACAAAACCACAAAGGATGGTTTGTCGCTAAATAGTGTCAATTCCATGATTGAAGAAAAACCAGGAGTTTTTCTTGTTGGCTCTGATAATGGTGCTATTGACAGGGTAGTGGGTGCGGAGATTAAATCAATTAATATTGATTATAACCTTGAGAATGTAAGTATAAAAGATTTGCTTATTGATCGAAATGATGATTTATGGATTGCTTCCTATAGAGGTATTATAAAGCACACCAAATCAAAAGATATCATTTGGAATAAAGAGAATGGACTAAACGATAATCAGGCCCGTGTTTTGCACGAAGACGGTATTGGTAATATCTGGGTGGGGTTTAAAAACGGTGGCCTGATAAAAATCGGGAAAAATGAGGAGATTAAAACTTTTAATAGGAGTAATGGTCTGGGCAGTAACTATATTCTGTCAATCGATGAATTAAAGGATGGGACAATAGTTGTTGGAACGCATTCAGGAGGGTTAAATTTCATTCGCCAGGATAGTGTTGTTGAAAAGCATTATCCTTTAAATCTTGGTGATGGAGTGTTGATTTTCAACACCTACGTAGATGATGAAAAATTCATATGGCTTTGTACAAACATTGGTTTGTTTTTATATGATCTCAATTCGAATAAATTTACACAAATCTCGCAGAAGCAAGGTTTGGGGGTAGAAACTATATTTGATCTTGCATTTGATTATAAAGGATATTTGTGGATTACTTCAAACGTTGGGTTAGTCCATATAAGAAAAGATGAAATACTTGAATTTGTTGCCGGAAATAAGCAAAACGTAAAATCTGAAGTATTTGACAGCAGGGACGGAATGATTTCTAAAGAATGTACTGCCGCTGCTAAAATCCTGGTTACATCGCAGGGGAATTTATGGTTTCCAACATTGGGCGGGATTGTTACGGTGGATCCTGATAAATTGATTGAATACAATTTCGAACCACCTGTGTATGTCAGGGAATTTTGCGTTGATGATGATGATTGTTATTCAGTTTTTGATGATAAAGTAATAATTGCACCCGGCCATAAAAGATATATTTTTGATTTTACAGCTTTAAGTTTTAATTCTCCCCTGAAAGTTAAATTTCGCTATAAACTTGAAGGATTTGATAAAAATTGGATAACAGGGTCTGCTGAAAGAAGTGCAGTTTATACAAATTTGAAACCAGGTAA
>SDBV01007889.1_pt1 | contig 14449 bp, 12 predicted proteins | sample 2277081 | NCBI WGS metagenome assembly SDBV01 (sample SAMN10402039, study PRJNA504765) | marine sediment metagenome | isolation source: marine sediment core GS10_PC15, 223 cmbsf | place: Arctic Ocean: Southern Knipovich Ridge | collected 2010
AGCAGTATACTAATGTAACTACTAGGGAAGGGTATAGAAAGATTGATGATATTACAGACTTTGAAAAGCTTGTGTTTGTGTTTTCTGGTGTCGGGCCACTATTACGAAAAGATGTTTTTAAAATATCCAGGTTCGGCGACGAAAAAGGCTTGATGATATGACTTGCAACAAACGGCACAATTGTTACTGATTTGGTGTGTGAAAAAATTGCGGAGTCCGTAATAAAGATTGTTTCATTAAGCCTTGATAGTGCCTCGGAAGACGTTCATGATGATTTCAGAAAACAAAAGGGCTCATTTTCAGGGACCATAAATGCAGCAAAATTATTTAAAAAACACGGTATAGAATTCATCGTAAATTCATCTTTTACAAAACGGAATCAGGAGGATATCCCTATAGTCTATAAGCTTGCAAAAGAGCTTGGCGCTACTGCATGGTATATGTTTATGATTGTTCCTACTGGCAGAGGTGAAGAGATAATGAACGAGCTTATTTCTAAAGAAGACTATGAGAATATACTTGAGTGGCACTATAATATGGAGAAAGATGAAAAAGATATGCTTGTAAGACCGACATGTGCACCACACTACTACAGGATTGTGCTTCAGAAGTCAAAAAAAGAGGATAGAAAATTTGAGCGCAGGGCATTGAAATTTTCTACAGGAGGGGCTAAAGGATGCATTGCAGGTCAACTTATTTCCTTAATAGATGTGGATGGAAATGTCCTTCCATGCAGTTATTTCCCGAAATCCGCCGGGAATTTAAAAGAAAAATCTTTTAAAGAAATATGGGAAAATTCAGAACTCTTTAAGGAGTTAAGAGATTTTAAAAAGTATAAAGGTAAATGCGGCTCCTGCGAGTATATAAATGTATGCGGGGGCTGCAGGGCAAGAGCATATTCTGTTTATGGCGACTATCTTGATGAAGAGCCGTTCTGTCAATACATACCACGTAAAAATAAGAAATAAGAAATAAGAAATGAGAAAGAAAGAACCTGATTTAAACAAACGGTTATATAATTTTGCTCTAAGGATTGTTTTATTGGTAAGAAGCTTGCCAAGAGAATTAGCTGCATATGAGATTGGAAGACAACTGCTTAAGGCTGGAACATCTATTGCAGCTAATCATGAGGAAGCAAAAGGCGGATTTAGCAGAGAGGACTTTATTTATAAGCTTAATATAGCTTTTAAGGAGGCAAAAGAAACAAATTTTTGGTTAAGACTTTTGAGAGATTCAAAGATTGTAAAAGAAGAAAAAATCAAAGAGCTTATAATTGAATCTAAAGAGATAAGAAATATTTTAGGAACAGGCGTTAAAACGGCAAAGCAGAAAAACAGGAATAAGAAGTAATTAATTAGGAAATTAACAAGACTTTATTATCTCAGTTTTTCAGGGATTTGTTTTATAATTTACTAGTTTTTTATTTCCTATTTCTAATTTCTCATTTTTAATTTTGGAGGTAAAATGAATGATACATTTCTAAAGGCTTGTCGGGGTGAGGCTGTTCCATACACACCTGTATGGATTATGCGTCAGGCAGGAAGATATTTAAAGCAGTATCAAAAGATAAGAAAGAAAGTTGATTTCCTGACCCTTTGTAAAACTCCTGAACTTGCAGCTGAAGTGACTATACAGCCGATAGATGCCCTTGGAGTTGATGCTGCAATTTTGTTTTCAGACATTCTTATACCTGCAGAGGCGATGGGCATGAAGCTGAAATTTTTTGAGAAAAAGGGCCCTGTGCTGACTCCCCATATACAGGATGAACATTCTGTTAAAAAACTATTGGTTCCTGAACCAGAAGATAGCCTCGGTTTTGTAATGGAAACCATAAAGATTCTAAGAAAGGAACTCAATACCAGGGTTCCGTTAATTGGTTTTTCAGGCGCCCCTTTTACCATGGCAACTTATATGATTGAAGGCGGGACATCAAAAAATTTCCTTAAGACTAAAAAAATGATTTTCCAGTCCCCTGGTTTATATGCATCCTTGATGGAGAAAGTTACACAGACAGTTGTAAAATATCTTGAGGCACAGATAAAGGCAGGTGTACAGGTTGTTCAGCTTTTTGATACATGGGCAGGGATATTTTCACCGCAGGATTATAAGGACTATGTTCTTCCCTATATTAAGAGGGTAATTAAGGGAATTAAAGATTGGCAGAGCACAGAACTTGCAGAGAGCGTTCCGATTATCTATTTTGTAGGAGAATGCGGCGGCTTGCTTGAAGAAATTAAAACATGTGGGGCTGATGTAATAGGCATTGACTGGAGAATTAACATGGATGATGCAATAAAGCGGCTCGGAAATAATATCTCTGTTCAGGGAAATCTTGACCCATGTGCATTGTTTCAGCCCAGAGAAAAAATCCAGGGGTGCATTAAAGACATTTTAAACATGGCAGTTTCAGCACGTGGTCATATTTTTAATCTTGGGCACGGTATTCTTCCCGAGACCCCGGTTGAAAATGTAGTGGCAATGGTAGAGATGGTTCACAATTTAAGTAAGAAGTAGAAAGTAAGAGATGAAAGAGTTCGGAAGTGTTGTTAGAGAAATTCTTGACAACATAGGTGATGGCATCCTGTTTATAGACAGAGATTATGAGATAGTCTTTGCTAACAGGGCATTGTTTCAAATATGCGGACAGGAAGAGCAGGAAGTCATCGGCCAAAAATGTTATGGTTTGCTTCATCAATCTCCCATGCCTTGCCAAAAGAAAGATCCCTCTGTTGTCTGTTCCCGTGATGAGGTATTTAGAACCGGCAGAGCTGTCTCTGTAATTCATACATATAAGATGCAGGATGGCATAGAAAAAGTTTTTGATATTACAGCCTCACCCATCATGAATGAAAAGGGTGAAGTTATCCAGGTTTTAGAAATCCTGAGGGATGTGACGGAAAAAAGGAAGACAGAGGAAAAAATTATTCTTGCAAACGAGAGGTTAAAATTTTTACTGTCTTCTACCTCGGCAGTTGTCTATACAGCAAAAGCTTCAGGTGATTATGGAGCGACCTTTATAACAGATAATGTGGTTAAAATGATTGGCTACGAAAAACGAAAATTTTTGGAGAAATCAAGTTTTTGGATTGATAATGTGCATCCTGAAGATAAACAGCGAATTTTAACTGAGTTACCAATTATTTTTGAAAATGGATATCACTCTTATGAGTATCGTTTCAGAAATAAAGAAGGCAAATATATATGGGTGCGTGATGAGATGCGGTTGGTGAGGGATAAAAAAAGCAATCCTCTGGAAATTTTAGGTTTCTGGTTAGACATTACCAAACACAAGCAGGCGGAGGAAGCACTATGTGAATCGGAGGGGAAGTATCGTGCTTTATTTGAACAAGCGCCAGACGCGATTTTACTCATTGAGGCAGCTACAGGAGCATTGGTGGAGTTCAATGATAAGGCATTCAAAAATCTTGGCTATACCCGCAAGAAATTTTCAAAACTCAAAATATCTGACTTTGAAGTTATTGAGTCTGCAGAAGAAGTTGAGGAACACATCAAAAAAATTGTCAAGGAAGGTACTCATATCTTTGAGACAAAACACAGGAGAAAGGATGGACAGATACGAGACGTTCTGGTAAGTGCTCGAGATGTTTCTATTGGGGGGAAAGATTTTATTCAGAGCATATGGTGTGACATCACCGAGCGCAAGAAGGCGGAGGAGTCGTTAAGGGAAAGTGAAGAACGCTTCCGCCGATTGTCCGAGGCCTCCCTTGAAGGGATTGCAATTACAGAAAAGGGTAAGTTGTTGGATGTAAGCAAAAGGTTCGCTGAAATGTTTGGATATAAACACTCTGAAATGATAGGGATGCATGTATCAAAACTTGTAGCACCTGAATATCATGACTTTGTTATGCAGAAGATTCTCTCAGAATATGAGAAACCCTTTGAAGCTGTAGGTGTTAAAAAAGATGGAACGCTATTCCCAACTGCAGCCAGCGGTAAAACTATCCATTACAAAGGGAGAGTAGCGAGGGTTACAACGCTCCGAGATATCACCGAGCGCAAGCAGGCGGAGGAGTCGCTGAGAGAGTCAGAAAAAAAATACCGGAACTTTGTAGATAATGCACTTGTAGGTATATATAAAACCAATGTCAAAGGTAATATTCTATATGCAAATAATGCCCTGACAAATATGCTTGAATTTGAATCGCCTGAAGAGATGATAAGACAGGGTGTTCTGACACGATATAAAAACGTGAAGGACAGGGATGTTTTAATTGAGAGTCTTAAGGAAAAAGGCAGGGTAACTAATTTTAACATTGAAGTACTTACGAAAACAGGGAGAACCATAAGTGTGCTTTTAAACGCAGCTCTTGATGGGGATACTATATCGGGAATGATTATGGACGTTACTGAGCAAAGGCGTGCAGAGAAGGTTGTCAGGGAATCTGAGGCATTTTTTAGCTCAATCTTTGAAGGCATTCAAGACGGCGTGGTTGTTTTAGACAGGGATTTTAGAATACTCTTTGCAAATAGCAGTTATGTTGAACGAGTAGGGAGCTTGTCCAATGATATAAAAGGCAAACATTGCTATGGGGTCTTGTATAATCGCAAGGAGCCTTGCTATTCAGCAGGCGTGAAGTGCAGTGTAAAAAAAGTGTTTGAAACAGGATTGAGGAGCACGGAAATTCGTAAAAAGGGTGGTAACCACATAGAAATAATAGTATATCCGCTGAAAGATTCCTCTGGCAAAGTTATATCTGTTGTGGAGATAAGAAGAGATGTGACAAGTAATATGCAGCTTAATGAAGAAGTAAAGAAAAGGGTAAGAGAGCTTGAGGAATTTTATGATATGGCGGTTGGCAGGGAACTAAAAATGATAGAGCTTAAGGAAGAGGTAGAAAGGTTGAAGAAAGCATTGAGGAAATATAAGACATGAAATCTAAACTTGCCATAGCTGTTATTCTTTTTGGCTGGGTTATCTTTATAACATATATACTTGCTGAATACAGAGAGTATGGCAGTGGTATGTTTAAACATATTTTTACTCTAGATAGTTCCTCTATGGCTCTTTTCAATCGTGTTTTCATACTTACTGCCCCTATTGGTTCAGGTATAGTAGGCTATCTGATAAATGAAAGAAAAAAGCTTCTTGAGAAGACACAGCTATCTGAGAAACAGATAGAACATGCAGCACGTGAATGGAGGGCAACCTTTGATTCTATGCCTTATGGTATTATGCTCATTGATAGTGAATTTAATGTCAGCAGGGCAAATAGCTACATGGCAAATCTTTCGGGGATACCCGTAAAAGAATTGGTTCTTGATAAAAAATACTATGAGACAATTCATAAAAGTGACGCTCCCATAGACGGCTGTCCGTTAGTGAAGTCAGTTAAAACCCAAAGTACAGAAACGCTTGAATATTACGATTCAGGCCTTGATAAATATTTTAGGGCGATTGTTACGCCTGTATTTAGGGAGAAAAACACTCCTGGTGCTTATGTGTATTTACTAATTGATATTACAGACACTAAAGAGAAAGAAACAAAACTCACCCAAGCCAAAGATGCCTTTTTCAATATGCTTAAGGACCTTGATGTTATGTATAAAGAACAGAAAGATATTTATAATAACCTTGTTATTGCCTTTTCAAATGTTATAGATGCAAAGAGCCCATGGACAAAGAATCATTCAAGGAATGTTACAGCTTATGCTGTGACAATAGCCAGAGAAATGGGGTTAAGAGAACAGGATATTGAAATCATCAGGACAGCAGGGCTTTTACATGATATCGGGAAAATAGGTACATATGACGTGATACTCGATAAACCTGACAAACTTACTGATGAAGAGTTTGCTCTGGTTAAGAAACATACCGTTAAGGGAGAAGAAATATTAAAACCAATAAAAGGACTTGAAAATATACTTCCAATGATCAGGTCACATCATGAGAGGATTGATGGAACAGGGTATCCTGACGGGCTGAAAGGAGAAAAGATACCTTTTTTTGCAAAGATACTCTGTGTTGCTGATGCATATGATTCAATAATATCAGAGAGACCTTACCGCTCTGCACCGGGCAAAGACTATGCTATCTCAGAGCTCAAATGATGCTCAGGAACGCAATTTGACGCAGAAGTTGTTAAAGCATTTTTAAGTGTGCTGGAAAGGGGAAAGGAGATTACGGATTAATTTAATTGAGAGAGTGGATAATATGCTATATTTTTTTATTTCGACTTCAATTTTTAACATACTGAGTTTAACAAAAAATTTGAGACATATCAGGATTGGGTTTGGCAGATAAAAGTAAAGAGGTTATAGGTGTTCTCTTGCTAAACCTTGGCGGTCCTGATTCCCTTCAGGCAATCAGACCTTTTCTATATAATCTTTTTTCTGACAGAGAGATTATCAGACTTGGGCCTTCCTTTCTTCAGAAACCCGTGGCATGGCTGATATCAAGCCTCCGCTCAAAAAAAACAGAAAAGATGTACAGCCTTATAGGGGGTAAGTCCCCAATACTTGATATTACTAAAGCCCAGGCTCAAGCCCTTGAGAAGGCTCTTAATCAGAACACAGAAGTAAATAACTCTCCACTATTTACTCGCTGCCCTCTACTTTTTAAAGTTTATATAGGAATGCGGTACTGGCGTCCTTTTATAAAGGATGCAGTGCAAGAGATTCTGAAAGATGGGATAAAACATCTTATTGTTTTAAGTCTTTATCCTCATTATTCAAAGGCAACGACAGGCTCTGCAATTGCGGAATTTAAAAACGTAATTGCACACCTCACGCCTCACGCCTCACGCCTCACGATTCAATACATTGAACACTGGTTTGATTTCCCGCCCTATATAGATTCACTTGCAGATCTCATATATAAGGGTATTGTAGATTTTGATAGTGAGCCTGCCTACCGGACAGGCAGGCCTTCCTATCCGGTAGGCAGGCCTGTCGAACTACTCTACAGTGCTCATAGCGTGCCCGAGACCTTTATAAAAGGAGGAGATCCTTACCTTAAACATATTAAGGCAACTATAACAGCGATTAACTCGTCACTCGTTACTCGTCACGACTCGACTGAGCTCGCCGAAGTCTCATCACTCGTTAAGTGGCATCTTTCATTTCAAAGTAAAAGTGGACCTGTGAGATGGTTACAGCCTTCAACAAACGAGGCTATAATAAAACTTGCAGAAACTGGCTGTAAGAACTTGCTTGTTGTGCCCATAAGCTTTGTATCAGACCATATAGAGACGCTTTATGAAATAGATATTCTCTATAAAGGGCTTGCAGAAAAGCACGGTATAAACCTTAAAAAATGTCAATCTTTAAATACATCTGAGAAATTCATAACAGCGTTAAAAGCGCTTGTTCTTATGAAAATTAAGGAGATAGAATGAAAGTCGTTATTGTTGGTGGCGGGATTTCCGGTTTGGCAGTTGCTTATAACCTGATGAGCAGAACACAGATGGACGTTACAGTTCTGGAAGCTGGTTCAAGGCCAGGCGGTAAGATCTGGAGCGATAAGGTAGATGGTTTTCTGTGTGAAAAAGGAACAAATGGTTTTCTTGATAATAAACCCAAAACCCTTGAATTATGTAAAAGCCTCGGGCTTGAGCCCTTGCAAAGCAATGAAAATGCCAAGATACGATTTATTTTTTCCAATAAAAGACTCAATGAACTCTCAGGTTCTCCAGTATCTTTTTTAAAATCAGGACTTCTTTCATGGCGTGGCAAACTCAGGATGATGTACGAGATCATTGCACCAAAAGGGCCTGAAGATGAGACAGTTGCTGACTTTGTAATACGTCGCCTTGGGAAAGAGGGGCTTGATAAACTTATAGACCCTATGTGTTCAGGAGTTTTTGCCGGAGACCCTTATAAGATGAGTGTGAAGCACTGTTTTCCGCGTATAAAAGAACTCGAGCAGGAGTATGGAAGTCTTATAAAGGCACTGATAAAAATCCAGAGGGAGAGAAAAAAAACAGAAGGTCCCAAGGCAAGTACTGGTCCAGGAGGCAATCTCACATCTTTTTATAATGGAGCTCAGGTTATTACTGATGCACTTGCCGAAAAACTTGGAGAAAGAGTAAAGCTCGGGATTTCTGTGCAGGGTCTTGCCCGCCTCGACGGGTCTGCCCGTGGTGGAAAAAAGGAAAATTCGTATCAGCTTCACACCTCTGAAGGTATAGTCGATGCAGATGTTGTGGTTCTTGCATTACCGGCTTATGCCTCTGCAGAGATTCTAAAAGGATTTAATACAGAGGTCTCTAAAATTCTCATGGGAATTCCATATCCGCCGGTATCAGTGGTTTGCTTTGGCTATAAGAGGGAGAAAGTGCTGCATTCTTTAAGAGGGTTTGGTTTTTTGGTCCCGCATATAGAAGGGATAAAAATCCTGGGTAATCTCTGGGATTCAAGCATATTCCCGAACAGGGCGCCAGAAGGCTATGTGCTTTTAAGGAGTATGGTGGGTGGTGCACAGTCACCCGGTACTGCAGTGCTGAGTGACAATGAACTTATAAACACGGTATTTGACGAACTAAAACCAATAATTTCTTTAAAAACAGAACCTGATATGGTAAGGATTTACAGATGGGAGAGAGCGATTCCTCAGTATCTGCTCGGTCACGGCGAAAAGTTGAAAAGCATTGATGAATTACTCAAATCTCATCTTGGATTATATCTTGCCGGTAACGCATACAGAGGAATCAGCATGAATGATTGTATAGAGAACGGTTACAAAGTCGCCGATGAAATATTGTCAAAACTCAAGACCGTTTGAACTGTTTGAACGGCTTACCACTTCAGATAATTTCTTATGACAATAGGGGTAATTATTGTGGTTATTAAAGACATAAGTATTATTGAAACATAGAGATCCTGGCTGATAATATTAGAGGTTAAGCCAATTAATCCGATTATCATTGCAACCTCACCTCTTGGTGACATTCCAAAGCCAATAACTAAGGACTCAGTTCTATTGAAACCGGTCATTCTTGAAGTAATTCCGCATCCGATAACTTTTGTTAATACAGCAACAATGAGCAATATCGTAAAGAAAGGTGCTATATCAAAGGTTAATTCTCTTAGATTTGCAAGGATTCCCAGACTTATAAAAAATATTGCCCCGAAGATTATATGCAGGTATTCTGCACCTTCTTTTAAATCTTTGCTGTTCTTGAGCTTTACTTCTCCCAGCACTGCGCCTGATAGAAAGGCGCCAACAATTGCTGATAGCCCGATTATCTCAGCAATGGATGCATATAAAAAACAGAACATTACTGCTGTAATAAATAGAAACTCAGGGAATTTTTTAGCAAGTTTCTGTTCATCAAGTTTTATAAATAATTTTTTTATGAACGGGGCAATAAAGATTCCTACGATTAGAAAGACTGCTGCTTTTGCTACCATTCCTAAAATCTCCATAACTGCAAAATTTTCCTCTGTAAACTGGATTAGTATTGATAGTGCTAACAGGCTGAGAATATCGTCAATAACTGCCGCACCGATTATTGCTTTTGCTACAGAGGTGTGCAATTTATTCATCTCTCTTAAGACATTTGCTGTAATGGCAATACTTGTTGCGGTTAAAGCAACACCAATAAACATTGATTCTTGAAATCCATAATCAAATAACTTCCCCAAAAAATAACCTGCTACCCAAGGGACAATAATTCCTACTAATGCAATAACCATATACTTTATTTGATAGATTTCTTTTAATTTAAACTCTAATCCTATTGCAAATAGCAGGACTATTGCTCCAAGATGTGCCAGCATTCTAATGACATCACTGTACTCGACAATGCCAAGAAGACTCGGCCCGATTATTATTCCGATTATTATTATCCCGATAACTGCTGACTGGTTAATCCTTGCTGCCAGCAGGTAACCTGCAAGTGCAAATAACAGGACTAAACTTACTTGTAATTCAAGAGGCATTTAAGGTTTTACTCCTATTTTTTGTTTTTAATATAAAAAACATGATAACATTTTCTAACAGGATTTATAAAACAAAAACTCTTTCTGAGGAGAACAGGTGTAGTATATAGTATTATATACTGAATACAAATCTGAAAGAATTTTTAAAGAAAACAATTTAGACCTGACTGCCCTGCCTACCGACAGGCAGGTTGGGATGGAGGTTTTTCGCAGGTTAGGCTATTACCTGTGTGTAAACCCCGTTAGAGAACTATATTCTCTAACGATATGTGCTGACAGTGGCATTATATCTCCGTCAGCTTTAATAAGGTAATTACCACTGATTTCATCGGTGGCTTTCTCTAACGGGGTGAAGATTTTATGATAAAAAGAGGAAGCGGTATACTACTTCATATTACATCACTTCCCTCATCCTATGGTATAGGAGATTTCGGACCAGGGGCTTACAGATTTGCTGATTTTCTTACAAAAACCGCACAGTGTTTCTGGCAGATTCTTCCTATAAACCCAACATGCACAGCATACGGAAACTCTCCTTATAGCAGTTATTCGGCCTTTGCTGGGAATTCTCTTCTGATAAGTCCTGACCTGATGGTTGAAGATGGCATTCTTTCGAAATCTAAGATTAAAGGGCACTTTTCCTGTCTCAATGAGAGAGTTGATTATAGGGCTGTTACCGAATATAAAAAAAGGGTTTTTCAAATAGCTTATGAGGAGAATAAGAAAAGGATAGAAAAAGAGCACGAATTTGAAAGGTTTTGTGCTGAAAACTCCTACTGGCTTGATGATTACGCCCTGTTTATAGCCCTGAAGGAGCACTTTAATGGAGTTGTCTGGAGCAACTGGCCAGAAGATTTGAGGTATAGAGAAAGAAGCGTGATAAAAAAATGGAAAGGGGTACTAATAGAAAGAATATTAATGGAAAAATTTTTCCAGTATATATTTTTCAAACAGTGGGCTTCCCTTAAAAACTACTGTAACAGTAAAAATATACAGATAATTGGCGACGTGCCTATTTATGTAAATTATGACAGTTCTGATGTATGGGCAAATCCTGAGATATTCAAATTAGATAGAGAAAAAAGGCCTATTTTTGTTGCAGGTGCCCCCCCTGGTTATTTCAGCTCTACAGGCCAGCTCTGGGGCCACGCCGTTTATAAATGGGATGTTCTTAAGGAAACTCAGTATTCATGGTGGGTAGAACGCATAGAACATAACCTAAAACTCTTTCATAAGTTTAGACTTGACCACTTCAGGGGATTTGTTGCTTACTGGGAAGTCCCAGCAGCTGAAAAGACAGCAATAAACGGAAGATGGGTAAAGGTACCTGTTAAAGACTTCTTCAACACACTCTTTAAACATTTTCCAGACCTTCCACTTATTGCTGAAGACATAGGGGTTATAACGCCGGATGTAAGAGAAATTATGAATTTTTTTGGATTTCCAGGCATGAGCGTACTCCTTTTTGCCTTTGTAGAAGATTTTCCCACCAATTTTTATCTCCCTCACAACCATGTAAAAAACTGTGTTGTATATACAGGAACCCACGACAATAACACAATAAGAGGATGGTTCAGGAAGGAGGCAAGCCCTGAAGATAGAAAAAGGCTTTTTGGATATATAGGGCGAAAAGTTTCAGAAAAGGAAATCCATTGGGAACTTATAAGACTTGCTATGATGTCTGTTGCAGACATGGCTGTCATCCCAATGCAGGATATCCTTGGTCTTGGAGAGGAGGCAAGGATGAATCGGCCATCAACTTCTGAGGGGAATTGGAAGTGGAGACTTTTGCCAGAGCAATTAACCCCTTCTCTGATAAAAAAATTCTTGCAAATTACAAAGATTTACGGAAGAGGATAGGTAGTATGGACCTGGTATCGCTCTGGAGAAAGTTGAAAAAGTATGGATTGGAAGAGTAATAAAAACCTGTATAGTTAATGCCCTCCTGTACCTAAAATCCCTGATGCTGCAACACACAGGACAACTACCTCCAGGACAGCAAGTATTATATAAGCCATATCTTTTTTGCGTATCAATCCCGGCAATATGGATAGATAACAGATAATAGTTAATCCTGAGAGATACGCAATTGGGACAAAATTAAGCATATCGCCATATCCAAGGTTATGTATCCATGCCCATCCTGCATGTATGCCGCTTTCTTCAAGATAGGAATACACTGACATTTGCCAGTAATGCTGAACTTTTCCTAAAGGTATCTTGGGTGTTAAAATTCCAGTTACATAAATTATAAATGTAACAATAAGTCCTAAAAGACCTATTAACATGCCCTTATTCAGAATATTTGCATAAAGAACTTGTTCTTCTGTTGGTTTTGAAGCCATCTTGCCTCCCTGGTTTAATATTCATTAAACCTGATTACACTGATTTCTAAAGACGATTACACAGATTTTTTCTTTCTACTCCCTACTTTTTTACATCTGTGTAATCTGCATCATTTAATCTGTGAAATCAGGCATGAAATGCCTTATCTCTTATATTGTTCTCTTAGCAATTAAAATAGGTCAGGCCAAAGCCCTTCTTGAAGGGCTTTTAAACCGGCAACACCCAGTACGACAATGACCATAATTCTGATTATTGCCGGTTTTGTCCTTGTAAGAATCTTAACCCCTGCGAATGAGCCAAGCATTATCCCGACTACTGAAGGAACAACCATTAATGGAAGAACTGCCCCGTTATTAAGGTATATCCATGCGGCAGAGGTGTCTGTTATCGAAAGCAGAAATTTACTGGTAGCAACCGAAATTTTTATAGGCGCTCCCATTACAAGGTTTAATACAGGGACATTTGCCCATCCTGCTCCAAGACCAAACATACCTGCCATTACTCCTATAACAACAAATAACGCGAGGCTAAGCGGAGTTCTGTGAACCTGCCATCTGACATCTTTTCCTGTTGTCGGTTCATGATATATACCCATTATTCTTAAAGATTGGGATAATGCATCTGGTTTTGGAACACTGGGGTATTCAGATTTTTTTGCCTTAATCATTATTACAACAATCCCGAGTATGGTTGCACCAAGCATGGTCTGAACTATTTTAGTAGGGAGTGCAAGACCAATCATAGCTCCGATAATTGCGAATATTGAGGCAATCAAAGCCAAAGGAATAGCTAACCTCAGGTCTGCCATGCCCATTCTAAGCAGTCCGGGTCCTGCAGCCAGTGCTCCTGCAAGGGCAACTATCAATCCAGCGCCTCTTACAAAGTCAAGATGAAAGGGTAAAAACCCACTTACAATTGGTACATAAAGAACTCCGCCGCCTACTCCGGCAAGCACGGCAAAAATACCGAGAACAAATGAAAGGATAAACAGGACAAGAGGCCAGAACCACCATGAATGTTGTGAATCTGGGGCTGGAGGTACTGCGGTTTCTGTAGAAGCAAATACAACAGTAGCTGCTAAAATTAAAGTTAAAAAGACTATTGTTATTATAAGAACTTTTGAAGCTCTGAACGTTCCTGAGAGCATTATTTATCCTTCCTTTTATTGTGGATTTCTCCGTTAGAGAAAGTTTTTCTGGAATCTAAATTTTAACAGCAGCGATTGTCGTTATTATTAAAATTAACGATGCCGTACGCTAATAATTATACAATTGTTTCATCTTGCATCGGTGCTGGTTTAAATTGCAACGCTGGAGTATATCTTAATTAACTTAATAGTATAAAATCAATAAAAAATGTTGATTCTAAAGTTAAATTTATAGTGTTATAAATTTACTTGATGGATTAAGGACGGTTATTAGTTATTATAAATAACAAGTAACGAACAACATTAATCAGAGGTTACTTTTTGAGTTGCATAAAATACGAAAGAAGTTGTTCTACTCTCTCAGCGAGTTTGTCCGGATCAGGATCTGACCCTTTATTTACGTAATTTGCCGGCGCCATCATATTCATTTGATTTCTTAGATTGTCGTCAGCCTTAATCACTGAGAAAAAGGCTATTGGAATATGTGGAAGGTTATTTTGCGATTCAATGCTTCTGATAGTTTTTGCAGCAGTAAGACCGTCCATAACAGGCATATTAATATCTATGATAGCAACATCAACCGGTTTTTTTTCTGTTACTAATTTTGCAAAGGCTGATGTTAACTCAAGCCCATTTTCAAAAGCCATAACCTCATTGGCGATATTTCTTTCAACTAACAAATCCAGGATTATCTTCCTTGTGAATTTTGAATCATCTGCTACAAGTATACGCTCCAGTCTGTTGGACCAGGTTGTAGAGGTAGGCTCTTGCATGGTCAGCAGGGACTCATCTTCAAAAGACAGGAGAAAACCACAGTACACGCATGTCATCTCAATGCGCTCATTACGCTCTATACGGTTAAAGCGAACTTCATCACCACAACAAAGACAATATTTGGTTTCATCCATTGTATTAGCTTAATTATTATATACACAAAAAACAGATTATTGCAAAAAAATAAGAGCTTGTTAGGAAACTGTAATAACCTTTGATTAAGACTGTTGATGCTTCTTTTAACTGGCTAAGAGCTTGACAACAAAAAAAATAGTGTGATAA